>ENA-OPBF01000652-OPBF01000652.1-human-gut-metagenome-genome-assembly--contig:-NODE-652-length-25764-cov-3.478509_pt1 | contig 25764 bp, 35 predicted proteins | sample MGYA00241067_ERZ501450 | MGnify/ENA primary metagenome ERZ501450 (study PRJEB25962, sample SAMEA2042516) | human gut metagenome | biome: human gut; feature: human-associated habitat; material: faeces... | reverse complement strand
CGGCTGCTGATAGCCGCCACCATTGCCGCCTTGGTATCCGCCTGACTGCATCTTCTGCACCTGAGCCGTCGCATAACGCAGGGACGGGCCGATTTCATCCACCTGCAATTCGATGACCGTGCGGTTGGAACCGTCCTGCGCCTGATAGGAACGCTGCTGCAAACGACCCTGCGCGATCACACGCATGCCCTTCGCAAGGCTCTGCGCGCAATGAGTGGCGAGGTCGCGCCACGCGGAGCAGCGGAGAAACAACGCTGGACCGTCCTCCCACTGGCCGGACTGGCTGTTGTATTGGCGTGGCGTGCTGGCGATGGTGAAATTGCAGACCGTGCCACCATTCTGAGTCGTGCGGGTTTCCGGGTCGGCGGTCAGATTGCCGACGATCGTGATAACGGTCTCTCCGGCCATCACTCGGCCTCCTTCGCGTCGGCTTCGGCATCCTCCGGCGTATCCGCTTCCATGACTTCGGCGGTCACGTCATCGGCTTCGTCGGCGCTATCGTCATCGAGCACCGGTTGGAACACGTCGCCGTAGTCAGGCGTGGTGTCGTCATTGGCGGCGGCGGTCTGCGCCTGCACGGTCAAAGGCAGGTACGGGGCGGCGCGACGGATGGCGGTCTTCTTCGCCATGGCCTCGTAATCGGTCTTCCACGGGCCGAAATTGCCGCTCTTGCTGCGTGCCCTCGCCTGCTCGATCTCCTGACGGTTAAGGACGAGGAAGTAGTGGCCGCCGTCCTTGAAATGCGCGACCATGTACACGTGGGTCAGTTCGCCGGGGTTGGCGCATGGCACGTGGTGCAGCTCCTCGTCGAGACCATAGCTGTATGAGAATTCGTCTCCCTGGTGTACGGCTCGGGCGCTGATGTCCACGAGCTGGCCGCTACGTCGCGCCAAGTCGATCATGCCACGGTAGCCCATGATGAATGTGGCTTCCATTCCGCCGGATTTCTTGTTGTAGAAGGGAAGCACGTAGGCTCGTCCCAATCCGTCCACGTTGGACGGTTCCAATCCGAGCGCGCTGCAGGTCATGAAGCATGAGAGCACGCTTTGCGGCGAGCATTCGGCGAGTTTCGGTGTCTTGTTGATGGCGGACACGCACATCTGGTAGAGGCGGTCTGGGCTGATGTTGTTGCCGACGACGCTGGCGATGCGCGGCCAGCTTTTCCGCATCAGCATCTGGAGGTTCTTTTTCGGCGTCATTTCGACCATCTGCCGGCCTTGCGCCTGCTGTGCGATTGCTCCCATGATTATTGCTCCTTTTCTTCGGTTTCTTCGGTGGCTTTGAAAGTGAATTTGCGGTATGTGGTGGCTTTGACGACGTATTCCTTGCGGGTCGTCGGCTTGTAGGTGGCTTGGAGGTTGCCGCAGCGCACGCCCGTATGCGAGCCGATGCGCAGGATGATCTGTTCCTGCAATTCCTTCTGCTCGTTTTTCAGGTCCTTCGCGCGGTTGGACGTGCTCTCGTATCTTGCGAGCAGGTCGTAGAGGTCATCGTCGTCGCTTTCGTCCACGATGTCAGGCGTCGGTTCCGGCCACGCCTTCTGCACGTCACCGCCGGTCAACTGCGGTGGAGTGCCGGAAGTGACGAAACGCCAGAAGTCGGCTGCGGCCTTGTCGATCGCGCCCATATCCTCCACGTCGGCCCGGAAAGGTATCTCCACCGGCTCGTCGTCTCCGATGGCCGCGTACACGTAGCCCCACGTCCATCCAGTGACGAGCGCATAGAACTCGACTTGAGCGAGATAGTAAGGTGGAATTCGGAGGTTGCCGTCACCGTCATGCCAGTCCCCCGCTCGACGGTTACTCGCCGTCTTGATTTCGAGGATCCCAAAACTTCCGTCCTCCCCTTGCAGGATGCCGTCAAGGGAAGCCCTCAGATAGGGCTTTTCGCGGCTGATGAACTGCTTATCGGTGCCGTCCGTGACGAGCATTTCCGGATGATTGGCGCGGAATCGTTTCCTAAGCTCGTTCTCCAAGGCATTGCCACGAATGACAGCCCACTTGTCCGAAATGTCCTCCGGTTCCACGCGGCCCGTCTTCTCAAGCCACAGATCGTAGGGCGTTTTGAAAGCGTTAAGGCCGAGTATCGTGCTCATGTCAGACCCGCCCACACCCGCCTTACGGCTCTTCAACCATGCGAGATGACGTTCCGTCTTCTTGCCCTGCTTGAACCGTTCGACCGTGTAGCGTTCCGTGTCCTTGAGTGGGATGCGCTTCATTCCTTCGCCACCTTCATTTCCTGGACTTCACCGTTAAAAAAATCGATGATGAGATTGCAGATGGCGGGTGCCGACATTTTGAGCGCGGTTTTTTCCTCTTCGCTTTCGGCTTTGACGGCGAAAACGCCATCCTTGCTGTTGAAATTGAGTCTCATTTCGCCACGTCCTTCGAGTAGTTGGCTTTGATGTCCATAAGTTCGCCGTTCATGAGTTTTGTGGCGAATCCGTAGATGACTTTGTCGTTGGTTTGGAACGCGGTTTTCTGCAATGCGCTGATGGCGTCGAAAATGCCGGTCAATGCGTTGGAGATGATGGTGCGCGGGTCGGCTGCGGCTTGTGGCCTGACGTCGATGGTTCCGGTGGTGACGTCGTTTACCGTGAGCTTCGATTCGGTGACGTCGGCTGCAGTGATTTTCGATGTGGTGGTCATGGTTTCTTTCTTCTTTCCGGTTGTAGTTGTTTTCCGTGTCTTGCGTGGCGAATGCTTGTCGAAGGCCGGCAATAGTCCTTCCTTGCGGAGTTGGCCGAGAATGTTGCCGACCGTTTTCTGGCTTAGGTTGAGCGCTTCGGCTGTTTCCTTGCCGTCGAACGTTTGGCCTTGGTCGATGCGTTTCTTGCAGTGCGCGAGGATGAGGTCTCGTTTCGACGGTTCTTCCGGCTTCTCCGGTAGGTCCTGCGTGAGGAATCCGGCCTGGCGCAACGCCCGCATTTCCGTGATGTCGAGTCCCGCTTCGCCTGACTCGTCGTAAATGCTTTTCAGTTCGGCGAGTTCCTCGAACGTGTATTCGTGTTTCACTGTGTTCCCTTTCTGAGTTTTTCGATGAGCGCGTGGTTTTTGTAGATGAAAGCGTCCACGTCGATTCCCTGCTGCGTGAGGGTCGGCTTGCCGGTGTCGAAGCGTGCTTTCCCGTCGCTTGTGACGTTCGGACTGCTTGTAATCCGCGTGCCGGAGCGAGCATGCCGTTTTTTCATCTCGCCACCGTCCTCTGGTATTCGTGAGCCTGCGCCCACCGTTCGGCCACGGCGCGTTGGTATCTGACCTTGCGCCTGTCCTGATGGCCTTCCGGCGGTTCCACGCCGATCTTCAGATATGGCGGGCCCTTGCCGGTACTCCGCCAGTTGGCGAGCGTGCGCACGCTCATGCCGAGCATGACGGCCAGTTCGGCTGGAGTGAGCAGATCGGTCATGGCCTGCCGTCCCGAATGTCGCCCATCGGGTCGATATGGAGGCCGTCGAGCATTTCCACGGCGTCGCCGCCGCTGCCGCGTTCGATGTGCCTTTTGAGCGCAATGTCGATGGCCTGGCATGCGATTCTGGCGGCAAGCGCGGTTGCTTTGCCGAGGCTGTTGCCGGGCAGGGCGACACTGTGCAGGCCGCCGTCCAGCGGCATGGTGAATGTGTCGATGATTGTGGGGTTGGATTCCGGGTTGTCGTGGTCGATGTCGACGCAGAGCACCCATTTTGCCGACTGTGGTTTGTTTTCGTTCATGGTGTGTTTCCTTTGCTTGTTTGGCGTTGTAGGCCCCACCCTGACGAGTAGATGGGGCTGAGTGGCTGGCATCGGAGTCGAACCGATGCCGTCCTTGGATTCCTAACGCCCCTTTGACCGTTGGAACGCGAGACCTGAACTCGTTCGCGGCCGGTGGCGTGGCCGACGGCGACTGGCCGTCAGGCAGACTTGAAGGGGTTTGCAAACACCGGAATGCCTGCTTCTTGATAGTTAGAGAGAAGAAGATCGGAATCCGTGGACGGGCGAACCGTCGCCCAGCCGAATGCGCCGACAGTGTATGTGAAGCAAGATGTGGTCGGCGCGTGGATAATAATCGATATTCAGTTATGTGTTCCCGCCAGTCGGCATGAGTGAACGTGGATGTCCGCGAAAACATCCCTAATTTGGTTTGTTTCGTTGGACTGTCGGATGGTGGGAAGTCTTTAATCGCGTGGGGCGAACCGCACGGTCAGCCATAGGCCGGTCAACAGGTAGACGACGCTCACGAGGACGGTCGCCGTCTGCGAGTCCGCCGTCCGCCAAGTGAACAGCAGTGTCATGCTGCTCACGAATCCGATGACGGCGGCTGCGAACTTCAGACGGCGGAGCGTGTAGTTCGGTTTCGTGTTCTCCGCCTGTCCGACTTCGGGCTTGCTGTCGTGGCCGGTCATTTGGTTTCCTCCATTTCCTTGAGGATTCGCCCGCATTCGCGGCGGACGCGTTGCACTTCTGTTTTGCTTAGGGTGAAGCAGTCTTGGCCGGTCGATGTGCAGAAGACCATTCGCGCCATCGGTCTGCCGTCCTGGGCGGTGAAGGACTGCATCTTGAATCCGCCGTCGTCCATCCAGCTCATCTCGTTGCTCCGATCTTGTTGGAGAGGTTGTAGGCGATGTCTTCGATTTCCGCCGAGGTGAAGTCCGCGAGGGTGACGTCTTGGATGCCGTCAACGAGGCTGGCGCTGCCGTCCTCGTGGAGGCGGATGTAGAAGCCGCTTGATGCGAGCAGCAGGCATCCTGGTTCGTGGAGCGTCGGCGGTTTTGGCGGGTTGAGTAGTTGTCCGCTCATTTCTGTGCTTCCTTGACGATCGTGTCGATGATGACGTCCACGAGGTCGGTCACGTCGATGTCCATCGGTCCGGTGATGTGGCCCAGGAACCGGCTGGCGTCGATTTCATCCCACTGTCCCGCGTATTGCGGGCGAATCATGTCGCCATGCTCGGCGAATTCGTCGAAGACGGCTTTCACGCAGGTCTTGCGCAGTTCTCGGGTGTAGGTCTTGCTGTCCATCGGACGCTCCTTTGGTTGTGGATTTCAGGCTTTGAATTGTTTGATGCTGTCGATCGGCTGGATGAGGAGCGTGAGCAGCTGCATGGAGTCCATGTCGAAGACCTGTGCGGCTTCTTCGATTTCCTTGATGCTTATCGAGATGCTTCCGTTGAGCCTTTTGTCGACGGTCTTGAGGGTGCATCCCCAAGCGTTTGCGAGGTCGGCACGCGTCTTGCTGCGTCTGGCGAGTTCCGCTTTGAGGTTTCTGCTGGCTGTTTCCGTCAGACCGGCCATTCATCCTCCTCGATTCCCTGTTTGGTGAGGCAGGCGCGCCAGTCGTGCCAGCCGGGGCCGCGCATGTGGCCGCACGGGTAGTGGTCGGGGGTCTTGGTCTTCTTTGTGCTCAACATCTCGGTTTTCCTTTCGACACCTCTCGGTGTATTTAATTGACTACATTCGTGTATTCAATTACTTACATCTTCACAATTCGCACACAAAAAGGTATTTAATTGGCTATACTGGAGTTATGGGAAGTAAAGCAAACGAGATGACGCCACTAGCCACGCAGATCATGCGCGAGTGCGTCAGACTGCAAAAGAAAAGCGGCATGACGGTCGCAGAATTCGCCAAAGCTTGCGGTTTCAGCCGCGACTACTGGTACAAACACGCGAACCTCAGCCGCCCACTGACCTTGAGCGACCTTGAGCGCATCAGCGAAGTCACCGGCGTATCGCCAGGTGATATAGTGATCGACTCGCAACGCCACGCAATCGAGGAAACCGAGGCGAAGGCGCGGGTCGGCTTGACGTTGGCTGCATATGATGCGCCGGGCAAGCAGGAGGCGATCAATGGAGAGGCTGGGCCGGATTACGACGAGCCTGCCTGACCTGCCGATCGACCGGCGCATGACCTACGGTGCCATGCGCCGTGCCATCATCGGCCTGCCCGTCACCGTATCCAGCGCCATCCTCCCCGACGGCCTGTGGGGCTGTTACGACGCCACCACAGGCGTGATACTCATCGACCGGCGACTCACTTACACGGCGAAGCGCTGCACCCTCGTACACGAACTACTACACTGGCGGCACGGCGACACCGGTTGTTCGAACGATTGTCCGAAGCAGGAGCGACGCTGCCGCACGCAGACAGCGCTCCTATTGGTCAACCCCACCGAACTCGCACTACTAGAACGAATGTACGAGTACGAATCGCAGATCGCGGACGAACTCGACATAACGACACAAGTCCTCGAAGACTACCGGAGCACGCTCGCATCGGCGTAGAATCGACTGCATCCCCCTTGTTCGACGGAAAGAGAGAAGAAACCAATGAGAATCAGACAGAACAATGCGATGCTGGTCAAGCTCAAGGCATGGCTCGGCAAGGACGTGAAAGTGAAGTCGGCGGTCTGCTCCGGCATCGCCGCCGTATGCGCGGTGGCATTGGCCGTCGGAGCGGCCACCTATGCCGCCAGCGTCCATTCCGCCGCGGTCAAGGAAGCCGCCGAGACGATCGAAGCCGACAATGCCGACTATTCGAAGCTGATAGACGAATACAACAAGCTTGTGGACGAATACAACTCACTGTCGGATGATTACGACACCGCGACGGAGACGATAGACAAGGCTGACGGCATGAAGGCCGACATAAAGAAGATGGAGGCCACGCGGGACAATTTGCAGGCGCAAATCGAATCGTTGACCGGTCAGGTCGACAACGCCAAGAGGACCAGCGCCTCCGATGGCGTGTGGCAGGTCGGCAAGGACATCGACGCCGGAACGTATCGCGCAAACAATTCCGTGACGGACCGCTGTTACTGGGAGATCTCCGTAGGCGACGACATCGTGCAGAATGATATTCCTGGTGGTGGCTATCCGCAGGTGACGGTGAGCGATGGGCAGCAGTTCAAGCTCCAGAATTGCGGCACGTTCACCAAGCAGTGACGCTCTCTTCCATTTGCCCCACATTTGTGGGGCTTTTTTATATTGCTGCCTTATAAAAAAGAATATTAATAACTAGTACGTCTTGTATATGTATAACGTGGGTAATACCGCAGCAACGGTTTTCTGTTACTTTCGTTATATTCGTTGTATAAATTTGATTATACACTTGAGTGGTGCTATAGTTCAAAACATTAAATAAAAGCCCGCGCGGTTGGTCAGAACCACGCGGGCGGGGAAAACCTAGGACGATTCTCCATGCACCAGAATACCGCGAGGCATGGAGGGAAAGACGATGAAACCAATGGGATACAAGAACACCGACGCCTTCTACGAGCTCGCCAGCAAAGGACGCCTCGCATACCAGCGAGGCGACAACATCGGAGTCTACGCCATGGCGCAACTCGTACTCGCATACATGTGCGACCAAACCTACGACTGGGACCGTGAACGCAACCAGCCGCCGGAGAAGCTGCGCAAGGTCAACGCCCCGTGCCGCTACTACACGCTCGGCTGGCGCTCATTCTCCGACGATCATGGAATGGTGATACTCACTCCTGAGCAGGCCATGAGCGAAGACGCCGACAAAATCATGCGCAAGCGCGAGCTCAACGCGAAGAAGCAATTCAGCGACGCCGCCGTATGGCTACAGGAGCGTGGTGTGATCAAGAAGCTGGAACCCGCTTCGCTCGGCAAGAACGCCGGCTTCCTCCTGCTGCTTGGCGATGACGAGGAGAATCGTGCGGTGGAACGGTGGGCGCGCCAATGCCTCGGACTGCCGATGGTCTGGTGAGTCGTGCCCATCCGTGCCCACATTTTGCCCACGCTTTTCCGGTAATTGCAGTGATTTGCAGTGAATTGGAGTGATATGCGAACCATGCGGGAACCGTTGGAAACACTGGGAAAACGGAGGAATAACAACAATCAGGAAAAACGAGCGTAAAGGGTTCGAGTCCCTTATCGCCCACTTTTTGTTTCCGCAGAAGATAAGCCGTTCCGGCTCTTCCGATATTCCCAACTATCTCGCGTGCACGTCAGCAAAGTCATGACTTTTGTCAAGGTTTTGCCAAAGCCTCCGTCAACGCTTACCAATTCAATATAGACAATTTCATGGAAACATCTTCTTCGACCGCTTTCGCAAGTAAAAAAGGCTTGGAATCGTGTGATTCCAAGCCTTTATATGAGCGCCCGACCTTGGCCATGCATGCCGCGAGGCGGGCAAAACGAATACGATCAGCGGCCTTTACCGAATGCGCGCAGACGGATGCCGTTCCAGTCACCACTGACGGTCAGCGGCATGGCTGCATTCATGCCGGCAGTCTTCGCGGCGGACTGTACGGTGCTTGAACTTGCCGCGCCAGGACGTCCCGGCTTCGGGGTGAGCACCCACAATGGACCATCGTCTCCAAGGACCGCATACGCATCGACGATGGTGTCAGACAATTCGTCTTCGTCATCGCCGTCGCGCCACCAGATAATCACGCCATCAACGGCGGAATCATAGTCCTCGTCGACCAGCTCCTCACCGGTCAAATCCTCGATCTTGGCGCGGATCGAGTCGTCCACATCATCGTCCCACAGCCATTCCTGTACCAGGTCGCCGGCGTGGAAACCGAATTCTTCAGCGTTATCAGATGCCGTTTGATTCACGTTCGTCAATATACCAACACTGCTCGAACATATACGTTACGAACCGTGGAATTGCCCACTTTGCGAGATTGTTTTTTATATATGCGTTAAGAATGCGTCACTCTTCCGCGGAGCATTGCGGCAAGGATGCACCCTTGCCGTCTCGGATGGCGATCAGCGCATCGTACGCCTCCTGCAAAGTGGACACCTTCACCACGTTCAAGCCTTCCGGAATATGTCCCACAACGCTGGAACAATTGGATTCCGGGGCGAGGAACCAGGTTGCGCCATCGCGTTTCGCTCCTAGCATCTTCAAACGGATGCCTCCGATTTCACCGACTTCACCTTTGTCGTTCATCGTGCCCGTTCCCGCGATGATCTTACCCCCGGAAAGTTTTTCACCAGTCACCTTGTCGATCAGACCAAGCGTGTACATCATGCCCGCCGACGGCCCGCCAATGTCGTCCACATGCATGGACACCTTCATGCCGGACACGTCATAACCATGCTCTTCCAGGAACTTTTTCGCCGCCGCGGTGGCAGAATCCTGCGATGACGTCATCTCCTTGTCGCTGGAATCCTTGTATTCCTCTGCGGTCTGCCCAACAGGAACCACCGCCTCCTGAGGTATCACCGTGGATTTCGAATCGGCCCACGCCACCAATGCCTGCGCGTTCGACACCGGGTATCCTGGCACACCTGAAGCATTGACCGTGACCAACAGCAGCTGGCCTGAATCCTTATACGTTTTCACACCGGAAACGGCGACGACCTGCTTGCCGGAAACCTCCCCGAGCACATTCTGCGTCGGACCGGGCATCTGCACCACATATGCGCTGGGCATAATCAACACCAATACGCACAGTACCGCCACCACCGGCCCTGCAAGATAACGCCATGAACGCGCGGACAGCCAACCTTCCGCGTTTATCAGCCATCGTTTGACACGTCCCGGAGCACCGTTACGTGTGTTTTTGCCGTAAATTCGTCGTGTTTCCTTCATCTTGGGCATACCTCCCATAGCATAGTATGGAACCAACCAAACTTGAAAAAACGCTTAGGAAAAGGCAGGGCCGGCATGGACGAGAACGCGATCCGCCAATGGTTTATCGATTGTTTCGGACCAATTCAAGGCGAGATGGCATGGAACCAGTTTTCCAACATGCCGGAGGAGTTGCGCGACCAGCTGATGAGTCAGGATGTAAGCAAGCTTCCCAAACCGGCTGAAGTCAGGTCTATGATGCAGGCGTTCACCGCGGGCGGACTCAACACTTTCGGAGACATCCAGCACATTACCGAAGAAGGTCCAATCAACGTCAAATTGGCGAAATCATTGGCATTGCAGCAGGCCAATGGCGAGGGATCTGAAACCAGCGTGAGCGCGGAATACGGAGAGATGGCCCGCCGTGCCATCAGCGAGGCGAATCTGTGGCTCGATACCGCCTGCGAGTTCAATCCCGCACAGGGCGAGACGCAGGTGCTCACCCGCGCTGGATGGGTGGAAGGCTGTATCGATTCCTGGGCGCAGTTCGCATCTCCCATAGCCGAGTCGATGAGCGACGCACTGGCTTCGATTTTGTCTCAGCGCTTTGGAGATTCGGAGTTTCATACGGAAGTTTCCGGCATTTTCGCTGGTCCGGTGCAGATTCCGATTCCTGATGATATGAAGGATCCGGCAAAGCTGATGCGTTTCGTCGGCAACACGTCGTTTGCCATGCAGCTGGGACGCGCTGCCGGTGATCTGTCGCATGAGGTGCGCGGCAGTTTCGACCAAGGTATTTCGCTGCTGAAGAATCCGGCTGGCGGCCTGATCGTACAGAACATCGTCGAATACGCCAAATCCTTGGAAATCGACGTGACCGAGGTAATGAGCTATCTTGCATTGCAGGAGCTCGCCCATTCGCGCCTGTATGCTTCCGTGCCGTGGCTGATGCCACGCTTCGAAGCGCTGTTGGGCAAGTATGCCCGTGGCACCAGCATCGATTTGGACGCCATGGAGGAGCAGATCCGCGATGCGCAGTCCGTCGATCCGGATTCCATGGCCGACGCAGTGAACATCACCAAGGTGGCGTTCCCCGACACGCCTGAACAACAGCAGGCCATGAAATCGCTGGAGAATCTGCTCGCCTTGGTCGAGGGCTGGGTAGACACCGTAGTGTGGCGCGCCGGCATGGCCCATATTCCGCATATCGAACAGCTTCGTGAGATGCTCCGCCGCGAGCGCGCCATCGGAGGCCCTGCGGAACGCACCTTCGAAAGCCTGATCGGCTTGCAATTACGCCCGAAGCGTATGCGTGAAGCGGCCGCATTGTGGGATAACATCTGCGCTACGGAAGGTGCACAGGCACGAGACGCGAAATGGTCGCATCCCGATCTGCTGCCGCAACTGCCGAATGATGACGATGGCAACGCCTCACAATCGCAGAACAACGGATCATCGGAAAACACGGAAAATACGACGTTCGCCGCTTCCAACGCAACCGGCACGGCACCACAACCCCTTGGCGATGCCGATGGCATGACCATCGATTGGGATGCCGAACTCAGCAAGCTGCTTGACGAAGAAGAGCACAAGGGCGGCGAATCCGATACCAATGGCAGCGACTCTGACGATTCCGCAGAATCTGGCAGCAACAACGAAACTGACGCCGAATAATCACGCTATTCCGTTAGCAGTATCAGCGGAAGAAGCGTGACACCCGTCGTGCCCTTTCGCCCTCATTGCCTTCACGGGTGCGCGCATATGAAACGTCAAGCGTGTCCTCAGCGCGCGTCACAGCCACATACATGAGTCTGCGCTCCTCTTCAAGCACTTCGCCCTCCTGCGGGGCTCCATACGGTATGAGTCCTTCCGAACAGCCGATGAGAAATACGTGTTTGAATTCCAGGCCCTTGGACGCGTGGATGGTGGAAATGGTCACGCCGCTCAAATCCGCGCCGACGCCCAATGCTTCCAACATGGCCAATCTGGTTTGTGCATCGTCGGAAAGCGCGGAATTCTGCCATCCGCTATCCCTGCGCACGCGGTATCTCAGATGCTGTTCGCCCAATGCCTTGCACAGGATTTTCTGCTGTGCGTTGACTCTGGTGAGAATCGCGCAATCGGCCGGCGACTCCCCCGCATCCACCAGTTTGCGAATACGTGCCGCTACGCCTTGTGCCTCTTCCCAATCACTGCCGTATATGGTTTCCGTAACCCTTCGCCCTTTGCTTCTTTCAGAGCTGAGCTTCAGATAATCGGCCCGTTGCGGCGATGCCGCAAGCACACGATTGGCATAGTTGACGATCTGCGGCGTGGAACGGTAGTCGTTGTTAAGGTTGATGTCTGCGGTGAGCGGACCGAATTCCGAAGCGAAATTGAGCAGACTGTAACTGCTTGCGCCCGCGAACGAGTAAATGGTTTGTGCGGGATCTCCTACCACGCAGATATTGCGGTTTGAGCCGAGCCATCGGGTAAGCAAGCGGTGTTGCAGTGGCGAAACGTCCTGATATTCGTCGACGGTGAGCCATGCGATATTGGAGCGGATGGCTGAGGCTACGTCTTCATCGCTTTCCATCAAATGGCATACAATCAGCAGAATATCGTCGAAATCGATTTCGTTGCGATTTGTTTTTTCCGCTTCATACGCTTTGTATACATCTACGAATTGGCTTGGTTCAAGACCTGAAGGCGGTTGACGATGCATTGCCGCGCAAACGCGCGCGTAATCTTCCGACGAGATCAGCGAGATTTTGCACCAGTTGATTTCCGTCTGCAAGTTGCGTATGGTGTCGTCATCCACCTGGAAGGTGGTGACGCGACGCAGCGAACGCTCCACCAGTTCCCGCGGATTTCGACAGATGAATGGCATAGGCCCTTCGCACACGTCCGGCCAAACCTGGCGAAGCTGGTGGAGGGCCGCGGAGTGGAAGGTCGCGGCTTTGACGTCAGCTGCGACATCAAGCTTCGACAGTCGGCTGCGCATTTCCGCCGCCGCCTTGACGGAGAACGTGACCGCCATCGTGCTTCGTGGATTCCATGCTTTGGTTGCGCACGCATAAGCGATTCTGCGGGTTACGGTTCGCGTTTTGCCCGCGCCCGCGCCCGCGATGATGCGCACCGGACCGTCCACTGCCGTTGCGGCAGCCCGTTGCACGTCATCTAATCCGTCGAGAATTTCTTCCACTGTTGCACTCATGCGTTCCATTGTGGCAGATTGCCGTTATCGGCGCATGCGTTTTCATGAGATGTCATTGCATGTCTTGCCTGGCTGCACCCAATATGCCCGCCATGACGGCGCAATATGATGCAACGTCGATTTACTGGCGGTTGGCCAGCATTTTACGGGCAAGTCGGCGCCACTTCGCCCCTACTGTGTATTAAGGTTGGAATTGTGACCGAACGAAGCGAATTTATGATGGCTGCCCTGACCAGCGCGACAATGCCCAATGCCGCCATTGCCGGTGCGCGCGCCAGCGAACAGACCAATCCGACCGACGAAGGGTATGGAGTAGACCATGCCGTGGTTCAGGATGCGGCAGGCAAACTGTATGACGTGTTCGCATCCAACACACCTGAAGGCCGTAAACGTCTTGCCGGTCGCGTGCGCGCTGCGCAGACGCTCGCGCACGCCCGCGAATTAGGCGGATTGGGGTTTGCCGTCGATCGCATAGTGGCTTTTTCCAACGGCGATTTGAAGCATTCCTCCACCGGAGACACGTCCGTGCTCGTAGCCATCCATCATGTGGGTCAGGCGCGGCCGTTGGAGCTGCTAACTTTGGACGATTGCTCCAGCGTAGGCACCGCTTTGGGGGCGATTCATCGCCTTCGCCCCGACTTCTTGCAGGAAGCGGGCTATCCGACGTTTGCCACCGGCCAGATTCGCGCACAGCTGACCGCTTGGATCAAACGGTTGTGCCAAGCCGGGCATGTTCCGCAGGAGATCACCACCAGTTGGGCGAATATTCTTGAGACCGACGGACTATGGTCGTTCTCCACTTGCCCGGTGCACGGCGGATTGCGTGACGGCGATTTGCTGTTCTCCGGTTCGTCCATCACCGCGGTCACGAATTGGCAGGACATGCAGGTAAACGATCCTGCCCGCGATTTGGCCTGGATTTTCGCCAAACTTGATGAGAATCACCGTAACGCTCTGCTTTCTGCATATGGTCGCATGTTGGGCAACCGTTTGGATGATCTGATTATGCTGCGCGCCAATCTGTGGCTGCAGATGGAACAGGTCGGCGATTTCATTTCCGCTTTGAACAAGGCGGATAACGCCAAGATTATGCAATTCAAGGCGCAGGTAGAACGTTTGGCACACCAGTTGGGTGTCACCACGGCGAAGAATCGCGCACAAACCAAATCGAAGCAGGAAGCCAAGGATCGTCCCCAGCGCCCGCCGAGCACGATCACCGTAGGCACGTTGCTGAACGAATCGGAGCGTCGCCGTAACGCGGCCGCACAGCAGAATGATTCCGACACGACCGGTGAACGTCATATCGATGCTGTGAATATGGATGATTCCACTGGAGATTTCGACGTAACCGGCGATTTCGACGTAACCGACTCCCAGCCGGTCCGCAAGACGAAGAAAATCGTCAACGATGCGACGGAAGCGTTTGTACCGGCCGGAACCCAGCAATCACAAGCACCGTCAGACAGTACGAATGAGCGTGAGGCGACCTCGGTCAGCACTTTCATCCCGGAACGTTCCGCAAAAGAACGGCACGAATCCATGCCGTCAAGTTCCACCATGGTAATCAGCAGGCTGGAAACGGCCGACGGCAACGACGATACGAATGAGGAATCGATTCCCGCATCGCACAGCGAGGCCGCGACCGTACTCATTCCTCTGTTGGAGCGAGATGAGGCGACCATGCAGAAAGCGCAGGCGCAGATTAATCGATGGGAGACGGAAGACGCCACCGATGAGAAGCCACGCGTAGAATAGGCGCACATACCCGTACATACACGTGCGCATGCATTGCACATTATTACGAAGGAGCATCCATGGATATTGAACTCGGCATTCAGAATGTGGCCCGCACCGTCACCTTCAGCACCGAACAAAGCGCCGATGAGGTCAACGCGGCCATCGCCAACGCCGTGGAGAACGGCAAGACCATCAATCTGACGGACGACAAGGGTCGTCGCATCGTGGTACCGGCAGGCTCGCTTGGCTACGCCATCATCGGTTCCGAAACTAAGCACGCTGTAGGTTTCGGCAACCTCTGACCCGTTCGCTTCACCAGATTTCAGCTTCGAGCTGAAACACACGTTTTCGACGTAGCAAGAAAAGCCAGACGTTCGCGCCTGGCTTTTCCATTTTGAGAGATCAACTCGTTCCTGGTTTCATATCGCAATTACGCATCGATGATTGCGTGTCGGTTTTTTATTTTCTCCTTCGACGATTATTTGCTCAAGAGAACGCCTCGATTGATGATTTCTTGAACCGTTTCGTCATCGGTGAGGTTCTCCCCCAGCGCATTCGGTTTGCCTTTACCATGCCAATCGGATCCGCCAGTCACCAGCAGGTCGTGCCGGCGCGCAATGGTGAGCAGCCGTTCGCGTTGTTCTGGCGGATTGCCACGATGCCATACTTCCAAACCATCCAAACCTTCGGTGATGAGAGATTCAATTTGCCGGTCGGTCAGTAATGTCCGATTGCGTCGAGGGTCTCCGGCGTGGGCGATCACCACCACCCCGCCCGCACCCTTGACCGCGGCCACCACATCATGCGTGGTCGGTGATGGCGTGGGAATGTAATATTTCGATGTTGCGCTCACCGCGTCGGAAAACGCGTCGGATCGTGTTTCATACACACCAGCCGCCACCAATGCGTCGGCGATATGCGGCCGGCCGATCGTGGTACGCTTGCCTTCACGCACCTGTGCAAGCACGTCATCCCATGTAATCGGAAAATCCTGCGCCATCAGTTCCACCATGCGTTTGGTGCGCCGCAATCTCGCATCGCGAGTAGACGCGAACATCTCGCTGATATCGGCATTCAGCGGATCGTATTGAAACGCGAGCATATGCACGGATACGTTCTCATCGACGGCAGTGATTTCCGTACCGCGTAACAACGGCAATCCAATCTGCCGCGAAGCATCCAACGCATCCTGCCAGCCGGAGGTCGTATCATGATCGGCAATCGCAACACCATGCAATCGCAATGATCGTGCCTCTTTCAGCAACGTACACGGCGTTTCCGTACCGTCAGAAAAAACGGTATGGCAGTGAATGTCCCAACCTTCAGCGGGCGGTGCCGCAGTACCTACGCGAATCATGTACCCATCGTAAGCCGTTCTTCGCCGCAACGCGGCACAATACCGCGTAAACTAGGCGATGACAACGTTTGTATTTTGATTCAAGGATGCATGATGAGCGATTTTCCCGGCGAACTGGTTGCCGACGCCACTCTCGACGATGCTTATACAAAGCCGCGCGGCTGGCGTCACGGCGCCACTTGGACGTATCTGATCATGCTGGCCGCTTCGGCGGTCGCGCTGGTCGTATCGTTCGTGCTTTCCGCAGAGACACTGAAATTGGCTCGTAATCCCGGTCAGAAGCTCAGCTGTGATGTGAATGCCGTGATGTCGTGTTCCACGGTTGCGGAATCGTGGCAGGCTGAGATTGTGAGGTTCGCCGGTTTGAGTTTCCCGAATGCGTTCTTCGGCATCGCCGCGGAATCAGTGTTCGTAACGATCGCAGTGATCGGCCTGACGAAGGTTGCCGTGCCTCGCTGGTTTGCGTTGTGCACATGGCTGGGTGGACTGGCCGCGCTGGCTTATTCGTATTGGCTGACCTCGCAGTCGCTGTTTGTAATCAACGCGCTATGCCCGTGGTGCCTATGCCTGATGTTCTCCACCACCGTGCAGTTCATGGCGTTGTCTCATGCCACGGCGGTGGTTCAGGAGATTCCGGCCAAAGGTGCGGGCGTGCGCACTTACTACCGTCTTAATTACGATCTAATGGTCGATGCCGTATGGATTGTGGCATTGATCGTGATCATTCTCGTCAAAGATGGCCCGATGCTGTTCAGCTGACGTTAGGTAACGTTCAATCAGCAGTAAGGATTCGCTTGCTTACAGAAGAAGCCGACTGAAAACAGCCGGCTTCTTTCTTTATGCTACGTATTCGTGGATTTCAGTTTCGCATATGCGGTTCATGCGCGAGTTCCGCACGAACCGCATGCGCAACTCACAGCAGTTCGATCTTCCCGACGATAGTGGCCGATCCGGTGAGTTTCACATCGTCGTCAGTCACGTCGACGCGCAAAGTACCGCCACGCACGGTGATCGTCCAATGGTCGATGCCTGTTTTGGCACGCAGGGTGATGGCGGTGGCGCACAGGCCCGTGCCGCACGACAATGTCTCACCGCAGCCGCGTTCATTGACGCGCATGGTGGCGCTGCCCTCGTTGTCACCTTCGCTTTGTTCGTCGATGCGCACGAATTCAACGTTCTGATCGCTTTCGATCTGGGGTGAGACGACCGGCTTGGTCACCAGGTCAAGCTGTTCCACGGTCGGCAGGCTGGAGAAAGCGTCTTCGATGACGGCGACCACGTGCGGATTGCCCATGTCCACGAACGTGCCGCGTGCGGAACCGGCCGTGCCGGGAATCGTCACTTCGTATCCATCAAGATCGCCACACTTCCATGAACCCATCTCAACCTGGAACACGTCATTGCCAAGAGTCGGCACATCGCCAAGCGAAGTCAGAACCTTCACACCGGCACGGGTGCCGAGACGGAACGGTTCACCGCCCGGCTGACCGGCAATACCCTGCCGTTGCGCGAACAGGGTGATCGCACGCGTGCCGTTGCCGCACATCTCAGCCAACGAGCCGTCCGCGTTGCGGTAGTCCATGAACCAATCCGCATTGCCAACAGCACAAACAGCAATCTGCTTGTCGTTCAAATCGGACACCGCCTGCGGATGTGTAAGGCGGATCAAACCGTCGCCACCGATACCGAAATGACGGTCGCACAGGAATCGCACTTCATCGGCGGTAGGCTCGTACGTGCCTTCGGCGTCTAGATACACCACGAAATCGTTGCCGGTGGCGTGTGCTTTGTAAACAATGCTTGGAATGCTCATACCGATTCACTCTACACGCGGTAGGCTATTGAAGGAGTTAGACGCAACACGTGTGCGTTATGTTGCAGTATGTTTGCGTGCGGAACAAGGGAGGACGTATGACTTCAACGGCACCAATCGGCGTTTTCGATTCCGGTTTGGGCGGGATTTCCGTGGCGCGCGAAATCCGCCGCGATATGCCGAACGAACGCGTGCTGTATTTTGGCGATTCCGCGAACGCTCCGTACGGAACCAAATCACCTGAACAGGTACGCAAGCTGTCCGACGCCATTGTGAAACGTTTCGTAGAGCAAGGAGTGAAAGCGGTTGTCATCGCTTGCAATACCGCCACTTCCGCCGCAGCCAACGAATTGCGCGACAAATACGACATTCCGATCATCGGCATGGAACCAGCGCTGAAGGTGGCATGCGATCGAGGCCATGGCAATCGTCAGCGTGTCATCGTCGCAGCTACTCCCCTGACTTTGCGGGAACGCAAGTTCGCCGTGCTGATGGATCGTTTCAAAACAGACCATACGATCTTTCCGGAACCCTGCCCCGGTTTGGTGGAGATCGTCGAGCACGGCCAACTCGACGATCACGATGTTGTGATGCACACGCTGCACCAGTATTTCGACCAATACGATCTGTCAACAATCGACTCCGTCGTGCTCGGATGCACGCATTTCGTGTTCTATCGCGACTATTTCCGCGAACTGCTGCCCGACACAGCGGCAATCATCGACGGCAACGAAGGCACCGTGCGCCATCTTGGCGTGGTGCTCGAATCGTTGGGCAAGCTCTCTCCGGAAGACGCGGAAGGTGGCATCGAGCTGGCCAATTCCGACACTTCCGCGCAAATCGCGCAATTAGCGCAATCACTGCTTGGTCGCTGATCGCGAATGTTCCGATAGACCACGTAAAGCCAATTGAAACCCGCAAAAACTGCTCAACCGTTATCAGACGTACAACGACGAAGTGGCGCTGGCCAAGGAATACGAGCAGGACGGCCGCGTGCTCATCCTCGCGCCGGAAAGCCTGTACGGCCTGAACACGTTGAGCAAGTCGTTCGAAGGTTTGGAACGCATGTACCGCGCGGGCTATGCGGCAGCCGAGGCCATTCCCGCATTCCTAAAAAGTTGAGTACTACCTTCATATGAACACTCCAGCCGATAGCAACACGCGCGAAAACGCCAACACGAACACCGACATCAGCATCACCGCGAATGCCACGGGATTCAGCACGAAAACACTGAACCCGCAGATTCTCGTGACCTTGTGGAATGTGGAACGTTTGGGTTCGTTCTCCGCGGTCGCGCGCGAAACCGGATGGTCGCAACCTGCCATCAGCCAACAAATCCGCAAGGTCGAACGCGAACTTGACGCAAAACTCGTGCAGCGCACGTCGCATGGGGTGGAATTAACGCCGATCGGCCGTATTCTGGCACGCCACGGGCAGCTCATCGATAATCGCGTCGCCCAAGCCGTCAAAGATGTGGAGGAATACCAGCGCAACGGATCGACGCATATTCGCCTAGTCGCTCCCCCATCGGTATGCTCGTCGTTCGTGGCGCGCGTACTCGTGCATATCAGCAAAACGTCCGACATTCGCGTGAGCCTCATGCAGATGGAGCCGCCCGAGGCCATGGACGCGTTGGAACAGGGACTTGCCGATTGCGCGATCATTTTCCAATACAATTCACTGCCTGCCTTAGTTGGTCCGGACGATTTGGAAGTCTCCCCCTTCGGTATCGATCCATTGATGCTGCTGATCAGCGCAAACAACACGATCACACGCCAGTATGAAAGCTCGCATCTGCCGGTCCAGCTGGTTTCGGCACGCGGCGAACAGTGGATCGCCGGCTGCGAGACCTGTCGGGCGAATCTGGTGTCGTTAGCACGTACCGCCGGTTTCACGCCGGAGATTACGCATTCGACCGACGATTATTGGGCCACGCAGAATCTCGTGGAAGTCGGCATGGGCGTCTCGATCGTGTCCCGTTTGGCCACAACCGCCGGAACGCAGCCTGACTTGGCCGCGCTTCCGATTGCCGACGACAACGCGTTCCGCACAGTCTGTTTCGTCACGAGAAAAGCGGATGATCGCCCAGCGGTCGCCCGCGTCAAGGACGAAATCGAAAAAGCGTCGCACCAGTATTTGGAAAGCATCTGATTCACCGATTCCCCGATAGCAGGATGCTGACGCAAGCGAATATTTCTTATTTTTCAGCATCGACATAATCAGATTAATAATTGAATAGCAAAAGCATCTGATATAAGAAAACTTCATAACCATCTCTGCTTTCAGCACAAGAACACACTGCTCTTTCACCCAACGCGTACGTCATGCTGGAACCATGGAAGAAATCATGGATATCAAGCATCGTACCGATTCCGGCTTTAACGCCGACGCCATCGACCACACCACCGCAGCCGACCTTGCCGAAGTCGGCTCCGACAAGTGGACACGCTACCCCGGCTGCATCGGCGCGTTCATCGCCGAAATGGACTACGGCCTAGCACCCTGCATTCAGGAAGCCATCGACAACGCTTGTGACCATTGCAAACTTGGCTACATTCCCGACCCCTGGAAGCAGCGCGTGGCAGAGGCATGCGCAGGCTGGCAGCGCACACATTACGGCTGGAATGTGGACCCCAGTATCATTCGCGTGGTTCCCGACGTGCTTGAGGCATACGAGATCTTCCTGCGCGAACTGGTCGGCGCAGGCAACAGCGTGATCGTGCCGACACCTGCCTACATGCCGTTCCTAAGCGTGCCGAAACTCTATGACGTCAATGTGATCGAAATCGAAATGCTGCAAAGCAGCGACACTGAAACCGGTGAGGCGCAGTGGCTGTTCGATTTCGACGCCATTGAACGCGCGTTTGCGGCCGGATGCCATGCGTTCGTGCTTTGCAATCCTCATAATCCGATCGGCAAAGTGCTTACTCTGGAGGAAGAGCTGCGCCTAAGCGATTTGGCAGCGCAGTACGATGTGCGCATTTTCAATGATGAGATCCATGCTCCGTTTGTATTCGAAGGCAAGCATATTCCATTCCCCACCATCAGCGAACAGGCAGCATTGCAGTCGATGACCGCCACCAGCGCGTCGAAGTCGTTCAATATTCCAGGCACGAAGTGTGCGCAGGTGCTGCTCACCAATCCTAAGGATCGTGACATGTGGGCAGTCAAGGCGGAGTGGAGCGAGCATCAGACCGCCACCATCGGCGCGATTGCCACCACCGCAGCATACAACGAGGGTGACCCGTGGTTCCAGGACGCGTTCGCCTACGTACGCAGGAATCTTGACCTGTTCGACGAACAAATGCGTGAACGGTTCGCTGGCGTCGGCTACATCAAGCCGCAGGGCACCTATATTACATGGCTTGATTTCGGTCCGCTCGGCATCGACGATCCAGCCACATACTTCCTTGAGAAAGCGCAAGTGGCGTTGACCGACGGGCGTTTATGCGGCGAGGCCGGCGCCGGCTGCGTGCGTGTGAATGTGGCGATGCCTTATCCGCTGCTTGTGGATTGCTTGGACCGCATGTATGGCGCGTTGCATGCGGATGGATTGCTGTAAACTTCGCCACATATTCAGTGTTTCCTTCAACCAACGGCAGCATGACGGTGAGTATCGCACCCTTGTCCAATTCGCTATCCACCGTTATGGTGCCGTTGGAAATCCGCATACTATCGACATGCGATGGAAGGTTGATATGCGTTTGAACGTGAGTACCAGCATTGATGTGACAGCCTGCGAAACGGACGGCGATAATCTGCTGTTCTTGGGATTTCATGGATTCAGCAATGATGAAAATGAGATGATCCGCATCATTGATGCGATTTATGATGTTCCGAAGCAAGACGTATCTTCAACGGACAACTCCATTGCTTCTGCCCAGCATCCAAATTATCTGTCGTTCCGAGGCACGTATGAACGTCCTTACATCGGAAGCTACTACTGGTATCCAGATGGATGTTCCGTAGGAGAGCGTCGACGTGAGTGCAGTGCCGTGGGCGATGCCGTCGTACGATTGCTGGATTCGCCCGCATATGTGCGGTTCCGTAAAGTATTAATTGGGTTTTCGCAAGGCGGATACCTATCGTATCGCATGATTGCGGAACATCCCGATGTGTTCGATATGGCTATTTTGATGAGTCCGTCATTCAAAGGTGAAACCGCTGAGCCCTCGCCCGCGACCGGACGCACGCGATTCGCACTCTGCTACGGCAGCGAAGACCGCACAATTTCACTATCCGACCAACAGTGTGCGCGCAACAAACTCGCGCAAACCGGCAATCTCACCTACTTCGAATATCCAGGAATGGCTCACGGCATCTGCAATCAGGAGATTCATGACCTACGTGCCTGGCTAGGATTGCGATATGCGCTGCGTGAGGAGTCCTGCGCATCTGAGACCCCGCACGCGTGCCCATAAACTCGCTTTCACCCCTCGGATTGTCATTGAAACCAACTCGGAACTCTCGATACACCCTAATCATCGAAATGCATGGACATACACCCAGTTCATCTAAGCTGAACCGTGATATCTGGCTTATATATGGCAGATTTGGCATCTTGACCGGAGGTTTCTCGCTTATATATGGCACATGCCTTTCGAGAAAAGCCACTTAGGGGAGCATGTTTTTGGCGCTTTTCGCACGAACACCTGCCATATATAAGCGAGATGCCTCCGTACGAACCTCAAAATCTGCCATATGTAAGCGAGATAGGCGGCATAATTAAGCATTTTCCCACACTGATGAGCCGCAGAACGAACCAGACGACGAAGTTTGCGATGTTATGTATGCCAAGCTCGCCACGAACATCTCTCTCCACATATGTCGCAACAATATGGTCAGCGTTCGCCCTTTTCCAATGCTCGGACGGCCGCTGCATGCTGGTCGTAAAGCCAAGCTTGTGCGGGTTGAATTGTCAGCCTGCCGCCGAGAGCGTGCACGACCTTCATAATGGTTTGGAAGCTCGGGTTGACGTTCCTGTCGAGGCTCTTGTAAAGCTTTCGCGGCCACGCCCGACTCCTTCGCGATCTGCCCCATACCCTTTGCTTTGGATACATCGCCGATTTCGGCCTACAACAACGCCAGATCGTCAAGCTCGGACACCGCATCGAGGTACGCGATGGCCGTCCTCCTCGGTCTCGAGATGCTCGCTGGGATCCCGCTTGCTGACGGTCAGATCCATATCCTTCACCATTACCCCTCCTTGATCAAATATTCGAGCATGTCCTTCGCATCCTGAATGTTCTGCGACTGGGTGGATTTATCCCCCACCGATAAGCATCAACATGAGCACGTTACGCTTCTGCGCGAAGCAAACACGGTAGCTGGGACCGAAATTGAACCTCAGCTCGCTGACCCTACCGCCAACCGTATGCAGGTCACCCACCGGCCGCCCCGCCTAGACGCACAATCGGAGCCTCGCGTTGATTCGGGCTTTCGTGTTCCGGTCCTTTATCCGGCTGAACCATTGGCGGTACTCACCAGTCATATGCATTTCCATACGATATATTGCATCCCATGGGACACAATATGTCCAGCTTGATGACCCCCACGAGATAAGCGACCAAAGTAAAACAGAAATTCGACAGGTTAGCCAATTTCTCATGCATCCGCACCCACCCGCCCGTTTTCACATACACAATTTCTTTTACATAGCTTTCAGAAGCGGGCCCATGAGAAACACCCAGTCGCAGTTCCTGCTCGTATTACCGTTGAAGTCGCCCCGAGCGGACAAAAACCCAGGTTTTCCGTTACTAACAGTCCCGCACATGCGGAATCATCCCCGCATGTGCGGAAAACACTGGACATAAACAGGGAGAGCGACATCCACGCGGTGGCCGGAACGCTGCAGACACCGATTTCAATCCACGCTCTCCGTGAGGAGAGCGACCAGACTTCTGCGGTTCGGTGGACTGGGCGTCCTCCGACCCCCCCTGCGGCTGTTGGGCGTTGTCGATGGTGGCTGCGTCGGTCATTGCTTCTGCTCCTTCCGCCCTGTTCCAGGGCATTAAAAAAGCCCCGTTCCGGGGCTGTGAGTGGTGAGTGCGGGACTCGAACCCGCGATGTGTCAGTGTCGGAGATTTACAGGCTCCTGCCTTCGCCGCTGGGCCAACCCACCAAAAGCGTGATAGGATATACAAAGACCGGGGGTCCTCTGCGGCGTTGAAATAACACGCAATGAGCGGAGGGGCGCTCTCGGTTGTTTTATTTCAATTTGATTTCCGAGAACCCTTCACCGTCGAAGATGAAAAGCCTGCGGATTTTCCATTCGCGGTCGTTGTATTTCTCCAATTGGTGCACGAGTTTGTCCTTACGCTTCGCCTGGCCGAGGTCTATGACGAAACAGTCCTTGACGACATCGTGATTCTCCTTGGCGATTCGAACGGCCTTGGTGATGCGGTCTGCGATCTTGCCGAAATCTGCTTTCGCCATGGATTTCAATTCGTACAATTCGTTCGTTTCAATCCAACGATTTCAATCCACGCTCTCCGTGAGTGTGTCTGTTCAATAGAAGTTAGGCCGATGGGGGCGGTGTGTTTTGTTGGACTCATCGTTGATTCCATCACCACCAATCATGCCACAAGACCGAGTCTGCGTCGACGGTCCATGATGCTCATGCCGAACTCCGTCTTGATCCTCTTGTCCCGGTACCAGACCATGTAGTCGTCGAGCATGTTGATGAACCCGTCCATAGAGACGCCCGCGAAGCTGCGCTTGTGAAAGAACTCCTGCCTGGGACGGCCGAAGAACCCCTCCGCGGCCGCGTTGTCGGGAGAACAGCCTTTCGCGCTCATGGAGCGCGTCAGGTTGTCGTCCTCGCAGATGCGGATCCATTCCGGCCACCGGTAGTGGTAGCCACGGTCGGAATGGATGATTGGTTTCTCCCCGTCCTTGAGCGTGGAGCACGCGTCGGCGAGCATGCCGTTGGCCAATGCCGAGTCCGGGCCGGTGCCGATCGTCCAGGCGACCGGCATGCCGTCGTAGCAGTCGATCACGGGCGACAGGTACGCCTTGCCCGCGGGGATGGAAAACTCCGTGAGGTCCGTGACCCACAGCATGTTCGGCCGTTCGGCGTGGAAATCCCTGTCCACCAGGTTCTTCGGAGCTTTGGTGAACTCGCCCTTGTACGAGCCGTGCCGCTTCGCGCTTTTGAACAACGGTACCAGGCCGTTTCCGGTCATGAGCCTCATGATCCGTTTGGCCGATACCCTGACGCCCATGCTTTTCAGCTCCGGGTGAATCCGCTTGTATCCATAGCGCCGCTTGCTGTTCTCGAACGCCTCGCGCACGAGCTCCAGGAGGGAAGCGTCCTTGTCGGGGCGTTTCATGGCGTCGGGCTGGAGTGGTACGTGCTGCACGCGATGCCCACCACGGGCAACAGACTTTTGGCCGTCGCGCCCAGCGTTTCGCCAGCGGTCTTGACGAGGAGCGTCTTCTCGCGGCTGGCCGGGCTTTTCCGGGTCTGCGCCCGGCTCTTTTCCCAACAGCTCCAACGTGCCCTTCCGGATCGCGATCTCGATGTCCAGCTCCTTCTTCTCCCGCCGCTGCCGTTCGACGTCGGCGTCCAGTTCGTCCAGACGGGCCCGCAAGCGCGCGAGTCTGGCCTCCATGGACGCCAGCGTGTCCGACGGATCCGCCGTGTCCCGAGGCCCGGATGCGGACGTCGGCATGTTTTCCGACGCCATAGGCGCCACGCCGGCTTTCCTCTCCCCGGCCGTCGGGGGCTTCCTCCCGGGTGTCTCCGTCACGGGCGTCTCCTTGGATCCGGCGAGCATCCGTCGTTTCCAGTTTCCCGACGACGGACGCCTCCACGCCCAGTTCGGCGGCCGCCTCGCGTGATTTCAACCGTCCGGACGCGACCGCGACCACCGCCTCGCGTTTCAGCTCCTCAGGCACCGGCCCGTGCCCCGGCCTGCGTCGGCCGGGCGCGAGCTCGTCGATCCACGCCATGAGCAGCTCCTTGCTTTTCGGATATCCCAGCATCCGCATGGTACGGCCGGGCCGCCTGCCGTATTCGAGGTAGTGGTCCACCGCGGCCTGTTTCTGCTCGTCGCTGTAGCGCCTGTAGCGTTCCCCGCGCCTGGAGGGGACGCCGGTGCGTTCCTCCTCGAGCCGGTCCGCGTACCACGACAGC
>ENA-OPBF01000646-OPBF01000646.1-human-gut-metagenome-genome-assembly--contig:-NODE-646-length-25921-cov-2.859275_pt1 | contig 25921 bp, 23 predicted proteins | sample MGYA00241067_ERZ501450 | MGnify/ENA primary metagenome ERZ501450 (study PRJEB25962, sample SAMEA2042516) | human gut metagenome | biome: human gut; feature: human-associated habitat; material: faeces... | reverse complement strand
GCGGACTTCTTCAGATCGCAACTTCTGTATGCAACATGCTTTTCCCGAAGATCAAGGGAACGATCACAGCTCTGATTATGATCGCATCCTCACTTTGTAACTACACGATCCTTACAGCAGCAGCAAAGATGCAGCCATCCCAGGTTATGGTAATGAACATTGTTCTTACAGCAGTAGGCGTGGCACTGGGACTTTTTGTAAATGTAAGATATGGTGTACTTCTGAAAAATGCAGAGGAAGCATAAATAAGAAAATTGTAAAAATGAAACCTGTACCGGAGCAGAACGACCGGTGCGGGTTCCCCTCCAAAGAAGTCATAGAAAGGAATAGTATTATGAATACTGTAAAAGTAAGAAATATTGAAATTGGTGCAGGAATCCCGAAAATCTGTGTACCGATCGTTGGGGTAACAAGAGAAGAAATCCTTGCAGCAGCAGAAACTATCAAATCTACAAAGGCCGATGTTGTTGAGTGGCGTGTAGACTGGTATGAAGATATTTTCGATTTTGCAAAGACAGAAGAGACAATGAAAGCTCTTCGTGAGGTACTTGGTGAGACTCCGATCCTGTTCACATTCCGTACATCCAAAGAAGGCGGAGAGAAATCCATTGAGACAGAAACTTATGTAGAACTGAATCAGAATGCGGCAAAAACAGGACTGGTTGACCTTGTAGACGTAGAAGCGTTTACAGGAGATGATGCGGTGAAAGCAGTTGTTGAGACAGCACATGCAAATGGTGTAAAAGTCATTGCTTCTAATCACGATTTCCATAAGACTCCTGCAAAGGACGAAATCGTATCCCGTTTAAGAAAAATGCAGGAATTAGGAGCAGATATTCCAAAGATCGCTGTAATGCCTCAGAATAAGAAAGATGTTCTGACACTTCTTTCTGCTACAGAGGAAATGGCATCAGAATATGCAGACCGTCCGATCATTACAATGTCCATGTCAGGAACCGGTGTGATCAGTCGTCTTTGCGGTGAAGTATTCGGTTCAGCACTGACATTTGGAGCAGTTGGAAAAGTATCCGCTCCGGGACAGATGGGAATTGAAGATCTGACAACAGTTCTTGGTCTGCTTCATAAGAGTCTGTAAGGATCAGGATTTATAAAATGACATTCGAATTATTACTGGGAGGAGAAAAAATGGCAGTGATGAACAACAGAGAGACATTTCTGAAGACAGAGCCGGAGATGGATATCACGCAGTTTGCAAAGACCGAACTGGATCTTGCCTATGCAGATGAGTCACCGAACCAGATTCTGGATATTTTTTATCCGGAAGACGGAGAAGGCCCATATCCGCTGGTGATCGTATTCCATGGTGGAGCTTTTGCGGCGGGACACAAGAGGACACATTACATTAAGTCCATGTGTCTGCCTGTGACACAGGGATACGCAGTTGCAACGGTAGAGTATCGTCTTTTACAGGAAGCAAAATGGCCGGCACAGCTAATCGACGGAAAAGCAGCGATCCGCTATCTGCGTGCCAATGCAGAGAAACTGAATTTAGACCCGGATCGGTTTGCAGTATGGGGAAATTCAGCAGGCGGTACAGTGACGCAGCTTCTGGCAGTGACAGCAGACGAGGAAGACATGGATGATCTGAATGTCGGAGTAAAAGCATCTTCAAAGATCGACTGTGCCATTGCATGGTATACGATCAGTGAGCTTTGTTCTGCAGAGCAGTTCGGAACAGACATTTATGAAGTGCGTAAGCAGACCGGTGCAGGCAAGGGAATGATGCCGGGTGACGGAGAATCAAATGACTCAATGTTTACGATGCTGCTGGGATATAATCCACTGTATTATCCGGAACGTACAAGTAAGGTAAGCCCGATCAGTCATGTAAAGGAAAGTTGTCCGCCAATGCTGATTCAGCATGGAACAAATGACCTGGTCATCGACTATCATCAGTCTGTCTACATGGCAGAAAAGGTAAAAGCTGTCTGCGGAGAAGACCGCGTGGAGCTGGATCTCTTTGAAAATGAACCGCATGGTTCTCAGGTGATCAAGGCAGATCAGAATATTGAGAAGTGTATCGACTTTCTTGATAAACATTTTTACGAAGGAAAGAACCCATACCGGAAGCCGCTTGGCAAGATTCGGATCGTGGGTGAGAATGAGGACAAATAATTATGGCAACAACAATATCAGTCATCGGATTATTGCTGGCAGCAATCATCTTTGTAGTAGCAATCTGGAAGGGGCTTGATGTATTTACATCTACGATCCTGGTTTCATTTATCATTATCCTGACAAGCTGGATGGACTGGTGGACATCACTGAGTTCTTATGCAGAGGGGTATGTAGGATTTATTCAGAACAATGTATTTGTACTTGTAATTGGAGCAGTGTTTGGAGAACTGATGGCAGCATCAGGTTGTGCTGAATCCATTGCAAATGTAGTTACAGAAAAAATGGGTGCGAAACGAGTTATCCTGTCTATCGCACTGATCACAACGGTATTCGTATATGTGGGAGTATCAGGATTTGTAGTACTTTTCGTACTGGCACCGATCGCAACGATCATGATGAAGCAGGCAGGATACCCATACCGTATGATTCCGGGAATCATCTTTATCGGAGCAACCTGCTCAGCAATGATCCCGTATGCCATCAATATTACAAACATCATGCCGGCACAGTATCTCGGAACTTCCATGGGATCAGCACCGATCCTTGGATGGGTCGCTTTCGTGGTATCTTTTGCAGTGGGATATTTTTACATGGTTCATGCAGCAAAAAAAGCAGCGATCAAAGAGGGAACAGCAATCGATGAATCCCAGCCAGTTAAGATCCAGCCGACAAGAGATGATCTTCCGTCTTTCTGGGTAGCACTGATCCCGTTTATCCTGGTTGTAGTACTGGTACTTGCTCTTTCTAACCTGACAGATATGAATACAAATGCAATCGTTGTACTGAGTATGTTTGTTGGTTCTGTTGTGATTGTTCTGTTCTGTCATAAACAGGTCGGAAGTGTGGCAAAGATTCTTGAAAAGGGTGTAAATAATGGAATCGGAGCAACTGTAATGGCAGCAGCGATTCTTGGATTTTCAGGCGTACTTCAGTCCTGTCCGGGATTCCAGTCCATTATCAACTTTGTAATGGGTCTGAAGATGAACCCGTATCTGACAGAGTTCTTCGGACTGAATATCCTTGCCGGTATCCTTGGAAGCGGAACCTCTTCCATCGCCATGTTCTTTGAACATTTGTCAGACGGTCTGCTTGCAAAGGGTGCAAGTGCAGGAGCACTTCACAGACTGGCACCGGCATGTGCAACCGGTATGAATACACTGCCAAATGCAGGTGGAATGGTTGCACAGCTCCGCTGGATGAAACTGTCACTGGCAGAAAGTTACTGGTATGTATTTATGACATCCGTACTTGCTCCAATGATCGGTTCACTGGCAGCAGTAATTGTAGCTATGATCATCTATTAATGGATTTATAAGATGCCAGGGTTGTGGGAGTGCGTAGCACGGAGAGCAATCCGTAGGCATCAAAGTTGGGGGCTTTTGACCCCGACATCTTTATAAGTGAATTTAGAAAAATAAAAAGAAAACTGATAGTTTGGATCAATTCGGGGGAGTTATCGATGGAGTCTGAGGTATCAGTTTTTTTGTGTGAAGTATACGACAAAAAGATCCGGGGAATCCTTTTTAGTTATGGTGGCAGAAGAAATTTAGAGGATGGACAGAAAAAATAAAAAATGATATATTTTTTGACATAGTCTTTTTTTTAACGAAAAAGATATGCTGAAAATTAAGGAAAAGGTGATGAGATGAAAAAAGCATTACAATGGTTAGATGAGAACCTGGAAGAAGTATTACTGGTCATTGCACTTGCAGCCATGGCAGTGATCATGGGAATACAGGTCATTGCAAGATATATATTCGGAGCTTCACTTTCCTGGTCGGAAGAACTGACCCGGTATATATTTATCTGGGCGGGATTCCTGAGTGTGAGTTATTGTACGAAAAAATGTATTTCTATCAAGATCGAGCAGTTTGTGGCGATGTTCCCAAAGAGGGGAAAAGCCATTTTCAAAGGAGTGAATCATACATTTGAACTGATCTTATTTCTTTATCTGATCCCGTTTGCATGGAAATATCTGTTGTCTGCAATCGCAAATGGACAGACAAGCCCGGCAATGGGAATCCCGATGTACTATGTGCAGGCAGCACCGTTGATGGGATTTATCCTGTCAGCGATCCGGGTATTCCAGAGATGGATCATTGAGTGGAAGAGAGTATTCAGGAAGGGAGGAGAATGATATGCCGGCGGTGGTTGTATTTTTGATTTTTGTGATCTGTCTGATCCTTGCGATTCCGGTATCCATATCTCTCGGAATTGCATCGGTACTTCCGGGAGCGGTAGATCCGTCCTTTACAGCAAGCGGAACTTATGTCATCCGTTCTATGCTTGGAGGAATCGACAGTTTCCCTTTGCTTGCAGTTCCGATGTTCGTACTTTCAGGAATTATCATGGCACGGGGTGGGATTTCAAGAAAATTATTTGATGTATTTGCTTATTTTATGGGAAAGAGAACCGCCGGGATGCCATGTGCAGTGGTTGTGACCTGTCTGTTTTACGGAGCGATTTCGGGATCAGCACCGGCTACGGTAGCCGCAGTAGGAAGTATGACGATCCCGATCCTTATGGAGATGGGATATGATAAGAAGTTTTCGACAGCTCTTGTGGCGGTTGCAGGCGGCCTGGGTGTTATTATTCCGCCAAGTATTCCGTTTATCATGTATGGAACGGCATCCGGTGCATCAGTCAGTGACCTCTTCATTGCAGGGATCATTCCGGGGGTAATGATCGGCGGTCTTCTGATGGTGTACGCGATCTACTATTGTAAAAAGCATGGGGAAGATCAGGAAAAGAAGCTGGCAATGGTCGGAAAGCTGCATGATAAGGGGCTTTTAAGGGTGTTAAAGGACAGTGCTTTTGCACTGCTCAGTCCGGTGATCATTCTTGGATGTATTTATACCGGTGTGGCATCTCCGACAGAGGCAGCAGTTATTTCGGTTTTTTACGCACTGATCATCAGTTTATTTGTCTATAAAAGTATTAAGATCAGAGAGATCTGGACCATTATGGTAGAAGCAATCAGGACGTATGCACCGATCCTTTTTATTCTTGCTGCATCCATTGCATTTTCAAGAGTACTGACACTGATGCAGGTGCCGCAGGAAATCAGTGCATGGATCCTTGCACATTTTACGAATAAGATTGTCTTACTTCTTGTACTCAACGTATTTTTACTGATCGTTGGAATGGTGATGGATACAACTCCGGCAATCCTGATCCTGACACCGATCCTGCTCCCGATCGTTGAGGCAGTGGGGATCCATCCGATCCACTTTGGTATTGTCATGGTTGTCAATCTGGCAATCGGATTTGTAACACCGCCGATCGGAGTGAATTTATTTGTGGCAAGTTCACTGACAGATGTACCGGTGATGGAGATCGCAAAGAAAGCGATGCCGATGATCCTCTATTTCTTTGCTGCATTGCTGATCGTTACCTTTGTGCCGGCAGTAAGTCTTGCGTTATTGTAGAAATGCTGTTACAGGAAATGACATGGAAGGAGACAGATACAGATATGAAATATAGAAGACTGACAGGCGTGATGGTGAGCGTTGCCTTCCTGGGGCTGCTTACGGGGTGTGCCGGAAAAGAAAGTACAGAACAGCGGTATGCATATCCGCTCGGAACAGCCAGCCCTGAGGATACAGTGACGCAGATCTATGCGGAAAAATTCGCAGAAGAAGCGGACAGACTCAGTGACGGAAGGATCAAGATCACAGTATATCCGAACAGTGTACTTGGCGGGGACAGAGAACTGCTGGAGAGCTGCTATGACGGAGATATCCCATTTGTAGTACAGAATACAGCACCACAGGTTAATTTTATTGATGATACAGCAATCTTTGATGCACCGTGTGTGTTTGATGATATTGAAGAGCTGAGAGATAAGGTAGATCAGCCGGAGTTCCTGAGCCGGATGCAGGAGTCATACCGGGATGCGGGATATGAACTGCTGGGATATGCAGATCAGGGATTCCGCGTCATGTCCAGCAATAAGGAGGTCAGCAGTTTTTCAGATTTTAAAGGACAGAAGATCCGTACAATGGAAGATCCGTACCAGTTGAGCTTCTGGAAAAAGCTGAAAGCAAATCCGACTCCCATGAGCTTCAGTGAGGTGTATATCGGATTGCAGCAGCATACGATTGATGCACAGGAAAATCCATACGAAGTGATCGTTTCAAACCGGTTGTATGAGCAGCAGGATTACATTATTGAAACGAATCATGTACCGCATCTGATTTCATTGATCGTGAGTGAAGATTTTTATAAAAAGCTTTCAGAAGAGGATCAGAAGATCCTGCGTGAGGCAGAAGAGATTGCCAAGGAATATGCAAGAGAGAAGTCAGATGAGAGAATCAGTGAGAAGATCCGTGAGATCGAGGAGAGCGGAACCGAGATTATAACGCCTGATGAAGAGACAAGAGAGCAGATGAAAGAGGCGAGTACTCCGGTGTATGACCAGATTGAAAAAGTGACAGATCCGGAATTATTTCATCTTTATACAGGAAGATAAATAGATGTCGGGGTCAAAAGCCAAAGAAGGCCGCAGGAAAAATGAAAGCAAAGACAGAGTGCATTCTATTTTTCTTGCGGCTGATTTTGTGATGTGATATAATGAAAAAAGCAAACTACAATAAAATAGGATGAGAGGAAAAGGAATATGAGTTTTATATCGTATTTGGTAAACGGACTTAGTCTGGGCAGCGTTTATGCACTCATTGCTCTTGGTTATACGATGGTATATGGAATTGCCAAGATGCTGAATTTTGCTCATGGTGATGTGATCATGATCGGTGCATATGTTGCTCTCGTCAGCATGAATCAGGCAGGGATGCCGGTTCCGGCTGCAGTAGTGATCTCGATTGTTGCGTGTACAGTCCTGGGAGTTGTGATGGAGCGGATTGCTTATAAACCATTGAGGAACGCATCCTCTTCCCTGGCAGTACTGATCACAGCGATCGGTGTCAGCTATCTGCTTCAGAATGTAGCACTTCTGATCTTTGGAGCGAATGCGAAGACATTTCCTTCAGTGATCAAATGGAAAGGCATTTCTGTTGCAGGAGGAGAACTGAAGATTTCAGGAGAGACGATCGTCACGATCGTCGTGTGCGTGGTGATTATGGTTGTGCTGATGGCATTTGTGCAGAAGACAAAGCCGGGACAGGCGATGCGTGCTGTATCAGAGGACAGAGGTGCGGCACAGTTAATGGGAATCAATGTAAACGGAACGATCGCCCTTACATTTGCAATCGGTTCAGGACTGGCGGCAGTTGCCGGGGTTCTTCTTTGTTCCACGTATCCGAGTCTCACACCGTATACAGGAGCAATGCCGGGAATCAAAGCGTTTGTTGCAGCAGTATTTGGTGGAATCGGATCGATCCCGGGAGCGTTTATCGGAGGAATCCTGCTGGGACTGATCGAAATTTTCAGTAAGGCATATATTTCTTCCCAGATGGCAGATGCAATCGTGTTTGCAGTACTGATCGTTGTGCTGCTGGTGAAACCTACCGGACTTTTAGGTAAGCAGATTCAGGAGAAAGTGTAGGTGGATGGGATGTTAAAAAAGATGAATAAGACGACAAAAAATAACCTGATCACGTACGCTATGGTGATCCTCGCATTTGTGATCATGCAGATATTGATCAGTGCAGGAAGTATTTCGAGCCTTCTTCAGGGGCTGATGGTACCGTTATGCACCTATATTATTCTTGCAGTTTCACTGAACCTGGTTGTTGGTATCCTGGGAGAGCTGAGTCTTGGTCATGCAGGTTTTATGTGCGTTGGTGCATTTACAAGTGCCTTCTTTTCAAAATGTACAAGAGATGTGATCGCTTCAGATGGTCTGCGGTTTTTCCTGGCACTTCTGATCGGAATCGTGACAGCAGCGATTTTCGGTATGCTGATCGGAATCCCGGTACTGAGACTGAAAGGTGACTACCTTGCCATTGTAACGCTGGCATTTGGTGAGATTATCAAAAATATGGTGAATGTACTTTATATCGGAAAAGATTCCAAGGGGTTCCATGTGACGACAAAGGATGTTATGGCATTGAATATGGATGCTGATGGAACGGTGATCCTGAACGGACCACAGGGAATTACGGGAACACCGAAGAACTCTACATTTGTGATCGGCTTTATCCTGATCCTGCTGACATTGTTTATCGTGCAGAACCTGATCAATTCAAGAGATGGACGTGCGATCATGGCGATTCGTGATAACCGTATTGCGGCAGAATCAATCGGAATCAACATTACGAAATATAAGCTGATGGCATTTACCATCTCTGCGGCAATGGCAGGGGCAGCAGGTGTCCTGTATGCACATAATATATCTACGCTGACAGCGAATACGAACAACTTTGGATACAATATGTCCATTACAATCCTGGTATTTGTAGTACTTGGCGGAATCGGAAATATCCGCGGCTCAATCATTGCGGCAGTGATTCTGACGCTTCTGCCGGAGCTTCTCCGTGGAATGAAGGACTACCGTATGCTGATCTATGCGATCGTGCTGATCGTCATGATGCTCTTTAACTGGTCTCCAAAAGCGATTGAGTGGAGAGAAAAACTCAATGACTGGAGAAAGAAGCATTTTAGTTTCGGGAAAAAAGCAAAGGAGGTTGAATAAGAATGAGTATATTGTTGGATGTAAAAAATCTGGGAATCTCTTTCGGTGGTCTCCGTGCTGTAAATGAATTTGATCTTACGATTCAGAAAGAACAGCTTTATGGTCTGATCGGACCAAATGGTGCAGGAAAGACGACCGTATTTAACCTTCTGACCGGAGTTTATAAGCCGGATGCAGGAAAGGTGATACTTGACGGAAAAGATATTACCGGTGAACGGAATATTGAGATCAGTAAAGCAGGGATTGCGAGAACGTTTCAGAATATCCGTCTTTTCAAGCAACTGAGTGTCCTGGACAATGTAAAAGCAGGACTGCATAATCATCATCCGTATTCGACTCTGAGTGGAATCTTACGTCTTCCGAGTTACAGGAAGGTGGAAAAAGAGATGGACGACAGAGCTATGGAACTGTTGAAAGTATTTGATCTTGAAAAATATGCAGATCATCAGGCTGCCAATCTTCCGTATGGACAGCAGAGAAAGCTTGAGATTGCAAGAGCCCTCGCTACAGACCCGAAGCTGTTGCTTCTGGATGAGCCGGCAGCAGGTATGAACCCGAATGAGACCGGAGAACTGATGGATATGATCCGTTTCGTCAGAGATGAATTTCATATGACGATTCTGCTGATCGAGCATGATATGAAACTTGTAAGCGGAATCTGCGAGGAACTGACAGTTCTTAATTTCGGTGAAGTTCTTGCACAGGGAAAGACGAGTGATGTACTCAATGACCCGAAAGTCATTACGGCATATCTTGGAGAGTAAGGAGGAAAAAGCTATGGCAATGCTTGAAGTCAGAGACTTACAGGTATATTATGGAATGATCCATGCGATCAAAGGCATCTCCTTCGACGTAAATCAGGGGGAAGTTATTGCTCTGATCGGAGCAAATGGTGCAGGAAAGACGACAACTCTGCATACGATCACAGGACTGCTTGCACCAAAGTCAGGATCGGTTTTATTTGAAGGAAAAGATATCACGAAAGTACCTGCTCATAAGATCGTATCCATGGGAATGGCACATGTCCCTGAAGGAAGACGTGTTTTCGCGGAGTTAAGTGTATATGAGAACCTGAAAATGGGAGCATATACAAGGAAAGATAAGAAAGAGATTGAAGAAAGTCTTGCAAATGTATACAAAAGATTCCCGCGTCTGGAAGAACGGAAAAACCAGATGGCAGGAACTCTGAGTGGTGGAGAACAGCAGATGCTTGCAATGGGGCGTGCATTGATGTCAAAGCCGAAGATCATCCTGATGGATGAACCGTCCATGGGACTTTCACCGATCTTTGTAAATGAAATCTTTGATATTATCCGTGCGGTAAGTGAGAGTGGAACAACGGTTCTTCTGGTAGAGCAGAATGCGAAGAAAGCACTTTCTATTTCAGACAGGGCTTATGTGCTTGAGACAGGAACGATCACGATGTCCGGCAAGGCGAAAGATCTGTTGGAGGATGAAGCCGTTAAAAAGGCATACTTAGGTGAATAGGAGGGATATCTCATGGGTGAGAATATTGTAATTACGATCGCCAGGCAGTATGGTAGTGGTGGAAAGACGATAGGTGCAATGCTTGCAAAGGAGCTGGGAATCAACTGTTATAGCAGGGAGATCCTTAAGATGGCTTCAGAGGAAAGCGGAATTAATGAAGGCTTATTCGGGATGTCAGATGAAAAGATCAAGAAAGCTCCATGGTTTAAGATTCTGAACCGTCCGTATGACGGAGAGCTTCTTACTCCTGAAGACAGAGATTTTGTATCAGATGATAACCTGTTCAATTATCAGGCAAAGGTGATCCGGGATCTGGCAGAAAAGGAATCCTGTGTAATCGTAGGAAGATGTGCAGATTATGTCCTGAAAGAAAATCCGAATGTAGTCAGTGTCTTTATACATGCAGATAAGAAGTTCTGCCTGGAGCGTGCTTTAGAGCGTAACAGCATGACAGAAAAAGAGATGCAGAAATATATTGAAAAGACGGATCGGTTCAGAGGTGATTTTTACAGATATCATACCGGAAATGAATGGGCAGATGCAAGGAATTATGATTTATGTCTTAACAGTGGAAAACTTGGATTCCAAAAGTGCGTAGAAGAAATTAAATCGTATATTAAGATACGATTTAATGACAAAAATTAAAAGAAAAAATGCGACAGGATTCTCCTTTTTTCATGATGATAAAGTGCTATACTGATGCAGATCATTATGAAAAGAGGAGGATTTTTTATGGATGAAAAGAATAAAAAGAATAAGTGGAAGAGCAAGAAAATCCTGGGATGTATTTTGACTGTGATTATCATGGTGGCTGCGGCAGCGGGAATTTATTTTTATATGAATCGCTTTGATCCTGTCCGTTATGTGCAGGCTGTGCTGGATGTTTCTTATAAGGAAAAAACTGAGGAGTACAGTAAAATGACGGGAACTTCCAGAAAAGAAGCGGAGGCTGTCTTTGAAAAAAATCTGGATGTAACCATGGAGAAATTCCATTCATCAGCTATTTCAGAGGAACTGGAAAAGAAGTACAGGATACTTTTTACACAAATCGTCAGGCAGGTTAATTATCAGATCGGAGAAAGTGAAAAGCAGAAAGACGGAAGTTATATAGTTGAACTTGAGATCAGACCGGTCACACTGTTTTCTGATACATATGAGACATTTCAAAGCAGGGCAGAAGAGTATGCACAATCAATCACCAACAAGGTAATGAAAGGAATGGAAATTCCATCGGAAGAAGAGATGCAGGGACAGGTATATCAGATTTATTATGATGTATTGAACGAAGCTTTGCAGGAAGGGATTCGGTATGGGGATAAGAAGAAACTGAAGCTCCATGTCGAAAAGGGAGAGGACGGAGCATATGAGATCCGGGAAAAAGACCGCAGGAAGCTGGATCAACTTCTGGTAGAAAATGCAGGAAAAAATTCAGCTTAAAAAGGAAATGTGCAAAATGGATACAAAAAATGAAATAATAAAAGAACAAAAGAAAGAATTAAGAACTAAAGTAAAGGAAAAAATATCTAAACTATCCAGACGAGAAACTGAAGAGTCGGATAAAAAAATCCTGCATCAGATAAAATCTCTTGCAGAATATAAAAATGCCGACACAATTTTCTGTTATGTCAGTACAGAAAAAGAAATTAATACCATTCCGCTTTTGCAGGAAATACTGGACAGTGGAAAAAGACTGGGGGTTCCTAAATGTACCGGAAAAGGAATAATGGATGCCTGTGAAATTCAGAATTTAGAACAGTTAAAAATTGGATCCTACGGAATCCTGGAGCCGGGAGAAGAATGTGATATCATCCTTGATCCGACAGAAATCCAGTTTGCGATCATCCCATGTATTTCCTGTAACCGGAAGGGTGAACGGCTCGGACATGGCGGGGGGTATTATGACCGTTATCTTGAGAAAATGCCGGAAGACTGTGAAAAAGCAATTCTGTGCAGAGAAAGTCTGATGTGTGATGAAATTCCAACAGAGGAACATGATGAGCGGATGGATCTGGTGATATCAGAAAACGGGATTATCAGAATAAAAAAAGAGGTGTGCGAAATATGATTTTCATTTTCGCACACCTTTTTTGAAAAATCTTATTCAAGAATTTTAAATTCAGAAATTGGCCAGTAGCGGAAGATCGCCTTTCCGAGAATCTCATCTTTTGTAACAAAAGTATTGGTCCAGTAGCGGGAATCTTTGGAGTCATTGCGGTTGTCTCCCATGACAAAATAACTGTTCTCCGGTACTGTATACGGACCGAAAGATCCGACCATGGTTTCTTTCGTCTGCACATCCTCAAGTGGCTCATCAGAACCATTCAGATAGATCTTTCCATCCCGGATCTCAACCGTTTCTCCGGGAAGTCCGATGATCCTTTTGATGAATAACTGACGTTCGTCATCCGGATAGCGGAAAATAATAATATCAAACCGCTGCGGATCGCTGAAACTATATGCAAACCGGTTTCCAATGACGCGGTCACCGGTCATAATCGTATTTTCCATAGATCCGGAAGGAATCTGTGCATTTACAATAACGAAATTATCTATAGCCAGTGCAATCAGAACAGCAGCAACAATGGCGGCTACCCACTGAAATAATACTCTTGCTGTGGAAACTGACTCTTCTTTCTCTTTTCTTTTATGCCGTATATTCATAAATGATACCTCATTTCTGTCAAAAGCTGACTCTGTAATCATAGCATAAAAATCCCGGCTTGAAAATACAAAGAAAAAGAACTTTTGGCTGTAAAAAGATTGCAGAAAAGATTGAAAGAACATATATTCGTGTTATATAATAGATTTGTTCATTTAATGAAAGATGCGAAAGCTTCCCGGAAGAATCTTTATTTCTTATAGAAAGAAGATTTCCAAGACCGGGGGATAAAAAAGAATGATCGTATAGATCAGTACGGATGAATAGGGAGACGAATATGAAAGATAAAAAGAGAAGAACTTATGGTTTTCTGACCGGATTGCTGCTGATCCTGTCAGTATGTCTGACTTCCTGCGGTAACCAGGGGCAGACGGATTCAGGGAAAGACAGCAATACTCAGTCAGGCACGAAAGTGGCTGCGGAAGATCATTCTGCCGAAGAAAAGGGTTCAGACAGTGAATCCTATGTGACGGTTGATGATGTTCCGGCATATTCAGGAGAGCCATATGTGGAGGTAAATGATAATCAGCCGGAGTTTACGGAAGAAGAGCTTACGACAGTATCCTATGAGGATTACAGCGAACTGGATGAGCTTGGAAGATGTCAGTCGGCAGAAGCGTGCATCGGACAGGATCTGATGCCGACAGAAGCGAGGGAGAGTATCAGCAGTGTGAAGCCGACCGGCTGGAAGAATAAATCCTATGATACCGTGGATGGTGGATATGTGTATAACCGTTGTCACCTGATCGGATTCCAGTTGACAGGTGAGAATGCAAATGAAGAGAATCTGATCACAGGCACACGCTATATGAATGTAGAAGGTATGCTGCCTTTCGAGGATGAGGTGGCAGCGTATATCAAAGAAACCGACAATCATGTAATGTACCGTGTGACACCGGTTTTTGAGGGGGATGACCTGGTTGCCTCAGGAGTACAGATGCAGGCAGAGTCAGTAGAAGATGATGGAGTGGGAATCAGCTTTAATGTATATGTATATAATGTACAGCCGTATGTAGTGATTGATTATAAAACCGGAGAAAACTGGGAAGGCGATGAGATTGCAGAGCCGGAAGGAAAATGGGCAGACGGTACAGAGGCAGAGCCTTCAGATACAAAGGAGCAGATGTATATTCTCAATAAGAATACAAAGAAATTTCATAAACCGGAATGTTCCGGTGCAAAGAAGATCAAGGCTAAAAATAAAGGTGAATATACGGGTTCAAGACAGACATTGATCGATGAAGGATATGAGCCTTGTGGAAATTGTAATCCTTGATAACTGGAAGTATCAGTTTAGAATGATTCCCGGATCATGATACAAAGAGAGTCCCCCGGAAGAATGGTTGGCAGTAACATTCTTCCGGGGGATTATAACAATAACATGGCAATAATTTTGGTATATTTCAGAGTTTATTTGATAAAGCTGACGTGTTTACAGATCTCTTCGATCGCTTTATCTTTTCTTTCGTTGAAGATCACTTTGTTCTCTTCAAATAAGTTGCGGCCTTCTGTATCGATGGATACGATCAGAGGTCCAAATTCTTTTACGCGGCAGTGCCATAATGTTTCAGGCATTCCAAGGTCTCTCCACTGTGCATCTACGATCTCTTCTACTTCTGTAGCGGCAACAACTGCATTTCCGGCAGGAAAGACACAGTGGATCGCACCAAATTCTTTACAGGCACGCTCCGTATTTTCTTTCATTCCACCCTTACCGATGATAATGCGTACTCCGGTTTCTCTTACAAATTCATATTCAAATTTTTCCATACGCATACTGGTTGTCGGTCCAACAGATACCATTTCAAACTTATCATTGTCCAGCGGACGGATAATCGGACCCGCATGGAAAATAGCAGCGTCTCTTACATTGACAGGAAGTTCCCGTCCTTCTTCTACGAGGCGTCTGTGAGCAACGTCGCGGCAGGTTGTCATACTTCCATTGAGATATACGATATCTCCAGCGTGGATATCAGCAAGATCTTCTGATGAGATTGGTGTAGTTAAGATTTTCTTTCCGTCTTTGATTTCTAACATTATAAAGTCACCCCCGAATGTGTTGTGATTGTATAGTTCAGATCTTTATCAAAAATAATGTGACCACGTCTGTGGGACCAGCATCCAACGTTAACAGCAACACCAATCGTGGAAGGATGTCTTGCTGTATTTTCAATATGAACGCCCATAACAGAGTACTTTCCGCCCATTCCCTGAGGTCCAAGTCCGATTGCGTTGATTCCATCTTCCAGAAGTTTTTCCATAGAGGCCGCACGTTCATTTTCATTGTGACTTCCAAGAGGTCTCATAAGTGCCTTTTTGGAAAGAAGTGCAGCAGTCTCAACAGAAGTAGCAACACCGACACCGACCAGCAGCGGAGGACATGCATTTAATCCGTAAGATGTCATTACATCGAGAACAAATTTTGTGACACCTTCATAACCTTCCCCCGGCATGAGAACCATTGCTTTACCAGGAAGTGTACATCCGCCGCCTGCCATGTATGTATAGATTTCACACTGGTCACTGTCCGGTACAATATCCCAGAATACAGTAGGAGTACCTTTTCCGACGTTCTTTCCGGTATTGTATTCGTCAAATGTCTCAACACTGTTATGGCGGAGTGGGGCTTCAAAAGTTGCCTTTACAACGGCTTCTTTCAAAAGAGCCTCCAGTTCTCCGATCAGTGGAAAGTTTGTTCCACATTTTACCCAGAACTGCAATACTCCGGTATCCTGACAGCTTGGACGGTTCAGCTCTTTGGCAAGAACCTGATTTCTTTTCATAGTTTCATAAATGACTTTTGAAAGAGGACTGTCCTCTTTTTCGGCGAGTTCGTCAATCTTCGCCTTGATGTCGTCTGGCAGGACTTTACCAATATAAGAAACAAAGTTTGCCATATAAGTGGTAAGCTGCTCTACCTGTGCTTTCTTATCCATTTTTGTTCCTCCTTATTTTGAATGGTTGTTAAGTAAACTAAATAATTGATTTATCACCATAATCCTTTCACTCTCCAAATTCCATTATGGAAAGAATGGGAAAGCGATCGGAAGAATGATCATGCTTACAACGGTAGCGATTATGATGAGCGGGAATCCGGATTTTACATAATCCATAAATTTGTAATTACCAGCACCAACTACCATGGTATTTGCCGGCATACCGATTGGTGTTGCGTATGCACAAGAACCACCGATCACGCACGCCATCAGTACAGCTCTTGGATCAGCTCCCATGCCCTGTGCAATAGAGAGGCAGATCGGAACCATCAGTGCAGTTGTTGCGGTATTTGACATAAAATTTGTCAGTACGCAGCAGAGAAGAAATACAACGAATGTCAGTACATATGGAGAAGGATTTTCTCCTAAAGCACCGATGACTTTATTTGCGATTATTTCACCTGCTCCGGTTTCCTGAAGGGCAGAAGCAAGAGATAATGTACCACCGAACAGGAAGATGGTCTTTAAGTCAATGGACTTTAATGCATCTTTTTCAGAAATAACACCGGTCAAGATCAAAAGCAATGCTCCGATTGCACCGGAGATGCAAAGCTTGATACCAATCTTGTCTTCAAAGACCATTGCAAGTAATGTGAAGATCAGAATAATCAGAGAAAGCCACTGTTTCCATTTAGGAACATTACTGAAATCCCTTGTGGTATCAAATGCCCCGTCATCTTTTACATCATGGTTTGGAAGGAGCCTGTATCCAATCGTTGCATAGAAAATGATTCCAACGATCAGGATTGGCAGACCAACGATGGCATATTCAAAAAAACCAAATTTCATATCAAGTTCTTCCAGGGCACTCTGTGCGATCAGGTTTCCAGGAGCACCGATCAGGGAAAGGTTTCCACCCATGGCTGCTGCAAACACAAGAGGCATCAGAAGTCTGGAACGTTTGTATCCTGACTTTGCTGCAATACCGATTACAACCGGAATCAATACAGCGGCAGTACCGGTATTTGAGAGAACTCCGCTCATCAGTCCTACGATTACCATGATCGCAACGATCAGCATACGTTCTGTCTTAGCAAATTTTGTTACAATGCCTCCGATTTTATTGGCCATGCCTGTTTCAAATAAAGCACCGCCAACGATGAACATTGCAACGAACAAAATCACATTGCTGTCAATGAAGCCTGCAAAAGCCGTCTTGATGTCTAAAACCCCAGTTACGACCAAGCCAATACAGACGATCATTGAAGTAACTCCCAGCGGAATTTTTTCAAATACGAACATGATCACCGCAAATAAGAGGAACAACAGCGTTATTGTTGAGGGACTCATATAGTTACCTCCAATCCTTTATTAACTTTTTCCTTATCCCGGAGAACTCCGGTAGTAGTAGACCAAAGAGTAATAAGCCGGCCGTTTCATTACCATTTGCTATATCTGAATTATATTGGAATCGGCTGGAAATGTACATTTTGAAAAAAATATGGTATCATAAGAAAAAACTATGGAATTTGAAAGATTGAAAAAGTTTTTTAGAGGAGACAAAAGCAATGAAACTGACCCAGTTGGAATACTTTTGTGTGGCAGCAAGATATCATAATATAACGAAAGCTTCAAAAGAGTTATTTGTAACCCAACCTTCGGTTTCAAATGCAATAAAGGCACTGGAAGAAGAGTTTGGAGTTAATTTATTTTACAGGAATAATAATAAGTTAACACTGACCCCGGAGGGAGAGATTTTTTATAAGCAGGCAGAGGAGTTGTTGGCACATGCAGATTCCGTAGCTTCCGAATTTCATGAACTGAGGAAAAAGATCACGCCAGTCCGTATCGGGATGCCTCCGATGCTTGGAAGTATATATCTTCCGGATTTGTATATTTCTTTACGTCAGGAGTTCCCGGAAGTGGATTTTCATTTGTACGAATATGGATCAGTCAAGGCATGCGAGCAGGTGATGGAAGAAAAACTGGATCTTGCAATTGTAAATGCGGAGCAGACGGCAATTGATAAATGTAATCTTCATATTATAGATACGGAAGATCTGTTGTTCTGCGTTTCAAAGGATCATCCGCTGGCAGGGCAGAGTACCATTCTGATGAATATGCTGAACAATGAACCACTGATCCTTTTTAATACGGATTCAGTGCAGGTAATGACATTAACAAGACAATTTAAGGCAGCAGGTGTCAATCCTCATATCATACTGAATACCAGTCAGATCACAACTCTGATCAATATGATAAAAGCGGAGCCGATCGGAGCATTCCTTTACAGATCCATGGTAGAAACCTATCCTGATATTATTGGAATTCCGGTATTTCCATCGATTGAACAGAGGATCGGGGTAATTTGGAGAAAAGGGAAATATCAGAATGCGATCACAGAAAAAGTGATAAAATATTTAAAAAATTATTGACAAATTAATACATTTAAAGTATACTTAATTAGTCGCTTGACGAAAGAGACAACTGAATAGGGGATTGGTCAAATGGTATGATAGGGGTCTCCAAAACCTTTGGTGGGAGTTCGATTCTCTCATCCCCTGTATTAAAAAGCCTTAGAAACCGCGTAAAATCGCTGTTTTAAGGCTTTTTCTTTTTCCCCAAAAGCAAAGGTGATCACCATATGTTCGAAATATCTGCATAATTTGTATCATACGAAAAAGCACATTATATATAACTTGAAGCTATATATAACGTGCCGGATTCAAAAAGTCTACAAAGCTCTTACTTTTCGATGGTAGATCCAGTAAGAAATAATTGCAGTAATTGCCTCAGTGATCCAAAATGCGTGCCAGACGCCGGATGCCCCCTGCAGCAGGCTTAAAAGAAAAGCCAGTGGAATGATGATCAGCGTATAACGGCAGAGCGAGATAATGAGGGATGGTAATCCCATTCCAAGTCCTTCTAAAGCTCCCGAACTTGTAACTGAAACAGAAGATACAAGGAATCCGAGGCAGATAATATGAAGAGCAGAGGAACCAATCTTTATGGTTGCAGGTGTAGCTGTGAACAGATGGATCAAAGTTCCTGGGATGCATAAGCACAGGACAGTTCCTACTGCCATAATCGCCAGCACAAGGATTAAAGAGGTCTGATAAATTTTATTTACACGGCTATGTTCTTTTGCACCATAATTGTATCCAATCAGTGGTCTCATCCCCTGAATGACTCCGTTAGCAGGAAGATAAAGGAATGTCTGTAATTTGTAATAGACTCCAAGCACAAAGACATAAGACTGACCAAAGCCTGCAAGGATTACATTTAATGATGAAATGAGCAGGGAGGGAAGAGCCATGTTCAGACTTGCAGGAATCCCGATGGAATACATTTTTTTACAAAGTGCAAAATCAGGTTTAAAATAAGCTCTTCTAAATTTTACAGAGATTGGAGCAACCATATAAAAAATCAGATAAAGGATTGCACTGAATGTCTGTCCGAGACCTGTGGCAAGGGCAGCACCCTCGATCCCGAGTGAAGGAAATGGTCCCAGTCCAAAAATCAGAACCGGATCGAGAAAAATGTTGACGAGACATCCGCTCATCAGACAGATCATGGAGATATTCATTTTACCAACAGCTTGAAAAACCTTTTCAAAAACCAGTTCCCATGCAAAAAATACAGAAAATAAAAATACGATTTTTGAATAACGAAGCCCTAAATTGATAATTTCTGCATCGTTGGTAAAGAGACTGAGGAAAGGGTGGATAACTACAAGGCAGATAATCATCAGGAGAATACCATGAAATGTTCCAAGGAGCATTCCCTGACTTGCCGCCTGATCTGCTTTTTTCTGATCTGCTGCTCCCAGATAAAAGGAAATGACGGCATTAATCCCAATTCCAAAACCGATCATAACTGCATTGATCAGATTTTGAACAGGGAATACCAAAGAAAGTGCGGTCATTGCATTTTCACTGATCTTAGCAACAAAAAAGCTGTCAACGATATTATAAAGTGAATTTACGAGCATAGACACAACCATTGGTAATGACATTTTTAACAGAAGGTTCAGGATTGGTTGTTCTTTCATATAAGTTTGTTCCATTTTCAGACTCCTTTCGGGATTTCTCAGTTGTTAAGCATACGACAAAGATCCAATGGATCTTTTTTAGTATTAATAAGTTATGACATAAAAAAACCACATGACTGCCAGGAAAAGTAGTCATGTGGCGAAAAGTAGTATCACATTATGCCGGAAACCATTTGCCCGTCATTCATCGTGATACTCCAAAAATCCACATCAGTTTTAGAAACTAATTATATCGCTGAAATACGGAAGTGTCAAGGATAAATGGGCATACAAAAAATCCATGAATAATCGCAAAAAGAGCATACGAAAAATCCACCATACGCTTCTACAAGTCATACAGTGGATCTTTCAATTTATTCCATCCATTGGAATATCCTCCTTCTTCAATTAATATCTATTTAAAACTATTATCTCAAATAGTGAAATTTTATTTAAAAATTAACGTCCCATTGGATTGTACCTCTTTTATAAAATTCGTTCTTATGTTCTTACTTAGAATTAAATTAGCATCCCATCGGTCTGTACCTCTTTCATAAAATTCATATCAGATTAAAGTTAAAGACTTTTTATCCCATTGGATTGTACCCCTTTCGTAAATTTCGTTCTGGATTAAAATTAATGTCCCATTGGTCTATACCTCTTTCATTAGATTATTGGATTAAATTTAAGTTTTTGGTGGTCCGTACCTCCTTTTCTTTTATTTGGTGTTCGTTTTCTTTTGTTGACTATATATTAACTCTCAAAACACGCTTTGTCAATAGAAAATCTGATAAAAAATAAAAATAATTTAAATTAACAGAAAATAAATGAAAATATAAAAAATATACAGAACTGAAACCGGGCAGTATGCGACTGGATTTTTTAGAATCTTGTCCTTATACTAAAGGATAGAAAAAGGAGGCAATAAAAAGATGAGCAGAAATGAGAGAGTCAGTTGTGAGAGCTGTACTTATTATATTTATGATGAAGACTATGAAAGTTATGTATGTGATAAAAATATGGATGAAGATGAATATATCCGTCTGATGACAGATCGTCATTTCCAGTGTCCGTTTTACAGAAATGGTGATGAATATGCAGTTGTCCGTAAGCAGATGTAGCATTCTGCTGATTGTATGGAAAAGAAATCTGTGGTATGATGAATACGAACATACATTCGTAAAGGCGGCATGAAGAAATGATAAAAAAAGAGAATGATTCTATTGTATATGAAAAGGTAATTCCGGCACATGGAGCAGAGTATGTATCATTTCCGGAGTCTATGAGACCGGAGATTGGCGATTATCTCAGATCGCAGGGGATTTCCCGGCTTTACAGTCACCAGGCGGAGATGTTCGTAAGGGCCGGTGAAGGAGAAAGCCTGGTCATCACGACAGCGACAGCAAGTGGCAAAACTTTGAGCTTTTTGCTGCCGGTATTGCAGAAGATTTTAGAGAATCCGCTGATGCGTGCGATTTTTATTTATCCGACGAAAGCACTTGCAAGTGATCAGTATCGGGTATTGGCTCCTGTACTGGAGTATTTTGGTGAGGGGCGTATATCGGCAGGGGGCTATGATGGAGATACGATGCCTGAAGAACGCAGCCGGGTCAGAAAGAGTGCGAATATTATCCTGACGAATCCTGAGATGCTGAATGCAGCTTTCTTGCCTAACCACAGTAAATATGGATTTGATTTTATATTTGCCAATCTGAATTATATCGTGATTGATGAATTGCATAGCTACAGAGGAGCATTTGGCGGGCATCTTGCCAATATTTTCCGGAGAATGAAACGAATCTGCGGATATTATCATTCCGATCCACAATTTTTATGCAGTTCAGCGACGATTGCAAATCCGGTGGAGCTGGCAGAGAAGATTTGTGGAATAACCCCGGGGCTGATCGAGCGAGATGGCTCACCGGCACCGGAAAAGGTATACAAGATCCTGCAACCACAGGAGATAAAAGGAGCGAATGATAAAGTATATGGAAGATATTCGGCTTCAAGTGTGGCGAAAGAGCTGATCCCGGAGCTTGTGAAAAAGGGAGAACAGTTTCTTGTATTTACACGTAGTCGAAGAGCGGTGGAAGTTATTTTAAAGGAATCGAGAGACCGGTTGGAGGACGCCGGATTTTTGGGAGAAAAGGGGCAGACGGACAAAATCTCCGGGTATCGTGGAGGTTATACTCCATTGGAGCGGCGTGAGATCGAGAGAAAGATGATGGCAGGAGAGCTGACAGGCCTGATCTGTACGAATGCACTGGAACTGGGAATTGATATTGGAAAACTGGATTGTACAGTGCTGGTAGGATATCCGGGGACAAGAGCTTCTTTCTGGCAGCAGACAGGACGGGCGGGAAGAAGTGGCAGGAGGTGTGTCAATTATCTGATTTTGGAGAATCAGCCGTTCGATCAGTATATTGCAATTTCACCTGACTGGCTTTTTGAAGGCAGAAGTGAAAATGCAATCGTAGATCCGGACAATCTGCTGATCGAGCTTGCACATATACGTGCGGCAGCAGCGGAGATGCCACTGTCTCTGGATGATGTTGCGTTGTTCCCGGATTTGGGAGAGATCATCCCGGTTCTTTTAAATGCACAGGAACTGAAAAGTCTGGCGGGACGTTTTTCATGGGCAGGGCCGGCATTCCCTGCCGGAGATTACAGTCTCAGGAATATGGACAGGACGAGATACAAGCTGATCGTATATCCAAGTATGGAGCATCTGAGAAGTGTGCAGGAGAAAAGAAAAGGCTCTCTTTTTACCGGAAAGGAAATTACTGAGATGGACGAGTCGCAGGCTTTTCATGAGCTGCACCCGGGAGCGGTGTATCTGCATGACGGTGAGCAGTATGAGGTGCTGAAGCTGGATCTGGTTTCAAGAACTGCACTGGCAGTACCATTTTATGGAAATTATTATACAGTTCCATCCGGCACAGAGGATACAAGAATTTTGCAGACCTTCCAAAAAGAAACTTTTAAAAGAATAAAGAAATGTTTTGGTGACATAAACGTAAATGAAGTGATTTCGATGTATAAGAAACTTCAGTTTCATAATCATCAGAATCTGGGCTATGTGTCGCTAACGAGGCCATTACAGAAAGATTACGATACAGAGAGTACCTGGATTGAAATCCCGGAGAATATTGTGGATACATACCAGAGGCTTCTTGTGCCAGATCAAAGCGGAGAACTTGTTCTGAATAATCATTTTGAGGGAATTTCCTATGCAATCAAGAATGCAGCTATGATGGTGACAATGACAGAAAAAGATGACATCGGAGTGATTCTTTCAAATAATGCGTTGATTCCCGGAGCAGAAAGAGGACGAAAGGTATCCTTATTTATTTATGATAAGTATGAAGGCGGTCTTGGTTATGCTGAGAAAATTTATGATCTGACGGAACAGATCATTCATCAGTCAATCGAGCAGGTTGAACATTGTCCGTGTAAGGACGGATGTCCGGTCTGCGTAGGAAATTATACACTGGATAAAAAGACAGTGCTGTGGGGGCTGAAGAATTTTATAGAAGAGAGTGAATCTCCGGTATCTATATCAAAGCAGTCAGAATTGTCAGAGATGAACAGACCGGGAATAAAGAAAGAATATTCATTTGAAATGCTGGAAGAAAAATGGGATGAGTTCTGTGAGAAGTTAAAAAGGAGCGGAGAATCGGGAGCTGCGTTTTTAAGTATGGTAAAGAAAGTCGAAGTAAAAGAGGAGCGTCTGATCCTGCAGGTTGAAAATTCATTTTATGAAGGGTGGCTGCAGGAATGGGAGAATCTGCGGGAAGTAGAGCGTCTGCTCCGTTCGTATGCGATCTGTCCGGCAGATATGAAGCTGGAGATTCAGTCAGAGACAGACTGGGAGCGGGTGAAAAAGATCCGTGGAAAATTAAATCGAAGGTATGGAAAAGATGAAATTTGAAGAAGAATGGAGTTTCCTGAATCCCTATCAGATGACAGCAGTTCTTGATGAGAGTCCGGCATGTGTTGTGAATGCAAATGTCGGAAGCGGAAAGACAACTGTTCTGATCGCAAAGATACTGTATTTATATCAGGTGAAGCAGATACAGCCGGAAGAAATGATTGTTCTGACTTTTACGAATAAAGCAGCAGATGAGATAAAAGAACGACTCATAGCAAAAGAAAAGTTTTTAAAAAAAGAAAAAAATGACGAAGAACCAAGGCTGGATGGATTTGGTACATTTCATAGTGTAGCTCTATGGATGCTGAGAGAAAAGCTGGAAGTTGAAAAAGCTGGATGGAGAAAAGATTTTACTGTCATGGCACCGGATGAAGAAGAAGATCTTGCATTAACTCTGACCGCAGAATATGGATTGAAAATAAAATATAAGAACCGCCTGAAGAAGCGGCTGGAGCAGGAATATCAATGGTATCTTGAAGGACGACCGATACCGAGATACAAAGATGATTTGTTCAAATTGTATCCAATAATTGAATCCGAAAAAAAGAAGCAGAATAAGATGACTTTTTCGGATTTGCTGCGTGTCAGTACACTTTTATTGAAAGAGCAGGATGCTTTTATCCCTAAGTGGATCATTGTCGATGAAGTGCAGGACAGTGATAAGATGCAGATGGAATTTCTGGAGGCTTTGAAAGGCAGGGAGACGAAGCTGTTTGCAGTAGGAGATCCGAATCAGGTGATTTATAGCTGGCGTGGGACAGGAGAGAATATGTTCTTTTTATTAAAGCACCGATTTGAGGCGAAAGAATATTCTCTCCCGGTGAATTACCGTTCTAATGCATTGATCTTGGGAGCAGCGAATCGTTTCCTTCAGTTTGGCAGTCAGATCCGGGCGAGCAGAGAAAAAGGCGAAAAGATCGAAATTGTTAATTATTATGATCCTTTTCAGGAGGCAGAGGAACTTGCGTTGCGGATAAGAGAGCTAAAGGAGCAGGGACTGACATATCGGGAGATGGCGGTATTTTATCGGTTACAGCGTCAGGTGGATGTGCTTGCAAAAGTGTTTGAACGTCAGGGGATTCCATATGAAGTTTCCGTAAAAAAGAGCCTACATGATATTCCGGTATTGAACTGGTTTGTCAGAGTATTGAGATTCTGTGTAAATCCATTGGATGAGCAGTCCGGGATTGCAGCAGTCGCAGATAAAGAATTTGGCGAGTTTGGAATGACGCGGAAAAAGGCAGAAAAAATCATAAAAGAGAAAAAGCTGTCCGAGAGTCTGCTTTATGAACAGATGGCCGGATTTCAGGCATGGGTAGTGGATAACTTTGGGAAATTCATGAAAGAAGGTGAAAAAGAGCAGAAAATCTTTGAATATTTTCACTTAAAAGAGTTCCTGCGTCCTACGGTGGAGAGCTATACTGAAAATGTCAAAAAAATAAAGAGCTTTTTAAAGCAGTTATGTTCATATTGCGGTTCGATTGATTTCCGGGGGCATCTGAGGGAATTTCTGAATAGTTCAGAGCTTTATGGATTAAAGATGGAAGCAGGAGAAAAAGAAGTAGGAGCAGAAATGAATCCTGAAGACCGGAAAGATGCAGTACAGCTTATGACGCTGCATGCATCCAAAGGTCTGGAATTTGATACGGTCTTTCTGATTGGTGTGAATCCCGGTCTGATCCCGCTTCATTCAAAAAATTATGAACAGGAAGAAGAGGAACGACGGTTGTTTTTTGTGGGGATTACCCGTGCAAAGAACCGCTTGGAACTTTCCTGGTATACGAATCCGGGTGAACCGGGGATAGCGGGTGAGGAAAGCCGTTATCTGAAAATGATTCCGCAGGAGCTGTTGGAGGGAATGCCGGATGAAAAAGAAAGATGGGCTAACCTGCAGCAGTTAAAGAAGGAAGTTCAGGAAAAAGCTCAGGAAAAAGCTCAGGAAAAAGCTCAGGAAAAAGTTCAGGAAAAAGCTCAGGAAAAAGTTCAGGAAAAAGCTCAGAAAGAAGTTCAGGAAAAAGAGCAGAAAGAACTTCGGCAGGAAGTAAAACCGGAAGATCAACAGGAACAGGCTGACATGCGGGCTGGCATACAGGCGGTGGTGCAGGTAAGGCATCCGAAGTATGGTGTCGGAGTGTTAAGATCGGAA
>ENA-OPBF01000609-OPBF01000609.1-human-gut-metagenome-genome-assembly--contig:-NODE-609-length-26790-cov-4.649037_pt1 | contig 26790 bp, 20 predicted proteins | sample MGYA00241067_ERZ501450 | MGnify/ENA primary metagenome ERZ501450 (study PRJEB25962, sample SAMEA2042516) | human gut metagenome | biome: human gut; feature: human-associated habitat; material: faeces... | reverse complement strand
GACCGGCCGCCACCGTCGAAACGTCGGTGGACGGCAATGTGGTCGGCTTGCGCCAAGGCAAGATCCTCGCCACGGCGTTCCATCCCGAGCTCACCGACGACACCCGCATCCACGAGCTGTTCCTGAGTTTGTAGCTTGCGATTCTGTGTAGCGCGCGGTCTGTGTTGCTCACGGTCTGCGTAGCACGCTGTGTACTCGCTTGAGCCCGTAGCGCGACGCACGCAAGCATATCGGCGGCTTCCAAGGATATTTCCTTGGGGCCGCCGATTTTTTATCTGTGGACTTTCAGCATCTTTTCAATCCCAACTAATACTGGGGAATTCATCGGAAAAATAATCCCCCGTAATACACCGACTTGTCCACATGCGTCCTGCCCACCCGCAATACGCTTTCGGGCTGCGCGTCTCCGGATGGTGCGGGCGGGTCGTCGTCCGCTGTCGACGGTGCTGCCGGTATACGACACGCCGATGTTTTGTAGGGGTAGCGGTCGATGGGATGCAAATTTCCTTGTTTGAATTGACATGGTACACCGGAAAACCTATACTGTTTCAACAGGTACACAGTTATACCAAAAAGGGAAGGAAATATCCCGAATCAACTGAATGGTCAGTTGAAGACATATTGACGTGTATCTACCGCAGCTGGAGTGGGTTCGACGAATGAACGCACGTAAAGCGGGTGCCAACGATGGAACACAAGGAGGAGTACATCATGGAGAAGAAATCCATCAGGATGATTGCGGCGGTGGCCGCTGCGGCGATGCTTGTTCCGCTGGCCGCGTGCGGTGGAGGAAACGCCGCCGACGGCAAGACCACGCTGTCGTTCTTCTCGAACAATTCGCAGGACAAGTACCAGCCGATCATCGACGCGTTCGAAAAGGCCAATCCGGACATCAAGATCGACTACAGCACCACCACCGGTTCCCAGAGTGGCTACCAGCAGACGCTGCAGACTCGAATCTCCGGCGGAAACCTGGCCGACGTCTACATCGTTCCTCCGGAGGCGTTGAGCGATCTGGTCAAAGGCAACTACGCCAAGGACCTGAGCAATGAAAGCTTCATGGATAAAATCGGCGATGCCGCAAAAAAGGCCTATAGCGTGGATGGCAAAGTATACGCCATGGGCGTGAGCACCTGGACCAATGCCTGGGTGTACAACAAGGATCTGCTGAAGAAGGTCGGTTACGACTCCATCCCGGCGACGTGGGATGAATTCCTGACCATGTGCGGCAAACTCAAAGCCGCGGGAATCACCCCATACCTTGAGCCGAAGGATGGACTGGGCAACGCCGTCGAGGGCTGGATCGGCGCTGAATCCGCCAAGCAGGGCGAGGCGCTCGACGCCAAGATCGACGCCGGTAAGGACACGTTCAAGAACGTGTATGGCAAGTACTACGGCGAATGGGACAAGCTGATCAAGCAGAACCTGATGAGCTCCGACGTGTCCGGCCTGAGCGGCGACCAGGTCAAGTCGGAATTCACCGCCGGACGTCTTGCGGTCTATCCTTCCGGCTCGTGGGACATCGACAGCTTCAATGAGACCGGCCTCAACTACGGTTTCGGCCAGATCCCTATGCTGAAGAAGGGTGACACCCCGTACGCGCCGGGCTCCATCGATCCGGCCTTCGGCATCAACAACAAGATCTCCGGAGACAAGCTCAAGGCCGCGGAGAAGTTCTTCACCTTCCTGACCTCCGACGAGGGCCTCAAGCTGTACCAGAAGCAGCTGGGCCTGATCCCGTCCGTCAAGGGCTTCAACGCCACGGTGGACGACCACTTCAAGGACGCCTACGACCTGTACATCAAGACCGGCAACGTGTACCTGAATTCCGCCCACTGGAGCAAGGGCACCACCGCGCTGCGCGCCGAGACCTTCACCCAGCTGCAGCAGGTAGCCCTCGGCTCCATCAGCCCTACGCAGGCCGCGGAGAACCTCGATTCCAAGCTCAAGACCCTCTCCTGATCCATCGCGAACAGACATCCATCGCGGCAGGCTGGCGCGGACCCGTCCGCGCCACGCCTGGACCTGCCAATCTCACGTTTTGTAGAAAGCAACCAACATGTCAGTATCAACAGCGTCAGCGGCGCGTCCACATTCCGCTGATCAGGTAGAGGCGTTGCATCTCAAGCAGCGTCGTCACCGCAACTTCATGGAGAACTTCGCCTCGGCACGCTTCCTGCTGCCGATCATGGTGGTGTTCATCGTGGTGATCCTCATCCCATTCCTGCAAAGCCTGGTGTTCAGCTTCACCGATTACTCCGGTTACAATTTCGCGGACGCGAAGTTCGTGGGGTTCGCGAACTACGTGCAGTGCTTCAAGGATCCGACGCTGCTCGCGGGCCTCGGCTTCACGCTGCTGTACACGGTGGCCACCACCGTGCTCATCACCGTGATCGCCCTGCCGCTGGCTGTGGTGCTCAACCGCAAGTTCTTCGGCCGTAACTTCGCCCGTTCCCTGTTCTTCTTCTTCTCGGTGCCGTCCATGGCCGTGCTCGGCTTGGTCTGGCAGTACATCTTCTCCCCGCTGAAGTCCGGCGTCGTCAACACGCTGCTCGCCAAGATCGGCATCGATGCGATTCCGTGGTTGTCGAATTCCGAACTTGCCAAATTCTGTGTGATTTTCGTAGCGGTATGGGCTCAGATCGGCTGGCACGCCACGCTGTATCTGGCGTATCTGCAGGCTATCCCCGCCGATATCTACGAACAGGCCGCCGTCGATGGCGCAAACCGTCGCCAGCAGTTCTTCAACATCACACTGCCCCAGATGGTTCCGGCCATGGGTGTGAGCATCTTCATGCTGCTTACCGGTGGTTTGAAGGTCTATGATCTGCCGTATGGCCTCACCAGCGGCGGTCCGGGCTACTCCACCTACACCGTGACCCAGTCCATCATCCTCACGGGCATCGGTTCGAGCCGGTACGGACTGGGCTCCGCACTGGGCGTCATCTTCTTCATCTGCTGCGCGCTGTTGGTCGCCCTGCAGCAGGTAATCACCAATCTGGTAGAAAAGAGGCTGTCATGACTCTGCAGCAACGCGAGCGTATCGGCTCGATCATCCGTTCCGTCGTCGTCATCGCTATCGCGCTGATCTGCGCGGTGCCGCTGTACGTCATCGTCATCAACACGTTCAAAAGCAGCGCCGAGATGTCCATGGACCCGATTGGGTTACCAAAGACATGGAATTTCGAGAACTACACGTATGCATTCGGGCATCTGCCCATTGTCAACGCCTTCAAGAACACCATCATCGTGACGGTGGTCGGCGTCGGCCTGCAGGTGCTGTTCGGCGCGCTCGCCGCATACGGCATGATCCTGAAGAAGAGCAAGTTCACCGCCGTGATCGGCGTGCTGCTCATGCTGTCCTTCATCATCCCCGGCCAGACGCTGCTGATTCCGCAGTACCGCATGGAGGCACAGGTGGGTCTCGTCGATTCGCTGCTCGGCCTGATCGTGCTTTACACGGGCGGCGCGACCTTCTGCTACTTCTTGATCGTGCAGTACATGCGCGGCCTGCCGTATGAGATCATCGAGGCCGCCCGTATCGACGGCGCCGGTCCGTTCCGCATCTTCTGGACGATCGTGCTGCCGCTGATCCGCCCGATCCTGACCACCGTCATCGTGTTCCAGACCATGGGCACGTGGAACGACTTCATGACGCCGAGCGTGTACATCTCGTCGACCAACAAACAGACCATCGTGCTGCAGGTGTTCAACGCGATCAGCACCTTCACGACGAACTGGCCGTTGTTCATGACGGTCACCACCATCGCGCTCATCCCGGTGTTCGTGTTCTTCATCTTCTGCCAGCGTTGGATCGTGGCCGGCCTGGTCGCCGGTTCGGTCAAGGGCTGACCGGTCCTCCTGCTTGCGGGAATTCGACAAGGAGCAGCGTTATGCGCTATGAGGTTGATCTTTCGGAAGCCAGCAAGTTCGCGCGGACGCCCGCATACGGGATCCCCGTCATCCGCGCCGCAGCCGCATGCGGGCCGGATGGCGGGACCCTGGGCGCCACGAACCGCTTCCTGACCCGTGACGGATCGCCATGGATCCCCATCGCCGGCGAGATGCACTATTCGCGGATCGCCGCCGAACGGTGGGACACGGAACTCGCGAAGATGGCCGCGGCGGGCATCGACGTCGTATCCACCTACGTGTTCTGGAACCACCATGAGGAGCGCGAGGGGGAGTGGGATTTCTCCGGCAACAGGAACGTGCGCCGATTCGTGGAATTGTGCGCCCGGCACGGACTGCACGTCATCGTGCGGCTGGGACCGTTCTGCCATGGCGAGGTGCGCAACGGCGGACTTCCCGACTGGCTGTACGGCAAGTCGTATGAGGTCCGTTCCCTCGACGCCGGCTTCCTCGATGCGGTGCGCGGTCTCTACGCGCATATCGCGCAGCAGCTGCGCGGCCTGTATTTCAAGGATGGCGGGCCGATCATCGCGGCCCAGGTCGACAACGAGTACATGGCGTCGTCGGCTCCTTGGGAGATGACCACCGGCATCAGCCGTGAATGGGTGCCGTCCGGCCACGATGGGGCCGGCTACCTGGAACGGCTGCGCGACATCGCGATCGAGGAAGGCATCGACCCGCCGATGTTCACCTGCACCGGCTGGCAGTCACCGGTTCCGGACGACATGCTGCCGCTGTGGGGTGGATACGCGTACCGGCCGTGGCTGTTCTACGACGGCGTCGGTGCCGAGGGGATGACGGAGCATCCCGCCACCGACGAGTACCGATACCGGAGGCTGCATGGCTCCAGCACAAGCGACGGCTTCGATCCCCCGTACGATCCGGACAGCCGCCCGTACGCCTGCTGCGAGATGGGCGGCGGGATGTTCAATTCGTACGATTACCGTTTCGTGCTGCCGAAGCGCTCCGTCGACGCGATGGCCAACATCAAGCTCGGCTCGGGGTGCGATTTCCTCGGCTACTACATGTTCCATGGCGGAACCAACCCGAAGGGCGCGGCCGGATTCCTCAATGAGGGGCAGACCCCGAAACGCTCCTATGATTTCCAAGCGCCCCTTGGCGAATTCGGACAGGTGCGGGAATCCTACCGGCGGCTGCGCACCCTGCACGAGTTCGTCAAAGCCTTCGGGCCGGAACTCGCCGGAATGCCGGTCTCGTTGCAGGACGGGCAGGACCGCATCGATCCGTCCGACTCCGAGACCCTCCGGTATGCCGTGCGCAGCGATGGCGAACGGGGTTTCGTGTCCATCGACAACTTCCAGGACCATGCGCGCGTGCCGAGCCGTCACGGTGAGCAAATCGACGTGACGACGGGTACCGGTGAGCGCATACGGTTCACCGGCATCGGCCTCGCCGAGGGGGAGAACTGCATATTGCCGTTCAACATGGATCTGGACGGCGTGCGGCTCGTCCGCGCCAACCTGCAGCCGGTCACCGTGCTGCGGGTGCCGGGCCGACCGTTCCGCACGTTCGTGTTCCTCAAGCCCGATGGCATGGATGAGCTGACGTTCCATTTCGAAGGCGACATCCAGGGCGTCACCGTCGGCAAGGCGGATTTCGAACGCTTCATGGTCCGGGACGCGGCGGAGATCGTATGCGTCACACGAGCGCTCGCCGGGCGGATGACGGTGTTGGACGGAGGCCTCGCCTTCGTCGACGACGACAACGCGTTGCTGTACGAGGACGGCGATGGGTGGACGCTGGAATCGCCCCGCGCCGAAAACGGGATCGCCGCATATCCGGAAGGCTTGCTCGGCTCTCCGCGGCCGGTGGAGCCCGTATCGGTGTATGCGCGTCTGAGAAGACTGCACGCCGATCGGTACGAAATCGCTTTGCCGGCTGGCATGGGACGGCTTTTCCGCGATCAACGGCAGGTCGCCGATGTCATGCTGAACATCGCATACCAGGGCGATATCGGCTGGCTGTTCTGCGGCGATGTGCTGATCGCCGATAATTTCTGCAACGGCGAGACATGGCAGGTCGGATTGCGCGATTACGCGGATGCCATCGATGCCGCTGGTGGAAAGCTGACGCTGGTCGTCACGCCGCTGAGGCGCGGGGTCCGCGTGAAGGTAACATCGTCGATGGCGGCCCGCCTGGAGCAGTCCGATGCGTGCGTCGCTGACGTCACCGACGTGTATGCTACACCGGTGTACCACATGCCGGTGGGCGAATAACGAATGTAATATACAAAAAACCATGGCTTTATGCCAATTACCAAAGGAGATAATCGTGAGTGCGCGACGCAACTTCGAATGGCCGGAACTGCTGACCGCGGATGGCCGCGGCATCGCCTTCGGTGGCGACTACAATCCCGACCAATGGTCCGAGGACATCTGGGACGACGACATCCGCCTGATGAAGCAGGCCGGCGTCAACACCGTGGCCCTCGCCATCTTCAGCTGGGATCGCATCCAACCCACCGAGGATCGTTGGGATTTCGGCTGGCTCGACCGCATCATCGACAAACTCGGCAATGCCGGCATCGTGGTCGACCTGGCCTCCGCGACGGCGACCGCGCCGCTGTGGCTGTACGAAAGCCACCCGGAGGTCCTTCCGCGTGACAAGTACGGCCATCCGGTCAACGCCGGCTCGCGCCAATCCTGGAGCCCGACCAGCCCGGTGTTCAAGGAATACGCGCTGACCCTGTGCCGCAAGCTCGCCGAACGGTACGGCACCAACCCGTATGTGACCGCATGGCACATGGGCAACGAATACGGGTGGAACAACCGCGAGGACTACTCCGACAACGCGCTCGAGGCCTTCCGCGCATGGTGCCGCCGCAAGTACGGCACCATCGACGCGCTCAATCAGGCGTGGGGCACCACCTTCTGGGGCCAGGAGATGAACGGCTTCGACGAAGTGCTCATCCCACGGTTCATGGGCGCCGACTCGATGGTCAACCCCGGCCAGAAGCTCGACTTCGAACGGTTCGGCAACGACATGCTCCTCGACTTCTACAAAGCCGAACGCGACGCGATCGCCGAAATCTGCCCCGACAAGCCGTTCACCACGAACTTCATGGTCTCCACCGACCAGTGCTGCATGGACTACGCCGCCTGGGCCAAGGAAGTGAACTTCGTATCCAACGACCACTACTTCCACGAGGGCGAATCCCACCTCGACGAGCTGGCCTGCTCCGACGCTCTCATGGATTCGCTCGCGCTCGGCAAGCCGTGGTACGTCATGGAACACTCCACCTCGGCGGTGCAGTGGAAGCCGCTTAACACCCGCAAGCGCAAGGGCGAGACCGTGCGTGACTCCCTGGCCCATGTGGCCATGGGCGCCGACGCCATCAACTTCTTCCAGTGGCGCGCGTCCGCGTTCGGTGCCGAAGCGTTCCATTCGGCCATGGTTCCGCACGCCGGCGAGGACACGAAGCTGTTCCGCCAGGTGTGCGAGCTGGGCGCGTCGTTGCACACGCTCGCCGACGCCGGCGTGCAGGGCACCGAATTGGCGCACTCCGACACGGCGATCCTCTTCAGCGCCGAATCGGAATGGGCCACCCGCTCCCAGACCCTGCCGAGCATGAAACTCAACCACTGGCATGACGTGCGTGACTGGTACCGCGCGTTCCTGGACGCGGGCTCGCGCGCCGACATCGTGCCGCTCGCCTACGACTGGAGCTCGTACAAGACCGTCGTGCTGCCGACCGTGCTGATCCTGAGCACCGCAGACACGCAGCGGTTGGCCGACTTCGCGGCCGCCGGCGGCCGCGTGGTGGTCGGCTACGCGACCGGACTGATCGACGAGCATTTCCACACTTGGCTCGGCGGATACCCGGGCGCGGGCGATGGCCTGTTGCGCTCGATGCTGGGCGTCCGCGGCGAGGAATTCAACATCCTCGGCGCCGAAGCCGAAGGCGAGCCGGGCGAGATCCGACTGTCGTCCGCCGACGATTCGGCCGCGCTGGACGGCACCACGACCCGCCTGTGGCAGAACGACGTGAACGTGACCGGCGAACACGCGCAGGTGCTTGCCACGTACGCCGGCGAGGAAGCGGACGAATGGGAGCTCGACGGCACGGCCGCGGTCACCCGTAATCCGTACGGCTCCGGCGAAGCGTATTTCGTCGGCTGCGACCTGGATGTGGCCGATCTGACGAAGCTGGTCCGCGCATATCTCGCGGCCTCGTCGCAGGAGAATGCCGACGTGCTGCACACTGTGCGCGCCTCCGCCGACGCCACCTTCGACTTCTACCTGCCCCGTGGCAAGAAGACGGTCGAATTGCAAGGCATCGAAGGCGAGCCGGTCATCCTGTTCCAGACGGATCGGGAGGAAAAGCCCGGCTCGTACACCGTGCGCCGCAACGGCGTGCTCGTGGTAAGGCGGTAAAGTCGGAAGTCGAATATCGATGACGGATGCGGTTAGGGGGAGATATGGCCGAAGTGAAGCCGGACAAGTCCGACAGGAAACGCGTCACACTGCGTGAAGTGGCGCAAGAGGCCGGAGTCTCCCTCAAAACCGCGTCGAACGTCATCAACCATTCCGGCCGCATGACCGACGCCACACGCGAAAAAGTGCAGGACGTCATCGACAGGCTCGGCTACCGCGTCAACGTGTCGGCCCGCAATCTCAATCGCGGCAAAACCGGCTTCATCACGCTCGCGGTGCCGAGCCTGACCGCGCCATATTTGGCCGAACTGGCCAACCGGGTGATCGACGCGGCCCGCATCTACGGCTATTCCGTGTACATCACCACGTATGCGGAAGGATCCGCGCAGGGTGCCCGCGCGCTGTTGCGAAACTTCAATGCCACGGTGTCGGACGGCATGATCCTGTCCATCTCCGAAGTCGAGGATCTCGATCCCGAGGACCTGGACGTGGATTATCCGCTGGTCTGCGTGGGCGCGCGGTCCACGCATGGCAAGGCGGACCATGTCACCCCGGACGACGTCCAGGAGGCGCGTCTCGCCGCGCAATACCTGTTCGACCACGGTGCCACGAATCTTGCGGTGATCGGCTCGCGAACCGATCCGGAGCATATCCTCGAGCTGCGCGACGCCGTGGAAGGCAACGCGCAGCTGCGCATGCGAGGCATATTCGAAGCGTGTGCCGACCAAGGCGTCGAATTGGACACACGGCTAGTGCCCAACGTCGGCCAGGATTGGACCATCGGCTCGGGCGCGCGCATGACGCAGCGCATCGTCGACTCCGGCATCCCCTTCGATGGCATCGTGGCGTTCAACGACCAGCTTGCGTTGGGCGCACTGTTCACTTTGGCAGCGAATGGCATCGCGGTGCCCGACCGGGTGCAGGTGATCGGCTTCGACAACAACGAGGAAGCCGCATATTTCCAGCCGCCGCTGACCACCATGGATTCCTGCCTCGACTGGATCGCGCCAACCGCGGTCAGCCGCATCATCAACCGCATCGATGGCAGCCGTACGTTGGAACCGGAGCTCATCACCACCCAATCCCGCATCATAGCCCGCGCCACCACCCGTGCCTAGTGTCGCGTGTTTGGTTTCGCGCCGCCTAGTGCTCCCGCTTTCCGCATGCCTTCTCCTCCCCTGAGTGCCCTCCTCGCTTCCGTCGCAGGCCTTGATTCCGCTCTTCCGGCACTGCCCACGCTATCTGTGCGCCAGCTCCGCCCTTTCCAGAGCAGGCCTTGGACCTACTCTTCCGGTACTGCCCGTGTCGCTTGTTTTGTGTCACGATTCGAAAAAATGGCCAAAATTTTGGATCGTGACATATCGCTTTCGGTTCGGGGGTATGTTTTTTGAGGCATTTTCCTTGGAAATGCGCCGATTTATACCCCCGTATTGTTTTTGGGGAAGGAAAAATGTGCCACGATTCGAAAAAACAGCCGAAATTTCGAATCGTGACACATTTATAGCGGAAGATTCCGCTCCAAAGCTGGTTCAAGGCTCGCTTGAGACTAGTTTGTGCTGGTTCGTGATGAATTGGTCCGAATTGCCTTGAAGGCTGGGCTGAGGCTGATCCATCCCCGATTCCCCAAGCGAAAAGAAATACCGGTTTGCCGCACTTCCGGAAGTGCCAGGCCGCGTCCCTTGTAAAGGCTGCGGTGGTAGCTGGAACCATCTCCATTGGTTATCCACAGGCTGTTGCGCTCCAAATCGTTGGAATTACGGCCATGCCATGCTGAACTGCCCCAAATCGCATGTTCTCCGACCACAACTTTGGAAAAACGCACATCAAACCGTTGCCATCGTTTATATTGCACGCCATGAATGCTGATGATGCATACAAGCCGATCCAGCGGGCGACCCTGTCCGAAGCCAGCTGGCGTATTCTCCGCATTGCCCAGTCCGTGGAGTTGCGGCATCCCGTAAGTCACGAGACCGCGCTCGCGATTTGGGGCGTCGAGCTGCCCGCAGATAGTGATTGCTCCGTTGTTTCGCTGCGTTCGTCGCAAGGCGGTTACGCTGGGACGGACGTGGACTATGGATGGAGTGGAGAAAGTCCGGCTTTCGGCCATTCCGAGCACTCTATCCGCTTAGGGCAGGATTTCCCGGATTCGGATTTTCAATATTTCCCGGATTCCCAGGCTGTTTCTCGGAATCAGATTCCAGGTCTTCGGCAGTCGGCTTCTCAGCCTTCCCAATTCCCGCAATCCCCGGCGAAACTTCATACGGTCGCCCAATCGCCGGCTCGTCGCGGCCGTGTGAAGAAAAGCACATCGGTGTCGGCCGATGTGACCGTGCATGTCTGGAAGGGCTTGTCCGCGCGACACGTGCGTGAGGTTGCTGGAGTTCCGGTGCTTATGCCCGTTCCGGCGTGGTCTTTGGCTGCCGGCCGGTGGGGTATCCAGGACATCGTCATGGTTGCGGAGTCGTTGATTCGCCATCGATTCGCCGCTCGCAAGGGGCTGATTGAGTTTGTTAAAACTGAGAACGTCCCATACCGGAGCAAGTGTCTGGATGCGTTGGCGCTCGTGCAGTCAGGCAGCGATTCCCCCAAGGAGACCGAAATGAGGCTGACTCTTGTGCGTTATGGCCTGCCGATTATGCAACCGAACTGTGTGGTCCCCGGCGTGAATTTTGCGAATGGCGCTGCGGTGACGTTGGATCTTGTCAATGCCGAGCATCGTTTTGGCCTGGACTATCAGGGTGACCATCATCGTACTGACCGTGCGCAATATCGGCGCGATCAGAACAAGCTGTCGCGTCTTGCGGCCGCTGGTTGGACTGTGTTTTCGGTCACGCAGCTGGATTTGTCCGACGAATTGCATCGCGCCGCGTTCGCCATGAACGTCGCCCATGCGTTGTCTTCGATCGTCGGTCGGCCGATTGGGGTGACCACGCCCTTGCCATGGCGCAAAGTGGTGCTGCGTTATCAGAAAGCCCGCAAGCTTAGGCTGCTTGACTGATGCGGTTTCGTTGGGTGCGCGCGTGAGGCCGCCCGCTTTCCGCATGATCGCGACTCCTCGGTGTTGTGCCTCTTTTGTGGCGATCGGCGCTGGAATCCTTGAAAGCCGCTGATAATCGTGTTCGTCGCGCGTCATTCCGATACGTTTGGTTGCGCACAGGATATAGGAGGCTTGTTTTTTGTGTCACGATTCGAAAAAAAGACCAAAATTTTGGATCGTGACACATCACTTTCGGTTCGGGGGTATGTTTTTGAGGCATTTTCCTTGGGAATATGTCGTTTTATACCCCCGTATTGCTTTTTTGGAAGGAAAAATGTGTCACGATTCGAAAAAACAGCCGAAATTTCGAATCGTGACACATTTCAGGAGACTCCGCCACTCACCTACGCTTCACCGCGCACCTACGCTCCGCCACCTGCCACGCGCCTCACCGCTCCGGCACGCTTTGCGCCGGGCAGCCATGCAGCACGGACAGCATCGCCCGCTTTTCCTTGGTGGTGACGCTCAGCCCATACTTGGCTTTCACGCCGATCTGCCGAGCCACGTAATCGCAACGGTATTCGCTGTTCGTCGGCAGCCAGTATGCGGCCGAAGCAGAACCCTTCTGCTGATTCGCCGGCCCATCCACGGCCAGCAGATTGTACATGTCATTGCCGAATTGGTACAGCTTCGTATGATCCCACGTGTTCGCGCCCGACTGCCATGCATTCTCCAACGCGACCACATGGTCGATCTGCACCGCCGAAGACGTTTTCACTCCACGCACGAACTGAATGGTCTGACCGGTATACGGGTCATCGAGTGTACCCGACGCAACTTGGCAGCTGCGGCTGTTCTTATATTGCACGTCCGTCAAATCGCGGGCGAGCACATCTTCGCGCACGTCGCAACCATTGCCGTCGTCGTCGGTTTCTCGGAATCCGAACGCGTCGCGATCATATCCGGCTTTGCTGGGATTGTCGTCAACCGTAAGTTTTTCCAACGTTTCCGCGGCAGTGCCGGTTGCCGTGTATTCGCCGGTAATCTCACCTACGGTCGGATTGACTTTCGGCAGAAGCATGCCGATAGTGACGCCGATTACCGCAACGACGACCAGCAGAATGAGAATGCGTTCCAGCGGACCGTCAGCATTAATCCAACTTTTTTTGAACCGTTTGCCAGCCCGCTGAATATCACGCACATCTTGCTCAATATTCCGATAATTATAAGAATTACGATTATTCTTTCGTGCCATAAGTATTGAAATAATACATGCAACACACTGAAATTGCGGAATTGGGAATATCAGGCGTAAGTGAACGTCATCGGATCATGACCTGCGCGCGTCGGACCATCAAGCGCGTCAATCGCGGCATGCTCTTCAGGAGCAAGCGCGAAACCGAACAGATCAAGATTCTGCTTCTGTCGTTCCGCATGCGTCGACTTGGGGATGATGATTGTTCCATTTTCGATATGCCAGCGCAGAATCACCTGTGCCGGGGTAACCTCGTGCGCAGCTGCGATACGTTCGATCGTGCCATTTCCAGCGTTCAAATCAGCGCCGCGAGCCATCGGCGAATACGCTTCCACTGCAATGCCGTGCGCCTTGCAGTATTCCACAACCTCGCGCTGCTGCCAGGTCGGGTGCAGTTCGATCTGGTTGACGGCCGGATACTCGCCCGTCTCCTCATGCAAGCGGTCAAGATGTTCGGGCATGAAATTGCACACGCCCAGTGTGCGCACGCGGTTTTCCGCACGAAACTCCTGGAATGCCTTCCACGTTTCGCCGGAACGCCAGTCGAACGGAGTCGGCCAATGGAGCATATACATGTCGACATAGTCGAGTTGTAGCAGACTAAGCTGGCGGTCGAACGCTTTGCGCGCGGAATCGTACCCCTGTTCCGAATCACGCAGCTTCGTGGTCACCCACAGATTCTTGCGATGCTCGCCTTGCGTGAAGCCCGCATTGCGCAGCGCACGACCCACGCCAGCCTCATTGTTGTATCCCGCGGCACCGTCGATGTGACGGTATCCGGCTTCCAGCGCGCTCTCAACTACGGGAGTAACGCCCTCATCGTCGATGCGCAGCACGCCCAAACCGATCTGCGGAATCAGATTGCCGTCGGAAAGCGTAACCATCGGAGTATGGAAAGTAGCCATGGAAACAACCCCTTGAATCGAATATGCGATGTTCTCCACACCAGTTTAGCGGGAGGCGTAACGGCCGTAACAATTCCATGCAGGTAAGCGCGCTATAACATTGCGCGGATATGGAGGACACTATGGATTCAAAGAATGCAATAACTACTCCGCAACCACAATCTCACCAGCGTTACGGGCATGCGCTTGCCGGCATGCTTGGTCCCGCTTTTGTGGCGGCCGTCGCCTACGTGGACCCCGGCAACGTGGCTGCGAATGTTACTTCCGGAGCCACATATGGCTATCTGCTGGTATGGGTGCTCGTTCTGGCCAACTGCATGAGTGTGCTCATCCAATACCAGTCAGCCAAACTCGGCATCGTCACGGGCCGGAGTCTGCCGGAGATTCTGGGCGAACGTCTGGGGGATGCCGGCCGATTCATGTTTTTCATGCAAGCTGAGGTGATCGCCATCGCCACGGATCTGGCGGAGGTGATCGGCGGAGCGATTGCACTGAAACTGCTGTTCGGTCTGCCGTTGTTCGTCGGCGGTTGCATTATCGGCGCGATTTCCACGGTGTTGCTGATTTTCCAGAAGGGGCCTACGCATCGTCTTTTCGAGAAGATGATCATCGCGCTGCTGTTGGTGATCACGTTCGGCTTCATCGCTGGTCTTTTCATCGCCCCGCCGAATCCCACGCAGGTGGCAACGGGCTTGATCCCGCGTTTCAAAGGGTCCACGACCGTGCTCATGGCCGCCTCGATGCTGGGAGCCACGGTGATGCCGCATGCGATTTACCTGCATTCCACACTCGTCAATGACCATTATTCCGCGGGGCAAAAGAAGCCCGACATCAAGACGCTGCTGCATGGCAGCAAGGTCGATGTGGTATGGGCGTTGCTTCTGGCCGGCACGGTGAATCTGGCGCTGCTGATTCTCGCGGCGAATTCGCTGTATGGCGTGATCGGCACTGATTCGATCGAAGGCGCGCAGCATGCCATCGCCGCCGCTCTGGGCCCTGTTGTCGGCACGATTTTCTCGATTGGACTGCTGGCTTCCAGCCTGAGCTCCACATCGGTCGGCACGTATGCCGGTGCCGAAATCATGCATGGACTGTTGCGGATCAAAGCGCCGATGTGGGCGTGCCGCGTGGTGACGCTTGTGCCGGCATTGGTTGTACTGTGGTTTGCGAAGAATCCGACGGAGGCGCTGATCATAGGGCAGGTGGTACTGTCGATCGGCATTCCGTTCGCGATCATTCCGCTGATGAAATACACTCACGATCGCTCATTAATGGGCGATTATGTGGATGGTCCGGTGAAATTCGCGATCAATATGGTAGTTGTTTCGCTGATTGTTGCGCTTAATGTGATTCTCGTCTTCCTCACACTTTCCGGCCGCTCCTGATGCAGATTGCGGATGCCGGCTAGGAGCGGTCGTAATTGTAGACGTTGAATGTTCCTTTGTTGAATCGCTTGGTTTCGTACAGCGCCAGGTCGGCCTGTTTGACGCATTGGCCGAAATCCACGCCGCCTCTGGTATCTTCGCCGTTTTCTCCATCTGTGTTTCTGCTGGTATCCCTGTTTCCGCTGATGCGGATGGCGGCAACGCGGCACACGCCTACGCTGCAATGCACGTCTTGCCCGCGCTGTTCCGAGGCGCGTGTCAACTGTTGGAAGAACATGCCCAGCGTGGTTTCGAGCACCTGTTCGCTGGCGGTATTTCGGATAAGTACTATGAATTCGTCGCCGCCGTATCGGCAGATGATGTCATCTTGCCGGTAGATGTGCCGAAGCTGGGATGCGACCTCGCGGATCCAGAAATCGCCGACCGTGTGTCCGTATGTGTCGTTGATGATTTTGAAATCGTCGATGTCGACGAACATCAGCATCGCTTCGTCGTGCGAATCCATGCGGTCGAAGTATTTGCGCATGTGTTTCCATCCCGCTTTTTTGTTCAGCAAACCGGTCATGCCGTCATGTTCGGCTTCGTACCTTGCTTTTTCGTAGGCGGCCTGTTGCGAGTAGAATCGCATGTTCAGTTCCACGGTGTCCATGATGAACATAATCTGTGTGGAAATCACGATCGCCAAACATTGCAATGAAAAACCGTATGCCAGTGCTTGGTAGATGGTCGCCAATACTGGTAGTACGAAGAACGACATCATGGAAAGGAAAGTAATGCGATCAAGATTCTTGCGATATGAGATCAGCATGAAGAAGCATAATGCGATTCCCGAGACCGCAATTGCTTGCGAAAGAAGATAGAAATTACCGCGATGGTAAAGATTGTGGTCATCGAAATAGTAGAAAAGACCAGTGAATTGTGTGATGATAAGTAAGAGAATTCCAATTACGGATAATGCATAGACGGTATGCAATGCGGCTGGTTTGCGATGCTGATTTTTGCTCACTGTCAACCAAACATAGGTTGCGAAGAAACTCATGAAAATATAGTTGATGCAGAATACTGAGAAATTGCTTATGCGAACCATATAGTATGTGGTTTCGTCTGCATTTGCGTGAAAATACCAGCTGAGCGTGTCGGATCCAAGAAGAAGCATGCAGGCGATCTGCATGAGTATTTTGATGCGAGTTCGTCTGGTTTTTTGTGGTGTTGCAATGAAAATTCCGCCTGCGAAAATCAGACATATGACAACACCCCACAACTCCATGCAGACGTGGAACATGGCCCTGACTGGGATCATCCCTCTCTCTCCCTGACGCCGCCTGCGCCGAAAACCTGCCTATCTCTTTCGTGTGTCATGATACCTCTAAATAGGGGAGCGTTACCCCGAAATGGCAAAAACAGGAATCCGCGGCGAATATCCATGCCTCTGTCATACGGGCTATCATATAGTTTGTGCGTTTGAATGTGGAGAAGGTGATTGATGTCAGCGAAGCGGAGCATGTCCCGAGCGCTTGCTCGAGAGGAATCGTATCAGAACGGTCATTTAACGCGCACGGCGTTTATTTCCATTGCGGTTCTTACATTTATTACGTTCGTCGGTAATTTCACGCAATTGCAGTTGAGCGCCGCGTTGCCGACGATCGTCAGTGATTTTGGTATTTCCGTTACGACCGGTCAGTGGCTGACGTCGATTTTCCAGCTGGTCATGGGCGTGATGGTGCCGCTTACGGCATACCTTACGAGACGTTTTTCGACGCGCGAAATCGTGCTTGTTTCCATGGTTGTGTTCACGATCGGTTCACTGTTCGCTTGGCTTGGTCCAACTTTTTTGATGGTGCTGATCGGGCGTTTGCTTGAGGCGGTTGGCACGGGTGTGATGTGGCCGGTGTTGCAGATCACGGTGTTTTCGATTTATCCGCTGTCTCGCCGTGGTTTCGCAATGGGTACGGTTGGTGTGGCGATGAGCGTGGCTCCAGCGATCGGTCCGACGCTTGGCGGTGTGCAGACGGACTTGAACGGTTGGCGTTCAATTTTCCTCACGTTGACCATTATCGGCGTAATTTCGCTGCTTCTTGCCTATTTTGGATTGCATAATTTCGGTGAGAATGATAAAACCGCGAAGGCTGACTTTTTTTCCGTTGGACTGTCTATTTTCGGTTTCGGCGGGCTAATGTTCGGCTTTACGAATATTGAATCGTATTCGTTTGTAAATCCTATGGTTTGGCTGCCAATGGTGATTGGCGTTGTGGGAATTATTTGGTTTGTGCTCCGCCAGATTCATGGCGCGCGCAGGCAGATTGAAAATCCTGAAGCGCAGCCGCCACTGTTGAATTTGAGCGTGTTGAAGAATCGTAGTTTTACTGTTGGCACGATCACGGCCGCGCTCTCGTTCTTCGCGTTCAGTTCGATTATGGTGATCATGCCCCTGTACATTCAGGATTGCCGTGGCTATTCTGCTGCGATTAGCGGCCTGGTGATGCTTCCGGGTGCTTTGGGCCAGTGCATTTCGCAGTTTTTCGGTGGTAAGATACTTGACCGTTTCGGTGCACGCCCGGTGGCGTTGGTAGGCACGATTACCTTGTGTTTCGGCACAGTCATGATGAGTTTGATTTCCATGACCTCGTGGATTTGGTGGGTGTCGATTTGGCAGTTTGTGCGCCAGATCGGCATGGGTTTCGTGTTGATGCCGATCACCACATGGTCACTGAATTGTTTGGAACCGGAAGAGGTGAGCGCCGGATCCGCGGTGACGAATACGGTTCGTCAGATTGCGGGCGCGATTGGCGCTCCGGTGTTGGTGATTTTGATGGAGACGTTCACGTCTCTTCGTTGGACTGCGCTCGGTGGCAAAAAAGCCGTGTATGCGGCTGCCAACGTGTTCGGCATTCAGTGGGCGCTTCGTATCAGCGCGGCAATCTGCTTCGTGATGGTGCTGATGGTGTTCTTCGGCGTGCGCGGCCAGGGTGCCGGTTCCACGCATGAAACCGTGCAACGCGCCCTCAACCGTAGGCGTGCCGCCTGACCGTGCATGCTGCGACGGCTACTCCTTTTCGTTGGGCTTGTATTCCACTACGCTGAGGGCCACCACGCCTGCGCTGGTGTGCACGAACACATTGGCGCTCCCGCCTACGGCTTCTAAGCCTTCCACTAGGTGTGAGATCGGCTCGGAATCAAGCACCGGCAGCACTTGCGCTACACCGTTTGTGTCGGTGACGGTGACGGTGAGCGTATCGTCCAAATATCCGGAGGCGAGCGTCTCGTCGATGGCGCTTTCGAATTCAGTCAGCTTGCTGATTTCCTCTTCGGCGGCCTTGTTTGCGGCCACTTCCACAGCTTGCGCCACTTTTTCTCGCATTGCCTCTTCGCTCATGACTACCTCTTTTATTAAGCGCCGTTTTGTAACTTATAGACTATCGGATGAACGTATCAGAACGATTCCAAATGCCGGAAAGTGTCCATATAATGGCACTCTCGTGAAGGCGTCATCCTAAATGCGCGCTTTACTGCTTACGGCGTTGCTGTGGTTCGTATTCGCCGTCATCGTGTTCGCGATGCTTCTGCGCATGCTGCCGAACAGCCTCGATGGTAAACGTTACGTGCCTCTGATTGTCGCGATCATGCCTTCCATTCACCCGTTTTCTTCACGACCAAGCAAACAGGGATTATGGAACAAAAGTTTGGATTCCATAGCTCAATTACAGCATTACGATAATGATCTGAATAATGTTCACGTGGAAAATGGCACGATTGAAATTTCCGGATTGGAAGCGTCTCAGCGGCCGCTCCAGATCGCGGACGATACGATCAACAAGGCCACGCGGGAAGTGAAAACCGTGAAAGCCGTGAAACCCCGTATGTCGCGCAGATCGTGGACGCCCTGAAAACCGCGGAAACGTATTGCGAAAAACTTGATAGCATGGTGCATTCCTTGAATTCCATCGTGCAGGTGCTTCCAAGCATGTTGGGTACGGAAAGCCATGCGAATGATGCTCCGCGCAATTATTTGATTCTTGCGCAAACGAATGCGGAGGCTCGCCCGTTCGGTGGTCTTACGGGATCGCTCGGCCTGGCCACGGTGCAGGGCGGTCACGTGAGCTTGCAGCCGTTCGTTTCCGATTCGGAAATTCAGAATGCCGACGAGCCGGTTGTGGATTTGACTGCCGAGGAACGTTTGCTGTTTACCGACAAGCTTGGCAAGGATATTCGCGACGTGAATTTCACGCCTGATTTTCCGCGTACCGGCGAGATTATGAGCGCCATGTGGAATCGCCAGTATGGCGTTGCGGTTGATGGTGTGATCGCCATTGATCCGCTGTTCCTGCAGAACATGCTGGCGGTGACCGGTGGCGTTGCCATGCCTGACGGTTCGACGTTGGATGGTGCGAATACTGCCCGAACGTTGCTGCATGACGTGTATGCGCGCATGGCTCCGCAGGAGACGGACGAGTATTTCGCGGTTGCTGCGCAGTCTGCGTTCGACCATATCATGCGGAATGCGGGCAATTTCAAATCGTATGTCAAGGCGCTTTCCACGTCTGTTGAGCAGGGACATGTGGTGGTGTGGAGCGCGCATGAGGATGAGCAGAATCTGATTGCCGATTCCGCTATTTCCGGCAAATTGATTACGGAAGGTGCAAAACCGCAGGTCGGCGTGTATATTTCCGACGAAACCGAGTCGAAAATGGACTGGTATTTGCATCGCGAAGTGACCACTGAATTCCAGAAGGTCGCGCGAAACGGCGCGAACCAGTATACGGTGCATATCAAGTTGCAGAACACCATGACGGCGGAAGAAGCGGCTAATATGTGACTGGTGGCGGAAATATCGTTCCGAAGGGCCAGATCAAGACGGCATTGTTCATTTACGCGCCTGCGAACGGTCGTTTGGTGGATTGGGAATTTCAGAATGCCGACGATTACAAGGGTGTGACTTTGCATAATGGCCTGACCGTGGGCGTGGGCGATGTGACCTTGCAGCCCGGCGAATCCTATGAGATCACCGTGCACGTGCAGTCCGCCCCGGATACGGATGAGCCGCTCACCTTTCGTCAGACCCCGTTGATTGAAGGCCGCTAGACGGTTCCGTAGTTCCGTAGGCAGCTTAAGCAGCCAAACAGGCGGCCGTAAAACGGCCAAATCGTCAAGCAAGCGGCTCTAACAAGCCATCTTGCAACAGGGGAGTATGGAGAATATGTGGGTATATGCGCATGCAATCTCACGTTTACGGAACGGACGTCAACTTTTCATCCGTTCTTGCTGCGCGTTTCGCGGTATCTCGTCAAAAGCAAGTGTTTCCAATAGTGATTTAACCGCAAAAGCGAGTTGGAGGTACGGGGCTTATAGTATGCTTCCTTCGCAGAGAGAATACCCCCCTGTTTTCGAGGGTGGGGTGGGGATGGTGGGAGGAGAAGTCATGCAAGGTGGTTTCCGCAGCTCTGAGCAGGATTCGGATCAAGTAGTGAGAACCCAGGAAATCCATATCGTCTCTTCTGACTCTCGTCATCAGGATCAGAAGCAGGAGCGGCATCAGTCACAAAACAACAGCCCTCAGTTTGAGCCGATGACGTTTTCGAACACGCCATTTTCCGTTGGTGAAGATGGAAGACGCAAGGGCAGGCGGAGTCAGGTTGTGCCCGCATGGCGTTATTTTTTTGTCGCTTGCCTGGTGATGGTCGATCTTGCGGTCATGCTGATTTCGCTGTCCATCAGTCTTTGGGTCAATGATGCCGCATATAATGCCATCAATGGGGCTATGCCGTTCTGGCTGTTCCTCGTCTGCTTCAGTTTCATCTGGGTGTTGAGTCTCACTTTTGCTGGAACGTATCATCGCCATGTGATGGCGGAAGGCTACGAGCTGTATGCGAAAATCATCAATGCGTCGCTGCTCACCATCATCACTTACTGCTCGCTTGCTTTTATTTTCAATCTTTCCTTGCCGCGAACCGCGCTTATCGTCGCTCCGATCATTGCATTCTTCCTAGAAGTCATCGCCCGTTGGCAGATGCGTCAGTGGCAGCATCGCAGCCGTCAGAAGGGTGCCTGTAAGTATAAGACCGTGGTGATCGGCTCTTCCGACGGTATCAATCGTGCGTTGCGTACCATGCGGGACTACTCCAATTGGGGGTATTCGCCGATTGCCGTGTGTCCGATCGAAGTTGACGGTAATGAGAAAGACGCTTATGTGGTCACGTCGTTCGAGCCTGATCCTTCCATTGAAGGTGCCGACAAACTGAAGGTGATCCCGTTCAATGCCGCTTTCCCGCGTACGTGCGAAAGCTTGGGTGCGCAGGAAGTGTACGTTGCCGACGTGCTTTCCCGTGATTCCGAAATGCTGCATGGCATTTCGCTTGCGGTCGAATCCCTTGGCATGGAGCTTGCGTTGGCCGTGTCTCTGGCAGATGTGAGCGGTCATCGCCTGTACTTGCGTAATACCGCCGAACAGCCTGTATTGTTGGCCAGTTTGCCGCAGTATACGAATACGACGTACGTGATTAAACGCCTGCTGGATATCGTTGGTTCGGCTTTCGCGCTGCTGATTTTCTCGCCGCTGATGTTGGGTACGGCGCTCGCCATCAAGCTTGATGACGGTGGTCCGATTTTCTTCTCGCAGAAGCGTATCGGTTTGCATGGCAAGCCGTTTACCATGTATAAATTCCGTTCCATGGTTACCAATGCGGAAGAATTGAAGAAGAAACTTGCCGAAGAAAATGGACAGACCGATCGTTTCATCTTCAAAATGAAGGATGATCCGAGAATTACGAAGGTTGGTCGTTTTATTCGTAAGACTTCGTTGGATGAATTCCCACAGTTCTTCAACGTTTTGAAGGGCGACATGTCTTTGGTTGGTCCTCGCCCGGCTTTGCCGGAAGAGGTTGCCCGCTATGGTTCCCTTTATTCCGCGCGACTGCTGGTTAAGCCTGGTATTACCGGTCCTTGGCAGGTTTCCGGCCGTTCGGATCTTTCGCAGGAGCAGAGCGAATATCTGGACGTTTCCTATATCGAAAATTGGTCCATTGCAGGCGATCTTGCGATTCTCGCAAAAACCGTGCTCGTGGTCTTCCGCGGCACCGGATCTTACTAAATTCAGCGGTACTTTTCGCACGAATCGTCGTGCAAATCAGAGCGCTTACTCCCGGAGCGCTCTTTTTGTATTTCCTGACTTGTGCAGACGGAGGATGTGTTTTTGTGTGGTGGAGTTTGTTTGGTTGCGACCGCACTGTTTTTAGCCATGGCTTCACTTGTTTGGATTCAGCCTCACTTGTTTCTTGATGGGAAACAATTATTTGTCACACGTATATTTTTGCAGTTTATATGATGGATTTATTTTTATGGGTAATATTGTAATACTCATGTGAAACAGATTCAACTTATGTAATCAGGTCCACTATAACTAAAGATTGTCTTTTGATATATCTCATATAAGATTTGGATTTTCAAAATAGGTAATTTGCTTTCCTTCGCGTATTATGAGATAATTAATGCAACGTGGCGCCATGATTTCTGTAACGTCATCCCTCACAGCTGAGGGTGGTCCCACGCACTTCGGTGCGGATTGAAATATGCAATAGAACCTATAAAAGGAAATAATCATGCGTAGTCATGAGAAGCGGGTGAACATGTGCCCGCGAACGCAAGGTAAGTATTTGGTTTCGGTGGTGCTGACCGCTGTTTTCGCGATCGCGTCGCTGTTTGGAACGCTGCTGTTCTCTACAGATACGGTTGCCGATGCCGCCGAATCTCAGGCGGTCGCGCAAGTGGGCAACACAACCTACGCGAGCGTACAGGAGGCGATTGGGCGAACAACGTTGAAGAATACGACGGTCACATTGCTAGCCGACGTGACGGAAAGCGTTATGATTACGCCACCGAAAGGCGTACGAAACGTAACGTTTCACCTGAACGGGCATACGCTGCAAGCCGCTGAATCCGGTGGAGCTGCTGGGTTTGCTGCGATCACTGTGCCTGCGAACATGCAGCTCACCATTGTCGGCCCGGGAACGGTTGCTGGCGGAACACAGCCTGCAGTCGATTGCCGTGGCACATTGCGCGTGGAAAGTGGCACGTTCACTTCAGACGCGACGCTGATGCGCTTTGCCGAAACGGATGAGACTTCCGCGCAAGGCAGTTTTTCGGGCGGAACGTTCACCGCGCCGACGCTATTCAACCTGCTGGATGACGCTAAAAATCTTGGCTATGACTGTTCGCGGTGGCGAATACCGGGGTATGATCCCAGCTGGACTGAACACGCTCGCCTTGTTGAGTGGCTCGTTCTCCGACTTGTCGAATCTTGCGCCGTACTTGGCTGACTCGCTTGGGCTGATTCCAGGCGGCACTAGCGGTGATGGTACGGGTGACGGAATGTTCCATGTCGGCGATCTGGCGATCTCCAGTAAGCAGACTTTGGTGGAATTGGATCCGGCGAGCGGCCTTCAGCAGCTGAGTGCTGACGACCTACTGACCTTGACGGGAACGCAACTGAACGGCATCGCTGACTACCGTCTTGTGGTGGATAGTGACCAATTGCAGGCGTTGAACGATCAGATCGATCGCGCAATGCAGGCGGTTGGGAAGAGGAAAGCCTTCGAAGCCGTGAGCCAGAACATCACCATCAGCGCCGTGCGCAATGGTGCGGATGGTGTTATAGATGCAAACTCGAGTAGGGGAGCGGGCATACAGTTGCGCACCTCCGACCATGATGGCATAAGCGCCCAAGTGACGGTAACCATCAAAGCCGTCGCCGAGCCAGATGAACCAGAAGAACCTGGCAAACCCGGCGATTCAGAAAAGCCGGAGAAGCCGGAAATGCCTCGCTCCGGATCCGCAGTGCAGGCGCTCGCCATCATCTCGCTGCTACTGGTGATCGCTTCCGCAATTTGCGTATACGCAACGGCCCATCTGCGGTCGTCGTATCTGCACAACTAGTATTTTCCGCCCTTTTCTTGAGCTGTATAGACGCAAAACGCTAGTAATGCAGACGTGAAACCGCACTCCGATCATCGGATCCGAATTTCTTCAATCCGATAATCGGAGTGTTGCTCTGCGATCTGGCTTCTCGAAGTGCTGAGATACACCGTTAACCCTTCTCCTTTGGAGGAAGAAGGCTCTTATGCCTCTTATGCCTATGGCAAGGCTGGAATAAAGAACAGGATGTGGTGCTGTCGCGCGCGGGGCCGGTCCGTTTGTTGACGTCTTCACTGATTCGCTAGGTTCTTCTCTTGGGCTGCAAGAGAAGAACCTTTGGCGGAGGCTGTGAAGGCGTTTCCGTTGGGTGTATACGTTTTTCCGTACTTATGACTGCTGAGGAACCGGAAAACAGCCCCTAATTATGTGACCGGTGGCATGGATGGCACCGAGCCCGGTGACATCAGAACCGTGCTGTTCCTGTATGCTCCGGCGAATGGCCGCTTGATGGATTGGAAGTTTCAGAATTCCGATTTCACCATGCGAGGGACGTGTGGTGGAAGGAGCTGCCAGCAATGGTACGGAAAATACAGGCGAAACTGGTCCTGCGTTTGCATGGCCAGGGGTTATCGGGACGCGCGATCGCAAGGTCCCAAGGCATGTCGCGCCGGAGCGTGGCCGACGTGCTGGACGCAGCGAAGGCCGCCGGCATCGGCTGGGATGACGTCGCTAACAGGCCGGACGACGAGGTATACGCGCTGCTGTTCCCCGGGCGCGGGGAACGTGAGAGCGTGTATGAGCAACCCGACTGGGGCAAGGTCCACCGGGAGTTGGCCCGTGTCGGCGTGACGTTGAGGATTCTGCACGGCGAGTATGTGGACGAATGCCGGCAGTCGGGTAGGCCCCATATGGGTTATGACAGGTTCTGCAAGCTGTACGCCGCGTACGTGGCGAGACTCGGCGTGACAAGCAGGGTGGAACATAAGGCCGGCCGCACCATCGAGGTCGACTGGGCCGGCAAGACCATGCGCATCGTCGATCCGGTCACCGGTGATTCGTCGACCGTGTACCTGTTCGTGGCGGTATTGCCGTTCAGTCGGTACGCGTTCGTGGAACCCACCCTGGATATGGGGCAGAATTCGTGGCTGCGGGCCCATGTGGCGATGTACGAATGGTTCGGCGGATCCACGCCGCGCCTGGTGTGCGACAACCTGAAGACCGGCGTGATCAAGCATCCACGTGAGGGCGAGATCGTGTTGAACGACGCGTACCGGGGCATGGCCGAGCACTATTCGGCCGCTGTACTGCCCGGACGGGTGAGGAAGCCGAAGGACAAGCCGTCCGCGGAGAACACCGTGTGGCACGTCACGATGGCGCTGGTCGGCGCGATGCGCGACCACGAGTTCGGATCGCTTGACGAACTGCGGGCCGCGATACGCGCCTGGCTGGCGGAATACAATTCCCGTGCGTTCCAGAAGCGCGACGGGTCCCGGTCGTCGGTGTTCGAATCGGAGGAGAAACCGCTGCTGATCACGTTGCCGCTGATGCCTTACGAGGTGGCGGACTGGGTATACGGCCGCAGGGTGCAGGCCAACAGCCACGTCGCGTATGCGCGCAACTGGTATTCCGTCCCGTACGCGTACATCGGTTCCACGGTGGACCTGCGGATCGGCGCGAGCATGCTCGAGGTCTGGCATGGGGAACACGCGGTTGTGCTCGCACCGGCTCCTGCCGGCGACGGCATCCAACCAGTGGTCCACGAACGAGTCCGACCTGCCCGGCAAAGCCGCGTGGAGACCATGGGACAGGAAACGTTGCGAGCAATGGGCCCAGCGAATAGGCCCCGGCTGCGCCGCCGTGATCGGCAGGCTGTTCGCCACGGAACGCCTCGACGAGCATCCTGCGGCTGTCGAAACGCTATTCCGCCCAACGTTTGGAGAACGCGTGTTCGCTGTCGCTGCGGTCGATCGCTTCGCCGCGGTATTCGCACATCAGACCGATCCTCGAATCCGGCCAGGACGCCACGGGCGGGATCCCCGACGGCGCCGTTGACGACGTCGGATGGGTGCGCGGCGGCGATTACTACGCGGACATGGGAAGGTGGACGCGCGATGATCATCGACACCGAGACCAAACGCAAATTGCGTGAGATGAACGCATCCGATCTGCTTGACGCGTTCGAACGGCTCGACGAGCGAACGACGGCGCCCATGAGCCACACGGAGGTCGTCGGGCTTGCGGTCGACAACGCCCACTCCGGTCACATGGACGCCAAGATCCAACGCCTCGTCAAACGCGCGGGTCTGCGCTACCCCCCCCAGGCGGACCTGAGAACCATCGACCTGGGGGAGGAACGCAGGCTCGACCGGAGCGTGATCGCCGGTCTCGACGCCGGGAACTATCTGGAACAACGGTTGAACGTCGTGTTCCAGGGAGCCACGGGATCGGGCAAATCCCACCTGCTATGCGCGTTGGTGAAATCCGCGTGCCGGGCACGGTACCGCGCAGTCTACGTCCGAATGCCAGACCTGGCCGAGCAGGTGACGGTCGCGTCGAACAAGCCAGGAGGAGTGCCCAAGCTCGTGCGCAAATACGCCACCTACAACCTGCTCGCGATCGACGAATGGCTCGTCGACAAGCCCGACGAACTATTCAAACGATTCCTCCTGGAGCTCATGGAGCTCCGGTACGACACCGTCAGCACGGCGTTCGCCACGCAGCTGGCGACCAAGGAATGGCACCGACAGCTCGGCGGCGACACCATCGCCGACACGATTCTCGACCGCATCGTGCACAACGCGATCTGGATTAATACAGGCGAGTACAACATGAGGCAACGCCACGGGCAAGCCATGCTCGACAACTAGCCCCGAAGGCCGACGGCTTCTAACCAATCCGCCACCGGCCTTCTCCCGCCATAATGCTGGTCCCCAAGCACAATAACCAGTGGCCTCAAAAGCTACAAATATTCAGTAGGTGGAGCGGGGAACGCCCAGTATCCCGCACTGCGCCGATATCGGATAACGGGAGGCGTTGGCCCGTATCACTGCTACTTTC
>ENA-OPBF01000608-OPBF01000608.1-human-gut-metagenome-genome-assembly--contig:-NODE-608-length-26794-cov-3.503123_pt1 | contig 26794 bp, 25 predicted proteins | sample MGYA00241067_ERZ501450 | MGnify/ENA primary metagenome ERZ501450 (study PRJEB25962, sample SAMEA2042516) | human gut metagenome | biome: human gut; feature: human-associated habitat; material: faeces... | reverse complement strand
TCTAATCTATTCCATATAATATAAAAAGACTAGCCCACAGAAATATTTTTATATCTGGGACAGCACGTTTTAAAATTATTATTTTTTTATAAATTTTACTTGATAAAACATAAATTTATGATATTATTATGTAGTAATAAATAAACCAAAGGAGAAATTTATGGAAAAACAAAATAAAAAAGTAAAAAAGGCAAAAAGAAAGTTAACAACAGAAGAAATTAATAAAAAGAAAAAAATGATAACTAGAATTTTTATATTAATAGTAGCATTGATAGTTTTATTTGGAATTACAATGTTTGCAAGTGACTTTATAATTTTAGATAAGAATAAGACAACAAATTTAATAATAAATAATAAGAATGTAACATCAAATTTAAAAAATGATATTTATATAGAAGATGGAATTATATATTTGTCAAAAAGCGATGTAGCTAATTTCTTTGATAAATATATATACGAAGAAAAAGAATCAAATAAAATAATAACAACATATGATAAAAAAATAGCTGAAATAGGATTTGAAGATAATGTAATAAATATAAATGGAGCAAATAAAAAAATATATGCTCATGCAATAGAGAAAAATAATACGATTTATTTACCAGTTTCAGAAATGAAAGAAGTGTACAATATAGAAGTTCAAAATATAGAAGATACCAAAGTTATAACAATGGACTCATTAAACAAAGAACAAAAGAAAGCAATAGTAACATCAAATGTATCAATAAAATCATCAACAAGAATGATAGCAAAAACAGTTGATAGAATAAAAAAAGGTTCAACAGTTGTAGTTATTTCTTCTGATAAAGAGTTTTCAAAAGTAAGAACAGAAAATGGAAAAATAGGATATATGAAAACAAAAAAATTAGCAAATGAATATACAGTAAGAGAAAACTTAGAAGAGGAAAAACAAATAGAAGGAAAAGTTAATTTAATTTGGGATTATTATTCAGAAACAGCTTCTGCACCTGATAGAACAGGTACAAAAATAGATGGAGTAAATGTTGTTTCACCATCATTTTTCTATATTGATGAAAAAGGAAGATTTGTTGAAAATGTAGGAGATAAAGGAATTAGCTATATAGAATGGGCACATGAAAATGGATATAAAGTATGGCCAATGGTATCAAATGCACCAGCAGCTTCATCTAGTTTAGGAATTACATCTAAAATAATGAATGACTATGAAATAAGACAAAAATTAATAGATGCAATAGTAAAATCATGTGTAGAATATGACTTAGACGGAATAAATATTGATTTTGAAAATATGAAACAAGAAGACAAAGATATGTTTTCAAGATTTATAATAGAATTAGTTCCAAGAATGAAAGAAATAGGATTAGTTACAAGTGTAGATGTCACAGCACCAGATGGAGGAGAAACTTGGTCAATGTGTTTTGATAGACATGTTATAGGAGATGTTGCAGACTATACAATATTTATGGCATATGACCAAAACGGTGTTTCTAGTAACAAAGCAGGAACAAATGCAGGATATGATTGGATAAAACTAAACTTAACTAAATTCTTAAAAACAGAAGAAATAGAACCAGAAAAACTAATATTAGCTGTTCCATTCTATACAAGATTATGGACAGAAAATTCAAATGGAGAAATAATAAAAAAATCAACAGTAGCAATGAACAAAATAGAAAATGTCATACCAGATGATGTAGAAAAACAATGGAAAGATGATGTTAAACAAAATTATGTTGAATATGAGGAAGATGGAAACACTAAAAAAATGTGGATAGAAGATGTAGATTCCTTAAAAGCAAAAATGTCATTAATAAAAGAAAACAACTTAGCAGGTGTAGCATCTTGGCAAAAGGGAATGGAAACAGATGATGTTTGGGAAATGATGGAGAATGAATTGAATAAATAAAATAAAAAATCATTTTAGACTGAATAGGTTTAAAATGATTTTTTATTTTAAAGTTGTCCTTGACATTACCAATCCTAGCATATATAATACATACAAATGTACATTTGGAGGTATTTTGACGAATGCAAGAAGAAAATGTGATTTTTTCAATAAACGAATATAGCAAAATGACAGATGAAGAAATAATTAAAGAAATAAGAAATGGAGACAAACAAGCTCTTACATATTTAATGAATAAATATAAAGAAATTGTAAACTTGAAAGTTGGAAAATACTTTATGGTTGGAGCTGAAAAGGAAGATATCATTCAAGAAGGTCTAATTGGATTATTTAAAGCAATAAAAACATTTAATGCAGAAAAAAATAACACATTTAAGACTTTTGCAAATATGTGCATAGAAAGGCAATTAATAACAGCAATAAAATCATCAAATAGACAAAAACATATGCCATTGAATTCGTATTTATCTTTAAATATGTCAGCATATGATAACGAAGAAGAAAATGGTGCAGAATTAATGGATACTTTTGATAGTAAAACAATAGAAGACCCATTAGAAACAATTATTAACAAAGAGTATTATGATGAAATAGAAAAATCAATAGATAAAACATTAAGTCAGTTTGAAAAACAAGTTTTAGATAGATATATGAAAGGTGAAAGCTATGTTACAATAGCAAAAAAATTAGATTCACCAGTTAAATCAGTAGATAATGCAATACAAAGAATAAGAAAAAAAGCAATGAAAAATTTACCTAACGAAATTTGAAAAATTCATATTTCTGATGTGATAAAAAAATAGCAAAAAACCTTTAAAATTAGTTTAAAGGTTTTTTGCTATCAACTTGGATTTTTTAAGTTTGAATTCTTTTTTGGGGCTTCCAACGGGAATTGAACCCGTGACCTCCACCTTACCAAGGTGGCACTCTACCTACTGAGCTATGGAAGCAAAAATATAAATAAACAAAAGAAATTATACAATAAGAACATAGAAAAGTAAACAATTTCTATTGACTTTTTAGAAAAAATATAATAAAATTAAATTCATAAGTAAAAGACAAATAAGAGAAGAGTAGAATAAAGGTTACCAAAAGAGAGAGTTAGTCAACGGCTGAAAGCTAACTTTGGAAAACATATTTGAAAACTAACTCTTTAAGTTTTTGGTGAATAAGCCAAACGAGTGAGATGCGTTATAATCTTTAATAAAGTGAAATTTAGGATGGAACCGTGTAAATAGCACTCCTATGGATATTAAATATCTGTGGGAGTTTTTTGTGTATATAAATTCTTATAAAATTTTTGTATGCAAATTGTATGCAAATAAAGAACGAGAGCGTTCTCTAAAATAAGAAAATTAATCATACTGAGTTAGTTAGATTTGAACAAAAATTACTACAAAATTAAAAAATTAATATAACATATTTTATAAAAATAAGGAGGTTATCTTATGATAAAAATTACATTAAAAGATGGTTCTAATTTAGAGGTAGAATCAGGAACAAAAATTATTGATGTTGCGAAAAAAATAAGTGAAGGACTAGCAAGAAATGCAACTTGTGGAGAAATTGATGGAGAAATAAAAGATTTAAGATATGAAATAAAAGAAGATAGTAATTTAATAATACACACATTTAATGAAGAAGATTTAGAAGGAAAAAAAGCATATTGGCATACAACATCACACATAATGGCACAAGCAGTAAAAAGATTATTTCCAGATGTTAAATTTGCAATAGGACCAAGTATAGATGAAGGATTTTATTATGATTTTGATGTTGAAAAACCATTTACAGATGAAGATAAAGCAAAAATAGAAGAAGAAATGAAAAAAATAATAAAAGAAAATATAGAAATAGAAAGATTTTCATTACCAAAAGATAAAGCTTTAGAATTAATGAAAGAACAACCATATAAAGTAGAATTAATAGAAGAATTACCAGAAGGAGAAGAAATTAGTTTCTACAAACAAGGTGACTTTACAGATTTATGTGCAGGACCACATTTAATGAGTACAGGAAAAGTAAAAGCAGTAAAAATATTATCATCATCAGGAGCATATTGGAGAGGTAGCGAAAAAAATAAAATGTTACAAAGAATATATGCAATATCTTTCCCAAAAGCTAGTCAATTACAAGAACATTTAGATTTTTTAGAAGAAGCAAAACAAAGAGACCATAGAAAAATTGGAAAAGATTTAGAAATATTTATGACACATAAATTAGTAGGTTCAGGACTACCAATGTATTTACCAAATGGTGCAACTATTAGAAGAATTTTAGAAAGATATATTCAAGATAAAGAAATTCAATTAGGATATGCACATGTATATACACCATCATTAGCAAATGTAGATTTATATAAAACTAGTGGACATTGGGACCATTATAAAGATGATATGTTTCCTGTAATGAAAATGGATAATGAAGAAATGGTATTAAGACCAATGAACTGTCCACATCATATGTTAATTTATAAAAATAAAATGCATTCATATAGAGATTTACCAATTCGTATAGGAGAATTAGCTCATGATTTCAGATATGAATCAAGTGGTAGTGTTTGTGGATTAGAAAGAGTTCGTCAAATGTGTCAAAATGATGCACATTTATTTGTAAGACCAGACCAAATAAAAGAAGAGGTAGGAAGAGTTTTAACATTAATAAAAGAAGTATATCAAAAAGACTTTGGATTCCCAGCTTCAGCTTTTAAATATAGATTATCTTTAAGAGATAAGGCAAATAAAGAAAAATATATTGATAATGATGAAATGTGGGAAACAGCAGAAAGCCAATTAAGAGAAATATTAAAAGAATTAAATATTGAATTTTACGAAGCAGAAGGAGAAGCCGCTTTCTATGGACCAAAAATTGATATTCAAATCAAAACAGCATTAAATCATGATATAACAATTCCAACATGTCAATTAGATTTTGCATTACCAGAAAGATTTGAATTAGAATATATAGGAGAAGACGGAAAAGCACATAGACCAGTAGTTATCCATAGAGCAATTTTAGGTTCATCTGACAGATTTATATCTTTCTTATTAGAAGAAACAAAAGGAAATCTACCAGTATGGGTATCACCTGTACAAGTAAAAATATTGCCAATAACAGATAATCAACATGACTATGCTTATGAAATAAAAGAAAAGCTACAAACAAAAGGAATTCGTGTAGAGGTAGATGACAGAAATGAAAAAACAGGTTATAAAATTCGTGAAGCACAATTACAAAAAATACCTTATATGCTGATTGTTGGTGAAAAAGAGGTAGAAGGAAATACAGTATCTATTCGTTCAAGAGAAGATGGAGATATTGGAGTAAAAGCAGTAGAGGATTTCGTTAAAGAAATATTAAACCAAGTAGAAAATAAAAAATAGACAAAAGATTGATAATGAAATAAAAAACAAAGGTAACTAGAAAAAATTCGACAGAATAGTTGACACCAATAGTATTTTATGGTAAAATTAGTAACTGTAATCCGCTTAGTCAAGGTTAAAAAATACTATGTAATGATAGTTACCTTTTTTAAGGATTAGCGAGTATACAAATAAGGGAGGTGCATTTTAAATGTACGCAATAATTGAAAGCTGTGGAAAACAATACAAAGTAGCACAAGGAGATGTTGTATTTTTTGAAAAACTAAATGCAGAAGAAGGTAAAAAAGTTACTTTTGACAAAGTTGTATTAGTTTCAGAAGAAGGAAAAGTACAAGTTGGAAATCCTTATGTTAAAGGTATTAAAGTAGAAGGAAAAGTAGTTTCTCATGGTAAAGGTAAAAAAATCATTGTTTTCAAAATGAAAGCTAAAAAGAATTATAGAAGAAAACAAGGACATAGACAACCATACACAAAAGTAGAAATTACAGCTATAAAAACACCTGCTAAAAAAGCAGAAACAAAAAAAGCTACTGAAAAAGTAGAAGCATAATTAATGTGTAAATTAATTGGAAATATATATATTGAACCGAAAGGAGTGAAAAAACATGGCTCATAAAAAAGGTCAAGGTAGTAGCCACAATGGTAGAGAGAGTGAATCAAAGCGTCTTGGAGTAAAAAGAGCTGACGGTCAATTTGTTTTAGCTGGAAATATCCTAGTAAGACAAAGAGGTACAAACGTACATCCTGGAACTAATGTTGGAAAAGGTAGTGATGATACTTTATATGCATTAGTAGATGGAAAAGTTAAATTTGAAAGAAAAGGTAGAGATAAAAAACAAGTAAGTGTTTATCCAGTAGAAAACTAATAGTAAAATATAAAAAGATTTGATAAAATGTTATATAAAAATATAAATATGACATTTGAATCAAATCTTTTTTTGTAATGAAAATAATATTTCAGTATAACAATTAACAGTAAATATGGAATAAAAAATTATTTATAATAATGCAATTTAAGGATTATGTATTAGTATTAAGAATTTAAAATTGTAATTTTTGAATTAATTAGATAACATAGTTAAATTTATGTGAGGAATAAATAGAAAGTAAAAAAACAAAAAAATAGAAAAATAAAAAGCGAATTTTGAAAAATAAAAAAGAATTTTGTAAAAAAGGTTTACTTTTTGGGAAAAGTTGTATAGAATATATTAAATTGTGTATAAAATTTACAAAAACAAAAGAAAACAAAAAATGAAAGGAAGTATATCAATGAAAATATTGATGTTAACATGGGAATATCCACCAAGAGTAGTAGGCGGAATAGCAAGAGTTGTATATGATTTATCAAGAACTTTATTAAAAGATGGTCATGATGTAACAGTTGTTACATATAAAGATGGAGATGCACCATATTTTGAAGATGATAAGGGAGTAAAAGTATATAGAGTAGATAATTATATGATAAATCCTAATAATTTCATCGATTGGATTATGCAACTAAATTTCAATTTAATTGCCAAAGCAAATGAAATAATAGCAAAAGAAGGAAATTTTGATGTAATCCATGCACATGATTGGTTAGTAGCATATGCAGCAAAAACATTGAAAAATTCATACAATATTCCAATAGTTGCAACAATACATGCAACAGAAGCTGGAAGAAATAGTGGAATACATGATGAAACACAAAGATACATAAATGATACAGAATGGATGCTTACATATGAAGCTTCAGAAGTTATAGTTAATAGTAATTATATGAAAAATGAATTACAAAGACTATTTGGATTACCATATGAAAAAATAAATGTAGTTCCAAACGGAGTTAATTTAAACCTATTTAATGGTGTAGAAAGAGATTATAATTTTAGAAGAAGATTTGCTATGGATAATGAAAAAATCATATTATTTATGGGAAGATTAGTATATGAAAAAGGAATTCAGCATTTAATTTCAGCTATGCCTAAAATTTTAAATGGATACCATGACTCTAAGCTTGTTATTTGTGGAAAAGGTGGAATGATAGACGAACTGAAAGCACAAGTAAATGCGATGGGAATATCAAATAAAGTATATTTTGCAGGATATATGAATGGAAAAGATGTACAAAAAATGTATAAAGCAGCAGATGTTGCAGTATTTCCAAGTACATATGAGCCATTTGGAATAGTTGCATTAGAAGCAATGTTATCAGAAAATCCAATTGTTGTATCAGATATTGGAGGACTAAATGAAATAGTGCAACATAGAGAAAATGGAATGAAAAGCTATGCAGGAAATCCAAACTCAATAGCAGACTCAATATTAGAATTGTTATATGACCATAAATTATGTGCAGACATAACAAAAAAAGCTAAAAATAAAGTTAGAAACGAATATAATTGGAATAAGATAGCACAAGATACTCACTTCACATACCAAAAAGCAATTTGTCAATCAATGGCAGAAAAACAAAAAAGAGAACTTGAACAAGAAAGAGCAAAAAAGACAAAAAAAGCAGTTAAAGGAGATAATGAAATTACAAATCTGCTTAATTTTAGAAAGCGTCAAGCATATGCGTAATATGCAAAAAATAAGAAATAAAAAATGGACCAGTCTAGAAATATTTTATATTCTAGACTGGTCTGTTTCTTAAATATTAATTTAATCTCCATATTTATTTTTATATTTAAAAAAGCATAAAACTCTCTACAATAAATAATAAATATTATATTGAAAAGATAGAAAAAGTTTGAAAATTATAAATTATTAAAGTTATTTATAAGAAAAAAATAAATAAAATAAAAGAAATAAAAATAATTTAAAAATTTTCTCAAATTCTACAAATTTAGCATAAAAAAGGTGTATAATATAATAAGATTCAAATTAAAGTTATGAAATATAAAATAACTAATATATGTATAATATCTAAAATGAATGAATTAAAAATAAAATTAATACTTATATAGAATATGTAAAAATATTTAAAGTAAGGTAAAAACAAAAAATATAAAATGAAAAGAAAGAGGAATAATTATGGAAAAATTCAAATCAGGATTTGTAACATTAATAGGAAGAACAAATGTAGGAAAATCAACACTAATAAATCTGCTAGTAGGAGAAAAAGTTGCAGCAATAGCAAATAAAGTTCAAACAACAAGAACAGCGATAAGAGGTATAGTAAATAGAGAAAATTCACAAATAATATTTACAGATACACCAGGAATTCATAAACCAAAACACAAACTAAATGAAACAATGGTTGAAACCTCATTTGCAACTATACCAGATGCTGATATAGTATTATTTTTAATAGAAGCAACAAGTGAAGATATTGGAAAAGGAGACAGAATAATACTAGAAAAGATAAAAGAATCAAAAAGAAAAACTATATTAATAATAAATAAAATAGATTTGGTAAAAAGAGAAACACTTTTAAAATTAATTGAAATATATAGCAAAGAATATAACTTTGAAGCAGTAATACCAATTTCAGCAACAAATTCCAAATATAGAGATATAATATTAGACGAAATAGAAAAGAACTTAAAGGAAGGTCCTGCATATTATGATACAGAAGAATATACAGACCAAACATTAAGACAACTTGCAGAAGAAACAATAAGAGAAAAAGCGTTGAAATTACTACAAGATGAAGTGCCACATGGGATTTATGTAGAAATAGAAAAAATGAAATTAAGGAAAAATAAGCAAAAAGAAGAGATATATGACATAGAAGCAACAATTTATTGTTTAAGAGAATCTCATAAAGGAATAATAATAGGAAAAAATGGAGAAATGCTAAAAAGAATAGGAAGAGCAGCAAGAATAGACATGGAAGAGAACTTTGGTACAAAAATAAACTTAAAAACTTGGGTAAAAGTAAAAGAAGATTGGCTTGATAATCAATCAATAGTTAATAAATTCAAATTACAGTAATAAACTATTAACAAAAAGAAAAAAATTGTATAAAATATATAAAAATACAAAAGATAATATTAAAGGTAAAACTTTAAGAATGGAGATGAAATGTATGATTAAACAAATAGCTTGGGACGCCTTCAAAAAAACAGGTGATATAGAAACATTTTTAGAATTAAAACAATTTGAAAATACAGAAAATAATATAAAAGATATGACTATGCCAAAAATGGGAATGGCAGAAAAAACAAATCTAATGAATGAAAGCGAAAAAAATATAGAACAGAAACCAAATATATTTTAGTAGTAATTATAAAAAGTTATAAGATAAAATAAATATGAATAATCAAAAAAAGATAAAAAGAAAAGATAAATTATATAAGGAGAATAAAAATGGCAACAACAAAAGTAAAAGGAATAATTTTATCAGAAAATAATATGGGTGATTACGATAAAATGCTTACAATATTAACTCCAAACTTTGGTAAAATTTCGTGTGCAGCAAAAGGTGCAAGAAGACCCAAAAGTGCTTTACTTGCTGGCACACAACTCTTTTGCTTTGGAGAATATTTAATGTATAAAGGAACAAGTACATATCATATAAACTCGTGTGAAACGATAGAAATGTTCTATAACATAAGAACAGACTTAGATAAATTGAAATATGCAATTCATCTAAATAAAATAGTACAAGATATAACAGAAGAAAACGAAAACTGCTATAATATACTGCAATTATATTTAAATGCATTATATACCATATCAGAAACAGATAAAGATATGGACTTAGTAATAAGCATATTCAAATTAAGAATTTTATGCATACTAGGTTTTACACCTAGAATTTTGTCATGTGTAAATTGTAAAGAAAAAGAAAAACTACAATATTTTAGTATAAGAGATAATGGACTAAAATGTGAAGCTTGTAGCAGACAAGATAAGTCAGCATTATATATGTCAGAAAGTACACTAAATGCAATAAAATATACAATAACAGCTCCGGCAAAGAAATTATTTTCATTTAACTTAAAAAATGAAGCGTTAGAAGAATTTAAGTTGATAACGAAAATATATTTTAATGAAAAATTGGAGAAAGAATATAAATTAGAAGAGATTTTTTAAAATAATATTCAAAAATAAAACAAGATATCACTAATTTTGAAAGAGTGAGAGCTTTAAATAGATAAAAATATAACTTAAATTTATTGAAAAAACGATAAGTTCTAGTTATTATAAATTACCAAATTAATAAAATAATCTAAAACATTATTTGTTAAAAAAGACAAAAATAGTTGAAAAAAAACGAAATAACATATATAATAAAAATATATCATAAAAAAACAAAAACATAAAAGAAGAAGGGAGCGATTTTTATGAAAATAAAAATAATAGGTAAGGAACTAAAGATAACAGAAGCAATTAACGATTATGTAGAAAAAAAACTAGACAGAATCGATAAATATTTTGAAGATGCAGAAGCAGATGTTACTTTAAAAACAGAAAAAAATGAACAAATAGCAGAAATATGCGTTTTAGCAAACGGAGAAAAATATAGAGCCGTAACAGAAGACAAAGATCTATATGCATCAATAGACAAAGATATTGATATATTAGAAGGTCAAATTAGAAAAATGAAAACTAAAAAAGAAAAAATGATGAGAGAAGGAAGCTTAAAAACAATGGAAATTTCAGATAATAAAATAGCTGAAATATCTAACGAAATAATAAAAACTTCTTACTATGAAATAAAACCAATAACACCAGAAGATGCAGTTCTTGAATTAAAAGAAAGACCAACACATAACTTTTTAACATTCATAAATGTTGAAACTGGAAAAGTTAATGTTATACATAAATTAAAAGATGGAAAAAATTATGGTTTAGTAGAACCAGAAGCATAAAAAAAGGCAGGAAATCAAATCCTGCCTTTATGTATTTTATACAAAATATATAAAAACAAAATTTAACTTTCTGCCAAATTAATTATATTTTATCGTATAATTAGTTAATAATTTATTGCTATAAAAGTATAGTTTAAAATTCTAATCTAACTATAACCAAACTATATAATTAACGAACTAACAATTCTGTGAAAATAACTATTTCATTTGTTGTTCAGCTTGTTGTATTAATTTTCTTACCATGTTTCCACCTATTTTACCAGCATCTTTAGCTGAGATGTCACCATTGTAACCATCTTTTAAATTAACACCAACCTCACTAGCTACTTCATATTTGAATTTATCTAATGCATCCATAGCTTCTGGAACTAATTTTTTATTACTGTTGTTTGCCATGTTATTTCACCTCCGTATATACTTTTTATGAAAAAACTATTGTCTTTTCTAATACTATCATTTGCAATTTTGAAAAAAATAAACAGGAAATTTTTGCTAAAAATAAAATAGTTAAATTATATATAAAAATATAATAATATTTGAATTAAAAATAATTATAAAATATTTTAAAATTATAATTAGTAAAACTAGAATGGAAAAATATGTAGGAAATATACTTGACTTTTATAGAATAATAAATATATAATAGCTAATTAGTAATGAACCAAGGAGGAAAAAATGTATAAATTAGTAGCAATAGATTTAGACGGTACAATGTTAAACAGCTATGGAGTTGTAACTGAAAAAACAATAGATACAATAAAAAAATGCATTGAAAAGGGAACAGACATAATGATTGCGTCAGGAAGACCGATAGATTCAATAAAAGCAATAGCAAAAGAAATAGGAAGCGAAAAATATTTCATAGCTGGAAATGGTGCAATGATATATGATATACAAAAAGATAAAGTAATATATGAGAAATATATGAGCAAGGCAAAAGTGCTAGAAATAATTAAAATATGTGAAGAAAATAGTATCGCATACAATGTATATACAGATAAAACAATTTTAGCAACAAGCTTAAAATATAATGTTTTGTACTATCATAAAGAAAATTTAAAAAAACCAGATAATAAAAAAACCAATATTAGTATAGTAGAAAATATGTATGAATATGTAAAAAATATGAAAGAAGAAAAATTTTTGAAAGTAACAGTATGTGATGAAACTAAAACAATATTTAATTCTATTATAAGAAAATTGAGACAAATAGAAGATATAGAGGTGCTAGATGTATTACATATGTCAAGAAAGATTATAAAACAAGGAACAGAAGATATACCAATAGAATATCACTATACAGAAATATCTCATGCAAATGTTGATAAATGGAATGCGATAGAATTTTTAATGGAAAAATTAAATTTAAAAAAAGAAGAAATAATAGCAATAGGAGATAACATAAACGATAAAAAGATGATAGAAAATGCAGGATTAGGAATAGTTATGCAAGGCAGTACTCCATTAGTATGTAAAGTTGCAGATTATATAACAGAAACTAATAATAATGATGGTGTAGCATTAGCATTAGAAAAATTTTGTTTATAAAAGAGGTTTTAAAGAGTTTATTTTAAAATTAAACAGGTATAATAAAAAGACAAAAAACAACAAAAATAAGTGTAAAAATTATAAGACAAAAATCGACTTAAAAAGTCGAGAAAATATATGAAAATACTAACATATCTAAAATATTACAAAAATATTACAGATGTGTTATTTTTATGTTACATAGAAAAAATAAGATTGATTTTTATTTACAGTTGATGTAAAATAAAATAAAGTTTATTTGTAAAAAAATATATAAAAATAAATATAAAGGGAGGAATTTGTAATGGCAACAAATCCAATGCAAAGAAAAGCAAGAAATTCATTTTTATTAGGAATGTTACTTATGCTTATAATAACAGGAATAATAATAGCAATTTTATTTATGCAATTAACAAATATTAAGAAAAAAGAAAAACAAGAAAAATTAGCGATGGTAACAGTATATACATTAAATAGAGATGTTGATGCAGGAGAAGAGGTAAGTCAAGCAGACTTTACAACAACAGCTGTTAATAAAAATACAGCACCAAAAGATTATCTAACACCAACAGACCTAAAAGAAAAAAATATAGCAAAAATAGCAATGACAGCTGGAACTGTTTTATCAAAAGAAATGATTTATGAAGATGAAGCAGAACAAGGAAATGATGTAAGAAAACAAGAATATAATATGTTTGTATTACCAACAGATTTACAAAATGGTGACTACATAGACATAAGACTAATGTTGCCATCAGGAACTGACTATATTGTAGCTTCTAAAAAAAGAGTAGAAATACCACAAATAGCACAAGTAGATGCAACTGATACAATCTCAGTTAATTTATCAGAAGAAGAAACATTAATGGTTAGTAATGCAATTATAGACGCATATAAAATAGTAGGTTCAAAACTATATGTTACAAGATATACAGAACCAGGAATTCAAAAAGCATCAGAACCAACATTCCCAGCTAATAAAGATGTTATGTCTTTAATAAATGCAAATCCAAATATTGTAGAAGAAGCAAGACAAGCATTATGGGCAAGATATAATGATGGAGATGGTGTAAACCAAAGAAATAATGTTATAAATTCAGCAATAACAAATGCAGGAGACCAAGCAACACAAAATCTTCAAACAAAAATGGAAGATAGCATTACAAATTCACAAACAAGAAGAAAAGAATATTTAGATTCTTTATCAGCAGCACCAGCACCAGCAACAACAGAAACAACAACTACTACAAATACAACAAAATAAAAGAGAGGAATTAAAATGAAAAAGATAGGATTTATAGGAGCGTATGATAAAACAGATTTACTATTAAATTTGGCAAAGATATTGACAGTGATGAATAATAGAGTATTAATAATAGATTCAAGCTTAATGCAAAAAGCAAAATATGTTGTACCTGTTATAAATCCTACTGTTACTTATATAACAACATTTGAAGATTTCGATGTTGCAGTTGGATTTAACAGTTTAAGACAAATAAAAGGTTATCTAGGATATTCAGAAGATGAAGATTTACCATATGACATAATATTAGTAGATGCAGATACACAAGAGGGAATAGAAAACTTTGAATTAATGAAAGCAGAAAAAAATTATTTTGTTACAGCTTTTGATTTATATTCATTAAAAAAAGGATTAGAAATATTGAGTGGATTAAAAGAACCAATAGCATTAACAAAAATATTATTTTCAAAAGACATGACTAAAGAAGAAGATGACTATTTGAATTTCCTATCACTAGGATATAAAGCATTATGGAATGATTATAGAATATATTTTATTTTAAATGATGAAGACGCAAATACATTAATAGAAAACCAAAGAGCTTCAAAAATAAGATTAAAAAAATTAACATCACAATATAAAGATAGTTTAATATATATAGTTCAAGAAATATTAAAAGACGCAAGTGAAAGCAGTATTAGAAAAGTTGTGAAAATAATAGAAAGAGGAGTATAAATATGTCAATTGTAACATTTTACAATAATATTATAGAACAAACAGGAAAAACAATGTCAATAGCAGCAATTGCTACATTTATGTCAATTGAACATAATTACAGAATTCTTATAGTATCTACAACAAATAAAGAGGACAATTTAAAAAGATGCTTTTGGGAAGAAAAGAAAAAAAGAAGAAATTTAGGAATATTTGGACCAAATGCAAATCTTGAAGTTCAAAATGGAGTAGAAGGACTAACAAGAATAATAAGAAGCAATAAAATAACTCCGGATATAATTACAAATTATACAAAAGTAGTATTTAAAGATAGACTAGAAGTTTTATTAGGGAGTAATCAAGAAGAATGTAATAGTCCAGAATTACAAGATATAGAAAAAATATATCCAGAAATAATAAAATCAGCTAATCAATATTATGATTTAGTATTTGTAGACTTAGATGAAAATGTAAATGAAGAAACAAAAAATTCAATACTAGATATGTCAGATGTAACAGTACTTAATTTAAGCCAAAGATTAAGAAGCATAAATAAATTTGCTGAGACAAAAGCAAATACAAAAGGAATGCAAGATAAAAAAAGACTAATATTAGTAGGAAGATATGACAAATATTCTAAATATAATTCAAAAAATATAACTAGATATATAGGAGAAAAAAATCAGGTATTGACAGTTCCATACAATACTTTATTTATGGAGGCTAGTGAAGAAGCAGGTGTACCAGATTTATTTTTGAAATTTAGAAAAATGACAGATACAGAAGATGTTAACGGATTTTTTATAACAGAGGTAAAGAGAGCATCTGAAAATATAATTTATAGATTACAAGATTTACAAATGAAATTGTAAAAGAAAGGAGACCTAATAATGACTATAACAAATATAATATTATCTCTAATTGTATTACTAGGAGTAATATTTGCAGTATATTATTTCTTAAAGAAAAAGAAAGAAGAGCCGGTAGAAGAAAAAATAAATGTAGATGATAAAACATATACATTAGACGCAATGAGAGATTTTGTAAAAAGAAGATTAGATGAAATAACAAAAGTCAATTTATATGATATAGGTCTTTCAGAAGAAGAATTAAAAAGAAGAAAAAACAAAAAATATGAGCTAAAAAAAGCATTAAAAGGATGTACATATGGAGATGTTAATGATAAAAAATATGTTAAAGAATTAATATATGATTTATTAGCACAAGAATATGGGGTTGATGAAACTAATATATCTAAGGCGATACCATTTGATATCCCATCACTTTTAACAGCAAGAGACAAATTTGATATTTTAATATATGTATATAAAAAAGAATTTGGATATGAAGCTTTAACAGAAATGATAAAAAAATATGACTTAGCAGAACTAAAATATATAGAAGGAGAAACAAAACCTTCATATGTAATTACTGAACAAGAAATTGAAGATATATATGAAAATGAAAAAGTAACATTAACATTTGCAGATAAATTAGCAATAGTAGTACAAAGAATTTATCAACATTATAAAGGATATAGTTCAATTGATGAAGTAAGAGACATGAATATAGATGGAGTTTCTGGCGGAGTATCAGGTCTACCAGAAAGTTTTTTAAGTCAAGTTGCACAAACTGATGGAGATTATCTAAATCAAATAGCAGAACATAAAGTACCAAGAGCTTGTGACAGTATATGGATATTCTTCCAAGGTAAATCTATAAGATTAGCATTCTTATCATTTGAAACAGAAGCAGAATTAAAAAGGGTATGTCAAAATATATATAAATACAATAACCCAGGACAATTATCAGACACAAATGGATATAAAATTAATGAAATGAAAGACGGTTCTCGTGTTGTTGTAGTAAGACCAAGTTTCTCAGAAACATGGGCATTTTTCGTAAGAAAATTCGATGTTAAAAGAGCAACACTAGAACAATTAGTAAGAGACCCAGGAAAAGAAGATGCAATACAACTGTTAAAATTCCTAGTAAAAGGTGCAAGAATCACATCAATAACAGGAGAGCAAGGTTCAGGTAAAACAACACTATTAATGGGAATGATAGAAAATATATATGAAACAATGAACATAAGGGTTCAAGAAACAGCCTTCGAGTTACATTTAAGAAAAATATATCCAACAAGAAATATTTTAACATTCCGTGAAACAGATACAATTTCAGGACAAGAAGGTTTGGACGTTCAAAAGAAAACTGACGGTTCTGTAAATATCATCGGAGAGGTTGCAACAGACCCCGTAGCATCTTGGATGATACAAGCAGCACAAGTAGCGTCAAAATTCACATTATTTACTCACCACGCCAAAACATTTCCAAACTTAGTAACAGCATTAAGAAACTCAATGTTAAGAACAGGAGTATTCACAGATGAAAAAACAGCAGAAGAACAAGTTGTACAAGTTTTAAATTTTGACATTCACCAAGTAAAAGATTTTAGAGGAAAAAGATATATAGAAAGAATTACAGAATGCATACCAGTAGAAGACAAAAATGAATATACATTTGACCATAGAAAAGAAAAAACATTAGAAGGAAAATTTGATAAGTTTTTTGATAATGCAACACATTATTTTACAAAAACAACAGACAAACAGTTATATACTTATAGAAATATAATGGAATATATAGATGGAGAATATGTAATAACAAATCCAATATCAGATGAAAATATCAGAGAAATGAGAAATAACATGGATGAAACAGATGTGGAAGCATTTGATAAATTTATAGAAAAACATTGGTCAAAGAAATCAAAAGAAACAGTAGCAGTAAATGCTGAAACAGAAAAACCAAAAAGAGGAAGAAAAGCAAAACAATCATAATAGAGTAACAAAGCTAAAAGGAGGTGCGATATAAGAGTGTCTAATCAAATAATATTTTACATAATGGGTGGAGCAGCAGGATTATTAGTAATAATGATAATTGCATATTTTATATTAGCAAAGAAAATGCAAAAATCAGAATATAGACAGATAAAAAGATTACAGCAAGGAACAAAAGAAAAATCATTTTCTTCGGAAGTACTTTTTCAAAAACTATATATAATGTATGTAAGAGTTCCATTCTTAAAAAGATATATATTAAAATTGCGTAGAAGATTAGAGATTATAAATATTGACGATGAGTATAGTACAAGAAGAGATTCGGCAAAAATTTTAACCAAAGCACTAGCCTTAATTATACCAATAGTTGTTGTAACAATTTTATTAACAAAAAGTAATTATCTAATAATGACAATCCTACTTATATTTGAATTGTTCATGATAGATACATTAATAGATGGGTCAGTAGATAAAAAAGATTCAATGTTATTAAAAGAACAACTAGATTTTTTCTCAGAAATAAGACATGCATATCATGAGTTTAATATGGTAGAAGAAGCAATATATCAAGTATCACAAGATGACGAAATGGATGTATCAAGGCAAGGAGAAAAAATCTATGAAATATTAATTTCTGATGATCCAGAAATGGAATTAGAAAAATATTATGATATAGCACCAAATATATTTTTAAAAGAATTTGCAGGAGTATCATATTTAACAAAAGAATTTGGTGATAGAAAAATAGATGGTGCATCATTATACCTAAAAAATATAAATAATATATCAAAAGAAATGCAATTGGAAATATTAAAAAGAGATAAACTAAACTATGTATTTCAAAGTTTATCACTAATTGCAATAACACCAATATTATTACTAGAACCATTAAAAAACTGGTCAATATCAAACTTTTCATTTACAGCAAGTTGGTATAATGGAAAACCAGGAATGATAGTTCAAATACTAATATTAATCTTAACATTCATATCATATACCTTAGTAAGAAGATTAAAAGACAATGGTTCAACAGGGATAAATACAAAAAATACAGAAAATCCATGGCAAGCAAAATTATATAAAAATAAAATAATAAAGAAATTTGTTGATTTATTTATCCCAAAAGAAGGAACAAAAGAATACAGAAAAGTACAACAACAATTAAAAGATGCCGCATCACATTTAAAGATGGAATGGCTATATATAAATAGAATAACTCTGGCAATAACAACTTGCATTGTGTCGATAATAGTATTTACATATTTGCATAAATTAGCAATAGATTATGTATATACAGAGCCGACTACAAGTTATAATCTTATGGGAGAACTAGACGAAAAAGATAAAGCAAAAGCCATGGAAATAACAGAGCAAGACAATATAATATTAAATATGTTTAGAGGAAAATTAGATACAACAGAAAAGCAAATTCAAATAGAGGTAAAAAGACAAAAATTTTATGAAGATGCAGAAGACGAAGAAATAGAAATAGCAGTAGAAAGAATTTATAAAAAATTACAAATTGTAAATAGTGAATATATAAAATGGTTTGAAATATTATTATCATTTGTATTTGCAATAATAGGATATATGGCACCAATGGCATTACTTATGTTCCAAATAAAAATGCGACAAATAGAAATGGAAGATGAGGTAATGCAGTTCCAAACAATAATTTTAATGTTAATGCGAATTGAAAGGGTAAATGTTGAAATTATATTGGAATGGCTAGAAAGATATGCAAATATTTTTAAAGAACCAATATCAAAATGTGTAAACAACTACGAATCAGGAGCTTGGGAAGCATTAGAAGAAATGAAAGAAGCAGTAAGTTATATGCCACTAGTAAGAATAATAGAAAGCTTACAAGCAGCAGTTGAAAAAATTCCTATCAAAGACGCATTTGATGAATTAGACTCTGAAAGAGATTATTATCAAGAAAAGAGAAAAGAATCAAATGATAGATTAATAAAAAGAAAAGGTATGATAGGAAAAGCAATAGGATTTGCACCGATGGTATGTATGTTTGTTGGATATTTAATTGTACCATTAGTATTCATAGGATTAACAAGTATGTCAGATACAATGGCAGGAATGATGTCACAAACAATGTAAAGGAGATGAAATTTAATGGAGAATGCATCAAAAGCATTAATAATGGCAGGTAGTGTATTGTTAGCACTAATAGTAATTGGTGCGTTCTTATTAATGTTATCAAATCTTACTGACTATCAAGATAAAAATGATACAAGAGTACAACAACAACAAATAGTTGAATTTAACAATCAATTTTCAACATATGATAGAACAGGTTTAAGAGGAACTGATATGCTATCTTTAATGAATAGAATAATAGACTATAATGCAAGAAAAACAGCAGAAGAAATAGGTTTTCAAAAAATGAAAATAACTATAAAGGGAATTGACAGAAATATATTACAAGCATTGAGATATGAACCATCAGGACCTAACTTATTAATAAAGAAAAATACTTATACACAAGAAGATTTATCAGAAATAGTAACAAAACCTCAAAATTTAGAAAATAAATATCAGAAAAAATATATTACACAATTAGTAAGTAATGCTTCATCTTTTATGGATATTTATAGTAGTAACTTATCTATAAATCAAAAGATACAAGAAATAAATGATAAAAAATGGTTACCTAAAAGTGTAACAACATATGGTAGCCTAGATAGTGTAAAAAATGACATTTTAATATATTATGAGTATTCACAATTTAAGAGAACATACTTTGATTCTACCGGAGAAACTAAATACGATAAAAATTCAGGTAGAATTACAGAAATGAATTTTAATTGTGTAGGAATAGGAGAATAATATGGAGAATGCATCAAAAGCATTATTAATGGCGGCAGGTGTACTAATTGGGGTATTGATATTATCTTTAACAGTATTTTTAGTTGCAAATTTTGGAGGAACATCAGCAAGAATACATGAAACAATAAAACAAAATCAATTAGCTAAATTTAATACTCAATTTACTAATTATGAAACAAAAGAAAGTGTAACAATATATGATATTATTTCAGTAGCTAATTTAGCAACTGAAAATAATAGAGAAAATCAACTACAAAAGAAAACAGCACCAACTAACGGAATAGACAATTATATAACTGTAAAATTAAAAGGAAGATGTATAGAAGGTGGAGAAAATACAGAGATAAAGCAACTAGAAGATGATTATAATAAAAAAATAATAGAAGATATCAATAGACAAAATAATGGAGAATTAAAAAAATATAAAACAAAGACATATATAAGTACAGAAACAGGAAGAGTTTATTTAATAGAATTTAGTGAAATTTAATAAAAAATTTCATATATAGAATATATTAGACAGGTGAAAAATGAAGAAATTTATAATTTTTTTAGTAGTTATTTTAATAATAATTGCAACAATATCATATGTTTATTTGAATTATAAAGCTAATTACAACATAGCACAAAAGGAAAATTTTCAATTTGAAAGTTACTATACCCAAGAAATATTTGGGCCAGATGTTGCAACTGTAATAAATAAAGCAATTGATAAAAATTCAAACAACAATATAAAAAAAGATAATAAAGGCAATTATATAGAAGATAATGCTAATTCAATAAAAATAGATATAAAATTTATAGATGATGATAAAATACACAACATGGAAGAAATATTTAACAAAGGTATAGGTACATTTATGCAATATTATAGCCAAATAAAATTCAAATGTACAAAAATTGATTATCATAAATCTAGTAAAAAAGTTAAATATATGTTATTTGAACAAATAACAAAATAATAAAGTTATTTAAGTTACTAAATAAATTTAGTATATATATAAATAAAAGTAAAATTTAAAGGAGGAATTTTTTATGGAAAATGCATCAAAAGCATTAATTATTGCAGGAGCAATACTATTAGCAATTTTAATTATAACATTAGGAATTGTAATTTATAACCAAGCACAAGGAGTTGTAAACAATAGCTCAATGAACCAAGTTGAGGTAACACAATTTAATACACAATTTACACAATATGAAGGTAAACAAAGAGGGTCAGTTGTAAAATCTTTATTCCAAACAGTATTAGCAAATAATGTATCACAAGATAGTGCAGATAGACAAGTTAAAATTGAATGTACAGTAACAGGAAATTTAGAAAAAAATGCTACATCATTACCAGCAAATATGTCAAAAATAGCAACAGGTGCATCATACGACATAAGTGTTAAATATGGTACAGGTAAAGGTAATGCTGGATTAGTTGATATAATTACAGTTACACCAGCAAATTAAAAAATTATAAAGAAAGGATGATATATTATGGAAAATGCAGCAGACGCATTAAAAATGGCAGCAGCCGTATTAGCTTTTGTTCTAGCATTAGGAATTAGTATGTCATCTTTTTCCGAAGTTAGAGAGGTTTCGCAAATAATTTTAAACTATAAAGACAAAGAATATAATTACAATTATATTCCAGCAAACGGAGATACTACTAGAAAAGTAAGTGTAGAAACAATAGTTCAAGCAATTTATAGAGCTTACAATGAAAATTACAAAATTTATTTTTATGAAAATGGTAATGAATCAGACCCATTAACTATATTTCAAAAAGATACAAGTCCAAAAGAAGAAATTAATTATATTGATTTAAGAGAACAAGCACTAGCAAGTGTTGAAAAGAGAAATCAGTTTATAGGTTGCATTTTATATGGAAGCTCATATAGAGATCCAAGTGGAAAATCATTTAATGATATAAAAAATGAATTCAAAGAAATAGGAATTATATTGCAAGATGAAGGATTATATGATAAAATAATAAGGAGTGGAGGGGCAGAAGAAAAATTTGGAGTATATTACGAAGACGATGAAATAGTAGACGATTCAACTCCGGAAAATTCTGAATCAAATGTACCACAAGCAAATAGAGTAAAGAAAAGGGTTATTACATATATTTTGCAATAATAAAAAGGATAATTTATTATTATAAGGAGGAAGTTATGGGAGATTCATTGATAACAATAATTGCAATAATTTTAGCCGCAGTTTTAATGTTTGTATTTCCATTAATGACTATGTCAGACAGGACAGATGATGTTACACAATTAGCAGTAAAAACAGCTACAACTGATTTTGTAGACACAGTAAGAACAACAGGAAAATTAACATCAGACAATTACAGTAAATTTGTAGAAAGCATTAACTCAACAGGAAATACATATGATGTAGAAATGGAAGTAAAAGTTTTAGACGAAAATCCAGGAAAGAAAACATCACAAACAGCAACAGAAAAAATAGGTGAAAATGTATATTATTCAATGTACACATCACAAATTCTAGAAGCATTAGGAAAAAATAACAATAATGCAGTATTAGCACTTAAAGAAGGAGACTATTTCATAGCAAGTGTAAAAAACACTAATACAACATTATCACAACAATTAAAGAACTTTTTCTATACAGTAACAGGAAATGACACTTATACTATTGCAGCATCACATGGAGGAATTGTATCAACTAATGGAGTAAAATAATGCTAGAAAAAATAGAAATTTAAGGGGCGTCATATAAAATTGCGTCCTTTTTTCAAATTTAAAATATAAACAAAGGAAAGAAATTTTATGAAAATACAATATTTAGCAGTAATTTTTATAATCATAATATTACCAATATCACTAATATTATCAGCCTATACTCAAAATCATATATCTACATTAAATTTACAAGAATTATATGATTCAAAACTTGATACAGCAACATATGATGCAGTAAAAGCATTTCAATTAAATACCATAAACAATAGTACATCAGACATACAAAATTCAAAAATTAGGGATATAGAAGCAGCAGTAAATACTTTTTTCAACTCAATAGCATCTAATTTTAATATGGCAGGGTACAATAGCGATATATTAAATAAATATGTACCAGCATTAGTATTTACAATGTATGATGGTATATATATCTATACATCATATACAAACGATTTAAGTGATATTAAGCAAGGAGAAAATTCAACATATAAAGATGGAGAAAACTTAGCTGGTTTAAAACCATATATTTTTTATAGTTGTAGATACAAAACAGGTTCAACTGATGTAGTAATAACATATTCCTTAGATAATTACATACAAATAGATGGAAAAGTAAATAATGAATATATTCATAGAGATGGATACTTGTATAATCCAAGTGACATTCAAATAAATGGAAACAATGTAACATATAGAGGAATACCAATAAACCAAGAAGAAGCATTAAAAGAAATATTACCAGATGGAAATGAATATACATATTTAAAATTAAACGGAGTAAAATACTATAAAGACATAAATTCAGACAAATGGTTTTCTATATTAAACGGACAAAAAAAGCCACAAGGAAAATTTTTATCAAAATATGAAACTACAAATGACTTAGCAATAAAATTCTTTAAAGAAGCAAAAGAATTTAGCGATTGGTTCTATAATCAATCAGGACTTAGTGATTTAAAAGCTTCAAATGCAGTAGATGAAAAGGGACAACCACTAAAAAATTTAGTAGATGAGAGAACATCAGTAGTGTATGAATTTGCGTCAAATCAAAGAATTTTTGATAACAGTGGACATATAGAAGATCCAGCTTCACAATTCAATAATCACAGATTAGCAGTAATAAGATATACAATAGAAAAAAATCTATCAATAGCAATAGCAAACTACAATAACTTTACACAGGGAGCATCAACAAATTTTCAAATGCCAAATTTAACAGAAGAAGAATGGGCACAAATAATGAATAATATGTCAATGATAAGCTTCTTAGAAGGACTAAGTATTGGAGGAAAAGTTTATAATGGATATTCAATTATAAATAATAATAAAAATCAAGAGGTTATATCAGAAAACTCAATATATATTGTTGGAAATGATAATAATTATCATATGGTAACAGATAAAGATTTAGTAAGTACAGTTGTACCAAAGATAGGATATTTAAATATCGACTTTGAAAGAAAAAGCATAATAGGGAGTGAAGATACAGCTAAATACTATTATCCAAGAAAAGAAATGGGGTGCTATGGTAGTATAGTTGCACATAATAATTTAGACTTAGAATCTGATAGTATATATGAATATTTGGGAAAATCTACTAATAGTAAGGTTGCAAGTGTATATTATACAGCACTAGCAAGAGAAAGATATAGTAGTTATAAAGCAAGTAGAACATATGACAGATATACAGAGGAATTTAAAGAATAATATAAAATAAAAAGTTAATAATATTAATGATAAGCTTTATAAAAAGGAGAAAAAATATGCGAAAGAAAACAATATCATTAATATTATTAATTTTTTTAATTATAATATACATTTATACAGTAGTAATAACATCTATGCCAGACAAAATGGTACTATTTGAAGGAGAAGAAATAAATACCAAAACACTATTAGGTCTAAATTTAAAGGAAAAAGATGAGAGTATGATGGTATCTTCAAATATGAATAATCAAAAAATAAATGATGCAGGAATAAAAAAATTAACATTAAATTTATTTGATAAATTACCAATAAAGGCTATAAATGTATCAGTATTACCAAAAACAAAAGTAATACCAGTTGGAAACATAGCAGGAGTAAAACTATATACAAGTGGTGTCTTAGTAGTAGGAATGTCAGAAATTGAAGGAAAAGATAACAAGATATATAAACCATATGAAAACACAGGAATAAAAGAAGGAGATACAATAACCAAAATAAACAATAAATATATATCTTCAACTGATGAATTAATAGATAATGTAAACAACTCAAAAGGAGATATAATTGAGGTAACATATATACAAAATGAACAAATAAAAGAATGCAACATAACACCAGTAAAAACTGATGAAGATGAATATAAAATTGGACTTTGGGTAAGAGATAGTGCAGCAGGAGTTGGAACAGTAACATTTTATGAACCAACTACCCAAACATTTGGAGCATTAGGGCATGGAATATCAGACATAGATACTGGTGAATTATTAAATATAGCATCAGGAGAATTTGTAACAACAAGAGTTTTAAATATAGCAAAAGGAGAAAAAGGAAATCCGGGAAAAATTCAAGGAACAATCGAAAATCAACAAACAATAGGAGAAATATCAAAAAACACTGGATTTGGAATATATGGAAAAGTAAATAATATATCAAGTTTAGATATAGATGCCTCAAAAGAAATGGAGGTAGCATTAAGAGATGAAATAAAGCTAGGAAAAGCAAAAATATTATGCAGTTTAGACAATAAAAATGTACAAGAATATGAAATTGAAATAAAGAAAATCTATAAAGAAAATAATTATAATAATAAAAGTATGGAAATAGAAATAACTGATGAAAACTTAATAAACAAGACTGGTGGAATAATACAAGGAATGAGTGGGTCCCCAATAATACAAAATGGAAAATTTATTGGTGCTGTAACACATGTGCTAGTTAATAATCCAAAAGAAGGATATGCAGTGTTTGGAGATTTAATGTTGAAGCAATCAAAAGAAATAGGAAATAAAATACAATAATACAAAATTTATTTAATGTTAATATATAATAGCTTTTACAAATTAACCGCTGAAAATAGTTGATAATTATGACCTTTTTAGCATTTTGATTACTTATTTCATTCAGAAAGAATTGGTAAGGCTTTTTCATGAGCCTCTCTCACTCAGACCCTTTCATACTTCAAGTACCGTGAGCATTCCTCATTCGAAAGCCTAACCAATTCTAATCTTCATTTCAGGCGAACATCAAAATGCTAAAAAGGTCATAATTATCAACTATTTTCAGCTACTCTACAATAAAAAATATTATTTAGTACATTTATTAATAAAACCAAAAAAACTATTTACAATAAAAGCAAATAATAGTATAATCAATATGAAAAATATTGGAAATTTTGTAGAATAAAATAACCAATATAAAAAACAAAAGAAAGGGAGATAAAAATGTTAAAAAATCACAAAAGTGAAAAAGGAATAACACTAATAGCATTAGTAATAACAATAATAGTGTTATTAATCTTAGCAGGAGTAAGTATTTCAATGCTAACAGGAGATAATGGAATATTAACCCAAGCAAAATTAGCAAAAGAGAAAACAGAAGAAGCACAAAGAAAAGAAGAGCAACAATTAGAAAGCTTGTTAAATAGAATAACAAGTGAAGTACCATCAGAAGAAGGATTTAATGCAAGTAAAAATGTAAATAGTCCAAAATTAACAAGTGGAATGATACCAATAAAATATAATGGAACAGATTGGGTAGTATGCTCAAAAGATGACCCAGAATGGTATGAATATGATGATACAAAAAAATGGGCCAATATAATGTTAAGTGATGGAACATACAAAGAAGGAAAAGTACAAGAAGGACAAA
>ENA-OPBF01000594-OPBF01000594.1-human-gut-metagenome-genome-assembly--contig:-NODE-594-length-27333-cov-3.578268_pt1 | contig 27333 bp, 19 predicted proteins | sample MGYA00241067_ERZ501450 | MGnify/ENA primary metagenome ERZ501450 (study PRJEB25962, sample SAMEA2042516) | human gut metagenome | biome: human gut; feature: human-associated habitat; material: faeces... | reverse complement strand
GAAAGAAGCTCTAGGAATATGGTGAAGAGATAGAACAGGATGAGTGCAGATATGCCTTTGCCAAGTGTGATAAATGCACGGGGGTAAGGTGTGGGGTTATTCTGCTTGTTGGCGTTTTTCCACTTGGCGAAATACCAGTGAGCTACCCACCAAATGGCGAAAGCTATCGCAAATGCAATCCAGCCTTGCAAAACAGTAGAATCTGATTGTGCGGGAGCGGTGGTTATTATAAGCAGACAAATAGCAATGAATACGCCAGGAATAGCAAGGCGAATAAGGGTCGCCTTGAAGCACTCACTTCCATGTAGTTTTGGTAAGGAGTAATTCTCTGGGATGTTTTTGATTCCGTTTAGAACAATAGAAGGAATCTCTTTTGAGTTTTTATCGTTGTTACCAGAAAGCATGAGCTCTCCTTACTGGCTACCTTAATAGTTATGGTTCGTGACAAAATTATATTGTGTAAATACCATTGGTTATTATATAGAGAGGGATTCAAGAAAGGAATCTCTGATTGAGAACACTTCAAAACACCAGGTCAAATCATTGTCAAAGACTTTTGACAAGCACAAAATCCCCGAAAAGCTTTCATGTCAAAACTATTAGGTGGTAGAGTAATCCACGATCTGAGACATTTCCTACCAGAAAGGGATTGCATGGAACTAGCAACGCATATCAAAGAGCATCGCGCTCGTTTAGGTATGTCGCAGGAAGAATTAGCGGAGGCAATTTTCGTTTCGCGTCAAACTATTTCGAACTGGGAAACTGATCGGACCTATCCTGATGTGCAAAGCCTGCTGCTCTTAAGCAATCTCTTCGACGTAAGTGTTGATTCGCTTATTAAAGGAGATGTGGAAGAAATGAAACAGGTATTAAGTGCAGAAGCAAAAAAGCTCAACAAGCTGGGTATAGTAATGGTGGCATCTTTTGCAGTGGCAGCAGCTTGGATAGTAATAACAATGTTGCTTGATCTATCTTTGGCGGCTATTGCAGTACCTGCTGCAATTCTTTTTGTTCCTGCGGTTGTAAGTGCCACTTTGGCAGAACGAATTAAGCATGACAATCGGCTTTTCACCTATCAGGCAGTTGAAGCATTTATGCAAGGTGAAGATCCACAGGTGCTTACTGAACGTAATCAACGTGCAGGAAGAATATGGTGGGGAAAGCTTGCCTTAAAAACTGTTGCAGCAATAATTATTGGGTTCTGCTGCGGTTGGGGATTAATTAGCATTTTGTCGACCATATTTGTTTAAGTCATTCGTAAACAAAGCTTTGTAAAAACGAAATAGGTTTTAAAAGAAGCTCTCAGCGTAGAGGAGGAACAATCATGGCTAAAGAGCGATTTGTTGAAGTGTATTCTCAGGGTGTTACTAATGTGCGCAAGATCATCGTAGATGCTGAAACAGGGGTGAATTACTTTTTGGCATCTTCAAATATGACCAGTGGCTGCGGTGTAACGGTTTTAGTGGATGCAGAAGGAAAACCACTGGTAACTCCACTTTCCGAAAATGATGAAATTGCGATGGGTCAACTGCTTAACCGATAAAACACTTATTACCATCTAGTCTATAACGCGTAGTCTATAACCCGAAGAACGCATAGATATGAAAAAAGCGGTCGGAAAATCCGACCGCTTTCGCACCTCTTGTTTCGTCTTGTGATGCCTATGGTAAATGAATCGGGCTTTTACCAGATAGGCTTTGTGGGTGCTTACAATTAAGAGCAAGAAGACGAATCCTGTTTGGTATTGCGTCTCGTTCAAGATTCATTCTTGCTTTAATCACTTTGCCGGTTGATGGCTTAGTAGTTTTCTGCGTGTACTTCGAAGAAGCTCTGAGGATGCAGGCATACAGGGCATACGCCAGGTGCCTTAGTGCCAACTACGATGTGACCACAGTTGCGGCATTCCCATACCTTAACTTCAGACTTTTCGAATACCTGCTTGGTTTCTACATTCTTCAAAAGTGCACGGTAGCGCTCTTCATGATGCTTTTCGATTTCAGCAACCATGCGGAATTTAGCTGCCAGCTCTGGGAAGCCTTCTTCATCGGCGGTCTTAGCAAAGCCGTCATACATATCGGTCCACTCATAGTTTTCGCCATCAGCAGCTGCTTCAAGATTTGCTGCCGTGTCGCCCAGTCCGCCAAGCTCCTTAAACCACAGCTTTGCATGTTCTTTCTCATTGTCAGCGGTTTTCTGGAACAGAGCTGCAATCTGTTCATAGCCTTCCTTCTTTGCAACAGAAGCGAAGTAGGTGTACTTGTTGCGAGCCTGAGATTCGCCCGCAAAAGCGGTTTCGAGATTCTTCTCGGTCTGAGTTCCCTCGTACTTGTTTGCCATTTCTGGGCTCCTTTCGTTACGGGGCGTTTTTTGTCTGGTCGCTCCCTTTTATGAAGAGCATCTACGAGCTGTACTTTCAGTTGTTAGATGCCAGCTTCCTTGTCTTTTCCCTCTTCAAGTTCTGCAGCGCACGTTGGACAAAGATAGTCAATGTTCAAGTCGTACGACAGCACATGGATGCCTGTTTCTTGTTCGAGTTTTGCTGTCAGATCTTCTAGCATGATATCGGTAAGAGAACCGCATCGTTTACATACGAGATGATCATGGCGCACTTCCATTTTGTCATAACGATCAGGAAAACCGGCAACCGCAACTTTACGGATTAAACCTTTTTGGTACAAACTGGCAAGATTGTTGTATACCGTTGCAAGTACCGCCTTTGAGTTATTTTCCTTAAGGTGAAGATACACTTGCTCGGCGGTTAGGTGTTCATCCGAATTGTTGATGATTTCTAAAATCTGTCGGGCGTTTTCTCTCATCGTCTATCCTAACTTGAATTAGAATAATTCTAATATAGGAGCATCTAATAGAAATGTCAAGTGAGTTATTGGAGTGCATATGATAATTAATACCGGCGGAAGAACAGACACGGTTCAATACTATACCGAGTGGTTATTGAATCGTTTTTCCGAGGGATATGCTCTTTCGCGCAATCCACTTTTTCCAAAAAAGATAAGCCGTTATGAGCTTGATCCTGACACGGTAGACTGTGTGGTGTTTTGTTCAAAAAACTACAAGCCAATTCTTCCTCGTTTGCATGAGATCACCGATAGATTCAATACGTATTTCTTCTATACCATTACTGCATATGGAGTAGATCTTGAACCAGGGGTTCCCTCGATACAAGAAAGCATTAACACCTTAAAAAGCCTTTCTGACATGGTGGGAAAACAGCGAATTACCTGGCGTTATGACCCAATTCTTCTGACAAAAAAGTACACGATTGACTATCATCGTGAAACATTTGAATATATGGCATCCGAACTTGCTCCCTATGTGGATCGCTGTGTTTTTAGCTTTGTGGAAATGTATAAAAAGGTTGAGCTAAATATGGCAGAAATTATTCCTTTGACAAGGGAAGATATTGAACAGTTGGCTCAATTGCTAGGATCGATCGCTCAAAAGCATCAAATCGCTCTTCAGATTTGTGGTACTGATGAAGACTTTACTCGCTATGGTATCCAGAAAGCGGGTTGTATGACGCTGGAAGTGCTGGGGCATGCCAGTGGGGTGACCTTTAAAAACCTCAAACATAAAGGGATGCGGCATGGATGTCACTGTATAGAAAGCAGAGATATAGGAGCTTACGAAACATGCCCTAATGGGTGTAAGTACTGTTATGCCAATAAGGATCCTCGTAAGGCGGCAGAAAATTATAAGCTGCACGATCCTCATTCGCCCTTATTGTTGGGATGGGTGAATGAAGATGATGAAATCAAGCAGAGCGTACAGAAATCCTTTCTTCTGAAGCAGGCACTCCCTGGGCAAACAACGCTTAACTTATGAGAAGCTCAATTTATGAGGTGAATACCAATTTATAAGGCGAATATCAGGAAGCTTGGCAAGATAGACTCTCGGGCAAATTTAGATTCTCGGCGAATTATGCAATTCGGGTTCAAGGGTTAAACAGTAAAGCGAATTTCGCTTCGAGTTAAGGGCTGAATGTCAGAGCGGTCAGGGGTAACTGAGAGGCCTTTATTGAGGCTGACGCTCCAAGAGGCAAATGTTTTCAGTATGGTTGGTATGAGGAAACATATCTACCGGCTGGACGCGATTGAGATAATACTCTTCTTTGATCAGGTATTCCACATCTCTTTGCTGTGTTTTGGGATTGCAGGAGATATAAACAATACGTTTTGGTGCGAGTAGGCAGGTTGCCTTTAAAAAGTCCTTACTTGCGCCAGCTCGAGGGGGATCCATTAAAAGAACGTCGATTCGATTACCTGCTTTAGCTTGCTTTTTCATGAAGTCGCCAGCGTCGGCTGTTTCGAAAGTGGCGTTTTCGATGCCATTGTGGCGCGCATTATTATAAGCATCCGTAATGGCGGATTCGATATTGTCCATACCGATAACCTGAGCCGCGTGGGCTTCGGGAGTTTCGGGGAGGCCTTTTGCTGCAACAAGGCTGATAGTTCCCGTGCCGCAATAGGCATCAAGTACCGTTTCTGTTCCTGTGAGCTGCGCCATCTGAATGGCATAGCGGTAGAGGACTTCCGTTTGGGTGGAATTAACTTGATAAAACGAATGCGATGAAATGCGGAAACTGAGTCCACAAAGTTTGTCCAGGATAAAACCAGGACCGTACAGCGTTTTTTCTTCCTGACCTAGGATGACGTTGGTTTGTCGGGTATTTACGTTCTGCACGATGGTAGTAATATCAGGGACGCGTTTGACGAGTTCTCGACAGAAATTGCGCGAGCCAGAAAAAGCACTTTCGTTGGTTACTACCGTCACTAAAATTTCGTTTGAAGAATGGCCGACGCGCACAACAGCGTGGCGCATAAATCCCTTTCCGGTGTCTTCGTTATAAGGTTCCATGTGGTAACGCTGCATTACCTGTTTGATGGCAAGAATTATGCGTTTTGCAGTCTTGTTTTCCAGAAGGCAGGTATCGGTGGGAATTACGCGATGAGTTCCTGCTGCATACATGCCATAAAGTATCTCTCGATCAGGATGTCCACCTTTGCCTTGTGCTCGATTGGAAGTTTTTCGAAGTGAACCCCTTTTGTTTGCTTGCCGTGCGTCTGCTCTTTTGCCCTCCCGAGAATGAGAAGAAAGCTTTTTACCAGGAACGTAAGGGGAGGTTACCTTATTGCGATAATAAAACGGTTCATCCATTCCAGAAATTGGACTAAATATTGTATGAGGATTTGAGAACGGCTTAAACAAGCGAAACATTTCTTCTTGTTTTTGTTCGAGCTGTTTCTCGTAAGGGACCTGAAGTAGTTGACAACCACCGCATTTCTTCTGCACGGGGCAGAAAGCAGCGGTGCTTTCCGATGAGTGAGAAGAAGCTTTGTGAGAGGTTTTGTGAGTTGAACTGTGAGCGGTTTCGCAAGAGGCTTTGTGCGCAGTTCTGCACGTGGTTTCGCGGGCGACTTTACGCGCAGTTTCACGAGCAGTTTTGCGAGTGGCGTGAACCGAACTATTTCTCGTTGAGCTTGTCATGAGGTGTCAACCAGATCCTTTTAAAATTTATTGCTGATCTTCCAAAGAAGTAATTACAACAGGGAAGGTCATAATAATACTAAATCCAGCCCCTTCCGCGCTCGCAATCGTCAAGGTTCCTTCATGCACTAATACGATTCGTGCAATAAGGGGAAGCCCTAAGCCGTGTTTTCCAATTGAGCCACCATGAGGAATGGGGGCGTTATTGACGAGCGAGCCATTCTGGTTATTAATGAGCGAATTCTGCAAACCAGGTTCAGGATAAAGACCGCGGTCATGGCTTGATTGCAAATCAGGTCCAGACTGGAATCCACGGGTCGTGAATTCGGAGGCTGTGCTGGTCTCGAGCTCGGAGGCTGCTGTGTTCGCAAACCTGGAGGCTGCCGTGTTCACGAATCTGGAAGATGCTATATCGGAGCCTTGCTCTTCTAAGGCTGCTGCGGGAGGACGAGGCGGTCGTTTTTTCGCAGGCAAAGGCGGCTCACTTCCCAAAGGAGGTTTCTGCGCCGAAATGGTAGGCGCCCCAGCTTGGTAAGCGTGCGCGGTGTTGTGAGGTGGAAGATCGGGACCACCTTCGATTTGCTGAGGAGGCATAAAAGAATTTGCTTTCGAGAAGGTGATACTGGTGTCGGTATAAGAAGTCAGGGAACCAATGCCGAGATAATCTCGTTCAAGCATAGCTGCCAGCCCAAGTAATTGTTCGGTGTTCATTCCGCGTCCATCATCTGCCACGCAAAGTGCCACACCTTTATCGTTGACATTGAGCGAGATTGTAATGCGGCAATGATCAGGGTTATGTTTGAGGGAATTGTCAATAGCATTGCGAAGCGCCCGCTTTAAAAGGCGTTCGTCTCCTTTTATAAGGGCTTGGCTGGCGGTTTCGGCAATATCTAAGTCAAATTCCGCATGACCATCTATGCCCTGATTAAGGTAATCTACCACTACGCTGCGAAGCGTTTTTGCCACAACGATGGTATCAATCTTAAGAGGTTGCATGTCGTATTCGAGCTGGGTGGCAATATTGAGGTCTTCAATCAAGTCGCGAATACGAATTCCTTGACGGGTAATTATAGCCGCTGACTCTCGAGCATCTTCGGAAAGAGAAGGGTTGTGCTCAAGCTGTTCTGCGTGACCCATCGCAATGGCAAGAGGGGTGCGAACATCATGGGAAACGCCTGCAACCCAATTCTTACGGGCAGTTTCTTTACGGAGAAGAGTATCCGAAACGGCGTTGATGCGATTACCTACCACGCGAAGCATGCCCGAGAAACGCACCTTGGCGGGTCTTCCTTGCGCCAGATTGTCCAAAGCATCAAGCATAGGTCCTGTGCTTTTAAGCAATGAGCGCTGTGAGAATACATACAGCAGAAAGATGAGAAGTAGGTCGATGGTGAAGACAAGCAAAAGGTAGAGAGGAATGCGTATAAACGCTTGTTCAGAGAGGGTGATTCCCCAGGTGAGATATTGATTTCCGGGGTAGCCCATTATTACGAGATTGGGGTCTTTGGTCCAAATAAAAGTAGATGAACTGCCGTAGGCGCGATCGTGCGAGATAACGGCAATTTCATTTTGAGTAAATGAAGTTGGAAAATCTTGCGGAGTGTTATATGACCAGACAACCGTTCCGTTTTGATCAAGAAGCACCGTCCAGCAACCTCGCGCATCCATTTGGTTCAATAGGTCTTGATTATCGAGCACCCAATTTCCCTGTTCATCTTGAACAAGGCTATGGGCAACTTCAGCGATATCGATGAGCGCTTCGGAATTTGCGGAATCGGGACCATCGGCGTAAGAAATTTGCCCTTCAAAAAGGGCGATTGCAATATAGAGAAATACATCGATCACAAGGATGAGCAGTGCCATTCCTGCGAATAGACCGATGTGTTTTAAGATAAAAAATCCTGACTGTGGTTTGTTCTTTCCGGTTGCCATTTAAGCACTCTTTTCGACAAGGAGCTTATAGCCCAGCCCTTTCATAGTGATAAGCGATTCGGGTTTTGAGGGATTGAGCTCTATCTTCTCTCGAATGCGGCGGATGTGCGTCATGAGACTTTGCTCGTATCCAAACGAGGAGCCCCAGCATTCTTCGCAAAGATGGTCGGTTGTAACAATGCGGTTGGCATTGTTAGCAAGAATGCGTAAAAGCTCACTTTCTTTTGCGGTTAAAAAGGTTGGATCGCAGCCTTCTTTGTGCACTTCAACATTGTCAAGGTCAATAGTGCAATGCGCTAAGCGCAGAACTGGTTCGTCATCGGGGTAACACCGACGTAAAACTGCATAGATTCGAAGGATTAATTCCTGTGCCGAAAAAGGTTTTGTTAGGTAATCATCTGCGCCTGATCGGAGACCCGTGAGACGGTCAGCTGTTTCATCTTTAGCGGTGAGGAAAATGACCGGCAAAGGTTTTCCTGACGAAAGAGAACGCAAATAGGTACAGAGGGTAAATCCATCTCCATCGGGCAACATAACATCAAGGATGGCAAGATCGGGATGGTGTTGCTCGTAGGCAGCAAGCCCGCTGGTGACATCGCTTGCAGTAACAATGCGCTCAAAGCCGTCGGCACGAAGCACTGTTTCGAGAAGATGAAGCAATTCGGGCTCATCGTCAACCAGAAGAATAGTTTTAGTATGTAGAGAATCTTTTGCCATAGTTGCATTGTATGCGCAACTTTATCGTGCCGCGAGGGCATTTCTCAAAAGTCAGGTAAATGTTAGGTACCTGCCAGAAGCTAGTAAGGACTACTTTTTAGGCTTTCTTTAGACGGAAATACGCAACGCCCTTTAAACGGAAATACGCAATGCCGATTTTGGATTGATTAGGGCGCTGGCGTTCTAAAGAAAGGAATTCCGATGGTGGGAAATGCAGGAATGCGAACAATCGTGGAAGTGCGCGATGTTTCAAAGTGTTATGGCGGAAAGATGGGCAGGCATGGTCATACTGAAAATATGACACGTGCCTTAGATCATGTGAATTTCACGGTAGAACAAGGAGAATTTGTCGCAATTATGGGCCCCTCGGGATCGGGGAAGTCCACACTTCTGAATTGCTTGGCTACGATAGATAGTCCCACTAATGGGCATATCATTATTGGTGGGAGGGACGTAGTTGGTCTTTCTTCGAAAGAACTGGCTCGATTCCGCAGGGAAGAGCTGGGTTTTGTTTTCCAGGACTCCAATTTGCTCGATACCCTTACGATTCGCGAAAATATTGCACTTGCCCTTACGATTTCTCGCGTACCAGCACGTACAATAAACGAGCAAGTCGAGTCGCTTGCACGACAACTTTCTATTGAGCAGACGCTTGATCGGTATCCATATGAAGTCTCGGGAGGGCAGAAGCAACGTGCTGCAGCAGCTCGCGCTTTCATCACCAAGCCCCATCTGATTTTGGCCGACGAACCAACGGGAGCCCTGGATACTAAATCAGCACGAGATCTTCTGGACGCGTTGGAATTTCTTCATGGTCTCGGCGCGACTATTTTGATGGTTACGCATGATTCGAGCGTTGCGAGCCATAGTGATCGTATCGTGTTTATTCGTGACGGCAGGTTGTGGGGTCAGATGAGTCGTGGCGGTAACGACCGAAAGACCTTCTTGGCTCGTATTATTGCAGCAACTTCTCAGCTTGAAGAAGGTGAAGAAGATGCTTGCTAAATTATCAATCGCAAATGTTCGACGATCCTATAAAGATTTCGCCATTTATTTCTTCACCTTACTTATTGGTGTTGCGGTATTTTATGCCTTTAATTCCATTACGGCCCAAGATGCGGTTTTAGCTTTTGATAAATCGCAGGGTAATATGATCGAACTTCTGGGAATTTTGATCGATGGGGTTTCGGTATTCATCTGCGTTATTTTGGCTTTTTTGGTGGTGTATGCCAGCCGTTATCTCATAAAGCGTCGCAATAAGGAATTTGCTATCTACTTGCTTTTGGGAATGCCAAAAAGTGCCTTGTTGCGCTTAACGCTTGTGGAAACTTTAATAGTAGGACTGGTATCGATGGCGTGCGGTCTTGCTCTTGGCTTACTGATTTCTCAGGCACTTCTCTATATCACGGCATTCATGTTCGTAGTTGATATTCCGGGCTTTACCTTTTTTGTTGCTCAAGAAGCAATGATAAAGACCATTGTTGTCTTCTTGGTAATTTTTGCTCTGGCTTTGTTTTTTAACGTGGGCTACGTAATGAAAGCAAAACTCATAGATCTAATTCAGTCTGAGCGTAAAAATGACGACTTGAAGTTGCACAGTATTCCCCTGTCGTTTTGTTTATTCATCGTGTCCTGCGTCATTATTGGTATTTCGTATTATCTGCTTTCAGAAAATGGCATTGCAGTTAATCCGACTTTTGGTGCGGCAACGGCGTTGGTTTGCGTTGGAACGCTTTTGTTCTTCTATTCCCTTTCGGGCTTCTTGCTGCGTTTGATCCAATATATTAAGCCTCTTTATTATCGTGGGCTTAACATGTTTACCTTGCGCCAAGTTGCTTCCCGTATTAATTCGTCTTTTGTGTCTATGGCGGTTATCTGTATGACGTTGTTTTTGGCAATTACCAGCGTTGCAGGTGGTGTGGGTATTTCTCTTTCGATGCAAAACAGCATGGCATCAATTACGCAATATGACGCCAGCGCGACTTCTTACTACAGTTTGTTGCAGAACTATGAAGGTACCGATATTACTGAAGATACCCAACGACGTTACGAAATTGCACAGGACTATATTAAGCAGCATGATTTCGATATGGCTGAAGGTGTGAGTGCTGATGCGCAAAAGCTTGGGCTACCTGATTTTAATAGTGTAGTGCGAGAGAGCGCTCAAATAGATATGTATTCTACGGAGGCGACTTTTGCCGACCTCGATGAAGCTTTGGGCAAATCGGTGATTGATTATGTGGGCTCCGATATGGTCAATGCCGACTATGCGCAGCAGCCGCTTAGCGTTGTTCCGGTTTCGCAATACAATCGCGCGATGGAAATCAGTGGAAGAGAAGGTATTTCACTTGCTGAAGATGAAGCAGTTCTTAACTGCGACACTGATATCTTGATGGATTATGCGCGTGATGCGGCAGCGACGGGTGCAACCTTGACGGTGTTTGGGCATGAGGTGAAAGTGGATACTGCGCTCAATACCGAAACGCTGCAGACTACTTCAATTCCCGGTCAGATGGGTGTGCTCATTGTTCCTGATGAAGTAATCCCTGATCAAGCGACTCCCTATTCGTCGATTTTAAATGTTCAATACACCGATAATCCTAATGCAGAAGAGCAGTGGGGCGAAATCTATAACGGTATTTCAGAGTCGGAAAATCCGCAGACGTGGCCTCTAAATATGGGAATGACCAAAGAAGAGGTATTTAGTCAAAACATTGGCTTGACTACCATCATTGCTTATCTTGCTATTTACATCGGCTTTGTTTTGGTTGTGGCTTGTGCGGCAATTCTTGCTATCCAGCAACTGACGAGTGCAAGTGATAACCGCAAGCGATATCAGTTGCTTGATAAGTTGGGCGCGTCGCGGTCTATGGTAAATGGCGCTTTGTTTAAGCAGATTCTGATCGCCTTTTTGTTTCCCTTGGCTTTAGCAATTGTGCATTCGCTTTGTGCTTTACGCGAAGTGGTGAGCTTGGTGCAATTGTTTGGTCACCTCGATATCGGACAAACGAGTCTCGTGGTTTCGGGGGCTTTCATGGCGGTGTATGGTTTGTATTTCATATTGACCTATGCGGCAGCGCGCGGAGTTATTCGTTAGCGTGTGGGGTTGCCCGTTAGAGTTGCCCGTTAGCACGCGGAGTTATTCGCTCTGAGCGGAAAACAAAATCATGCATTTAAAGAGCTGTTTTTGGCAAAAAAGTGCCTTATCGGGCGGATAAAATGGCCTGGTAGAGGGTTATTGCTTTCCTGCCGCTTTTCGGTGGAGCCTCAAGGTCGCGATTCGTATTGGATGGTGACAAAAAAGCTGTTACTGGTGTCATGTGTGCCAGTAACAGCTTTTGCTTTGGGTGTTAAGCTTCTGCTTCGCCACCCGATAAGGGCTAAATTTGCCAAAAAACGCATTCTGAAGGCAAAATTTTGGTTTAAGCCCTTTGGCGTTCACCTTTTTCTTCTTTATCTGCAGCAACAAGCGATTCGATCGATGCAAGGTTTGCCATAGTGGAGCGAATAATATCGGATCGCGAAAGCGACCCTACAAGGCAACCTTCTGCGTCAACAACAGGGATTTTCTTGATGCGTTTTTCCGCAAGGAGACGGCAGGCATCGTCGAGGGAGGAGCCGCTAGGAACGGAAATTGCTCCCTTCGTTGCAATGCGCATAACATTTAAATCAATTAAATCTGCAACGCGTTGCATGAAGTTTTCGGTGTCGGGAATTCGATACAACATACGGGTTGCGTCCAAAACACTTCCGTCGCTGCGACCGATATATTTCATGATGTCGCCATCAGAAATAAAACCTACTACTTTGTTTTCGCTATCCACTACCGGCACCCCAGACGTTTTGTTTGCCGCAAGAATTTGCGCCACTTCACGGATAGTGTCGGTGTCATGGACAGAGTAGGGCTCTTTATTCATTGCTAAATCAACTGCAATATGATCATCCGCTTTGGTGGGCATACGCACGGCGTCGACCGAGCTTGAAAAAGTAGCTTTTTTATTGTCGCGGACCGAAACAACAATAACTATAAAGATGATAACCATGAGCACTGCAGTAAAGCTGAAGGCAATACGGTCACCCATCATGGTCTGCTCCATGCTTGGCATTTCGGGGAACAGGAAAACTGAAGTAGCGGAAAGAGATACCAAAATGGCAGTACCCAGCGAAGCGCCTACCTGGTTCAAGGTGTTGGAAAGGGCGTTGGCATGCTGAATTACTGAGTTTTCGAGTGAGTTAATGCCCCAGGTATTGATGGGAGTAATAGTTCCAGTAATACCAACAGAAAGGCAGGTGTACACCGCAATAATAAAGGGAATTGGGGTATCCAGCGAAAACGCTATAAGCCCGCAGCCGCCTAGAAGCAAAATGAAAGCGCAGGGAATTATTACCTTGCGGGGTCCGAATCTGTCAAACCAGCGTCCGGCGAAAAAGCCGAGAATTGCACCAATTACGGCGCCCGGAAGCATAACAATACCTGTTTCAAGGGCGGAGATGCCAAGGAGATTCTGCAGGTAAATTGGCAACAAAACACCCGTACCAACCAAAGCAGCTTGAAGGCCAGCAACGACTGAGACTGTGATGGCGTAATTGCGCGTGCGCAAAATACTTACTTTTAGCAGAGGAACTTCGAGTTTAAGCTGCCTGCGCACAAAGAAGGTGAGCAGAATTATGCCAACAATAATAAGGGTGATGGGAAGGGCGATTACTTCTGCGGACGTGATGGATGATAGACCGTAGAGTAGGCTTAAAAGGCCGAGAGAACACAGAGCGACCGAGGGTTTGTCGAAAGAGGTTGGCTCGAATTCGCCGTAGCTTTCAAGGAAGAATACGGCGCAAAACACGATGATTACAGCTAATGCGCAAACGAGCAAAAATAGAGCGCGCCAACCAACGCTATCAACAAGCAAGCCTGAAACCGAAGGGCCGATTGCAGGAGCAAAGCCAATAGCAAGAGAAACAATACCCATGGCAGAGCCTCGTTTTTCGCGTGGGAAAATTAGCAAGATAACGGTGAATACCATCGGCATAGCAATGCCAGTAGCTACCGCCTGGCACATACGACCAATAAGCAGAACGGCAAAAAATGGCGCAATTGCCGCCAAGAGCGAACCTATACCGAAAATGGTCATTCCAAATATAAAGAGTTTCTTGGTAGGGAAGCGACCAATTAGGTATGCGGAAAGAGGAATGATGACAGCCTCGACAAGAGAATAGGCGGAGGTAAGCCATTGAACCGTTGTAGCGTCTACCTGCGTATCTGCCATGATGGCGGGTAGCGCAGGAGAGAGCAGCGTCTGATTAAGAACTGCTAACAAAGTTCCGGCAAGCAAGATAACCACAATAACGATTTGTTTGCGGGTTAAGCCCATAAAGTCTCCTTCCGAACGATAAAAATTACACTGCGTATAAAAAAATTGAGCGCAAAAAGAGGGCACCTCTTAGGTGAGATGCCCTGTCTGTTTCGTAGTAATGATAGAGACGAATAAAATCAGATTCAAACGCTTCGTTCGAACTTCACATAATTGCAACAACCTAACATGTTCATGGGTTGTTTCAGCGTTACGAAGGCACTCCATGCGTAAGGGCGGTCGCCTTACGCATAAGGCGTCTTACTCATCACGGAGACGCGCCTTATGTATTTATGCCTATGGGTGCTTTTTGTGTTTTGGAGGCGCCTTATGCGTTATGGGGGCGAATAGCACCCTTGTCGCAACGGTTACCCCATGCATCGATGAGTTCGTCGTCGCGATAAACACAGACAATTTCGCAGTGATTTGCACATTTCTGACAAACCACCTCGCGCGTCGTAAAATCAATATTGTCGATGTTGAAAGAAAATGGCTTTCGCTTCGATTGAGGAGCATCTGCGGCAAGAAGAGCTGCTCCGAATGCCCCCATCAGGTGTCCATCGGGATCGACCAATACTTTTTCTCCGAGGGTTTCCTCAAAAAAGTGAACAACGCCCACATTCTTGCTCACGCCACCTTGAAAAACGATAGGGGACAGAATGCGCTTTCCCTTACCTACGTTGTTCAGGTAGTTAGTAGCGACTGCTTTGCAGAGCCCTGCTATAACATCTTCTCGTGCATAGCCCACTTGAATTTTGTGCACAAGGTCGCTTTCGGCAAATACGGTACAACGGGCGGCAATGTTGGCAGGATGCTTCGAAGTAAGGGCGATAGGGCCAAAATCTTCCACTTCAACCCCTAAACGATGAGCCTGGCTTGAAAGGAACGATCCAGTTCCCGCGGCACACAGCGTGTTCATGGCGTAGTCGGTAGCGATACCATTTTCGACGCAGATAATCTTTGAATCTTGTCCGCCGATTTCAAGAATAGTGCGAACGTCAGGATGTAGATGCGTGGTACCTACGGCATGAGCAGTAATTTCGTTTTTGATTACGGTTGCATTGAGAATCGCGCCGACTAATCTGCGGGCACTTCCTGTGGTACCTACCGCGACAACTTTAATCTCGTCATGGTTAATTTGACTCGATAGGTCATCAACTACTCGTTTTGCGGCATCGGTTGGGTTGCCTTCGGTCCAAAGGTAGGAACGGGCAAGGATTGTGCCCTGTTCATCAATGATGACGCCTTTAGTCGAGATGGATCCAGTATCTATTCCAAGAAATGCAGGTGTCATTAGCGAGCCTTTCTCATAGCGATCATGTCATAAAATGCTTCAAGTCGAGTATCGAGACCCGTGTCACTTGTTTGGGAATCGTAGCTTAAGTACAAAATAGGAATGCGATAGTCACTGCTCAATCGCTGCAAAACAGGCATGCAGTCAATTTCGGGAGTACAACCAGAAGATTTGAGGTGAATTATGCCGTCAAACCCTTCTTCGGCATATTGCTTCGCGGCTGCAATCGAAAGTGTCGAAGTTGGCCCCATGTCGAACGACACGTATTCTGAAACGCTGCGACGTAAGTTTTCTTCGTTGTAGCGAAGAATGCGGTTGGTCAGGTTTACCGTGCGGGCAAGTGAAACACCCATAGCACTTAGCTTGTCTTCAATGAATAAATTTGAACGAGGGTCAACTGCGGTAAAGAATTCACCGATCAGGCCTACTCGAATGGGGTCGACGGGTTTTTCAATGGGGAGGTCTTCTAAGATTCGCAGGTGATGGCGGTACACATAGGCAAGCTGTGCTGCCCCGCTGACGGTATTCATTTCAGCAAAGAAGTCTTTTTGGGCTCGTTTGAACGAACCGGGCTCCTTTTCGAAGCCGGCAAGTTTAAGATAGCGGTCATTGTAGCTATCGAGCGCTTCGATCATTTTCAGAACTACCAAAAAGTTTTTTACGCCCTTTGATATGGAAAGATCAGGGTTAACCTTCTTTTGGCATATAGAAAGGTACTCCTGCAGGGGCTTCCCGCTTACCGTTGCAAAGTTGAGCATTTCGAATTCGTAGCCCAAATCGCGCAAAATGGACTCTTGGAGTTCTCCATAATAGCCTAAGCGGCACGGTCCAGTGAGCTGCACCAGTACGTCGGCACCTTTATCGAGGGCTTCAATGTAATCGCCAAGAATATGCTTGAAGGGAGCACAGACGTAATCGGTACTGTTCAAGGTGCCTAATTCAAGCGTTTTACGAGTTGCCTCTGGTAAGGCGATGAAATCAGCATCAAGCACGTTTTCAACGAAAAATCGAAAGGCAATATCGTAGTAGGTGTAGCGCATGAAAGCGACCTTGGTGCGCGCATGGCGATCTTTCTTACGCTTCTTTTTCTTTTTGGGGCGTAATGCTTGAGGTTTGCCGGGATTAAGAAACACTCCTGCGGGTGCGTCTTCGGAATAGCGGCGCTTCAGGGTGTCAGCCATGCGGTTGATGGGTGTTTTTATTTCGGTAACGCGCTGTTTTAAAGGAGCGGCTACTTCAGTAATACGGCGGTTTGAATTGTTATCGCTCGTCACGGAGATATCCTCCTCTTTTTTGGTAGCGCAAAATATCAATAAAGCTTTCAATGCGCGTTTCTAGTCCAGCGGTTCCGCTCTGGGCATCTACCGTCAAGGAAAGGATGGGTTTTCCTTTCACGCAACGGATAAAGGCGTCGTTAGTCATTGAATCGGGGCCGCAAGGAAAAGCGCTGATTAAAATAATGCCGTCAAGATGGTCGTATAAGTGAAGAATTGTTCCAATGATTTCGCGATTTACGATCCAGGGCATCGTTTCGGAAAAGTCATAACTTTTTTCCAGCGCAAGCTTACGATCGAATCGATCGGAATAAAGCGTGCACACTTCAAGATTTTCGAGCATGCTTGTAATGGGTTCACCTATATAAGGGTCGTGAATAACATAGGGATGAGCTGCCAGCAAAATGCGTAAAGGACGTTGATCGACGGGGAGTTTTTCTGCTTGTTTAAGCAATTTTGCCTGCGCTTGTGCTTGAAGATCATCATGCTTTTTTTGCGCATGGAGTGCATTTTGATAGACAGCTTTACCCTGTTTTTTGGTCAGTCCAAATTGAGTTGCTATTGATACATAAGCTTCTTCGGCGCTGATACCAGTGTCTTCTTTATCTACTTCGCATGAAATGATGCGGACTTGCTTAGGGGCAAAAGTATTGGTAACCAAGTCAGGAAGCGCTTGGAATTTAGTGCAGAAACCTTTATGTAATCCAAGATTATCAATACTTGGCACAAACAAAGCATCGCAAGAATCGAGAAGGCTTTCGGCGTGACCCAAATAAAGCTTTGAAGCAAGGCAACATTCGTCGATAGAGAGTGCTTCTCCTCGCTCGAGTATTGCTCTATCGGAGGGATTACTGGTGATGACGGTACAACCGAGAGACTCGAAGAAGGTTTGCCATAAAACATGGTAGCGATAATAGAGCAGAGCTTGTGGTATCCCGACTGTATGAATATCCTCAAAGTTCTGCTTAGGTAGCAATTCAAGTGGGCTCATAAATCTCCTGTACGTAAAAAAGAACGTTCTCTATTGTCTAACGTTTAAGAAAAATGTGGCAAGCATCCACAGGGAAACCATTTCGTCTTGAGCGTTCAAGATTGCTTTTTGAGGACACGAGGTTGATTTTGGGGTACTCTAAGGTAATCGTTTGAATGAGGCATGTTTGGCAATGCAGGCTTTTTATATATCTGCTAAGGTGCTAGAAGCTTAAGACTGGAAGCTTAAGATGAGAAGTCTAAGACTGAAAGTTTGAGGTTGGAAGCTTATGGCAAGAAGCCTAAGACTAGAAGGTTAAGTCCAGAAGTTTAAAGCGTCTGAAGCCCAAACCGCTCGGAGTTTCGTTTTGTTTCAAGGAAGATATATGACTCGTTATCGTGCCACCATTGTTTCCCCAAAGGGCGCTGCGCCCAAATCGAGCGTAATTGAATTCGAGAGTGAACATAGAGCTGGCTCAAAGCTAAACTTGCAGGATGCACGATATAAGATGCTTGAGCTTCACGGATCAGAAGCGCTTTCTTGGAACATTAAAGATATCGAAAAAGTAACTGAAACTGAAAAGGGTGGAGCAACAGAGCAGCTTATGCTTGATTTTCGCGAACCTGTTGAACCTCCTAAGAGGAAACGTCGCACGGTTAAACGGGGTATTGCCGGATAAGAAACAGAAAAAGCCCGATAAAAGCCTGAATAAGAAGCGAGAAAACAAGCGCTGCGTGTTCGCGCAGCGCTTAAGATATTTTCTTAGCGTTGTGATTTTCTGTTTCTTATCTTGATGGATACAACGATAGCTCCAGCTAGGGTGCCTATCGCAATCAATGAAACCACGATGCCAAAGCCCAAATCTTCTGTTTTAGGAAGGGTTGTTAATAGCTTTTCAATAGGATTGTCTGTCGTATTGGTGGGGTATTGGACGGTCGTTTGTACAACTGAATCTTTATCTTCGTCATGCAATTCAAGGTTGCGATAGATATCAATACGCGCATCGTTCCATAGCTCAATATCCTCGCTTTGAAGCATTTCGTCAGTTGCTTTCATGAATAACACTGCTGGTGCGTAGACTGTTTTTTCCTGATAGAGCGCATCTAATACCTGACTGCAGGTCTCATTATTCCAAGAGCTCAATTCGGTCGAATCGAAGGCGTTTTCTAGAGTGTCGTTATTTTCGTAGCGTTCACGGCGATTCCATTGTTCGTCTTCCTGCGATAAGGTTCCAAAGCCTTCTTCGACCCTGCCGTGTTCAAAGGCAAGAGCGGTTATATACTCACCTTCTTTGAGTTGTAAATCCTCAACAAATAATGTGGTGGACTCTTGGGTTGAAAGATCTTGGCTCCAAAGGCGCCAGTTGTCAAAATTGTACATTCGCTCATTATTGGGATTGTCAGGGTTGTAGGGATTGGTGGAACACGCGTTTGCGGTTTCATTTTCCTGTGCGTTAGTGCTTTCGCTTTCTTGTACGATTGCGGTTTCACTCTCCTGCGTGCTTTCGCTTTCTTGAGTTTGTTCGGTAGTTTCACTTTCTTTCTGCTCATTATTTTCAGCATCTTGAATTTTTTCTTGGGCAGGAGTGTTTGTCATGTTGGTCTGATACCATACGTTCATTTTTCCATCGTAATCGCCGCTACTTATAGGTGTTGTGAGTGCTTCAAGGTGTGCCTGATCTTCTTTGGAGCAGGTCAAAAAATCAGTAGTGGTAAATTCATCTGCCCAAGTAGAAGAAGTGGATCGGTAGTCGATGGTGTAGGTGAATAACCCGTTAGCTTTGAAAAGAGTTTGCCGTTTGTCTATTTCTCCTTTGATTTCAGGAGTGTAGGGTTTGTTATCGACGGTCCCTAAATCAAGCGTTGTTTTGTCCCGCGAAATGGTTATTTCAAATGCGACAGGAACCATGCCTTCGTTTGTCGAGCACGGCAATTCCTCTACGGTATAGGTGTCATAAGGTAGAGCGCCTAGATTGTCATCAACGGGAGCCTGAGTGCCTAAAGCATCTTGACCAAACCAGATTCCGTCATCTGCGGAAGTTCCTTTGTTGGTGTTTTGAGAATGGGGAGTCCACGACGATTCGGTGCTTGCCATACCGTTTTCATCGGTAACAAGCACATGGGATTCTCTGGTGGTCTTCGAAGTAATGCGGAAAGGGACGGAGGCAAGACGTTCCATAGAACCTTGTCTTGTTTTAGAAAAAGCAAAATCACCTCTTTTTACTTGCTCTGATATTTCGATAACTTCCCAGTTTTCAATATGTGGTTCTGTTCCGCTTTCGTTGAGGGAGACAACGAAAGTATTTTCAACGGGAAGATAGCCTTCGGGGGCTTTTATTTCCTTGATCTCTACAGTCCCTAAGGGAAGAACTATCGAACCTTCGTGGTCGTAGTAGAAGTCATCTCCTTCGACAAAATAATCTTTCGAAAAGTGAATTTTTCCCTCTTCGTCAGTTTCGAAAATCCAGCTTCGTACAGGATTGCCCCATGATTGTGGAATGGAGAGCTGATTTGATTGAGCCTCTTCGCCATCCATGAAGGCGGTTAGGGTGTTTTGTACTAATTGAGGTACGGTGAGGTAGCGGTCGTAGTAAGAAACTTGAAATTGGGCACCGCCTAATGTTGCGGATCCGAGAGGCGATGATACCTTGGTTTCGGCATCTACTTTCTGAAGAACAAGGTCAATCAGGCAACTTTGAGGGGTATTGGAAATAGTTGACTGGGTTACCGATCCTGCGTGGATAGGGATTGATTTATCTGCAGTATTTGCGAAACCGGCGGGTGCTTGTTCTTCTTTGATGGTGTAGGTCCCTACGGGCAAGAGGGGGCTTCTCTGGCTTTGTCCGTTTTCGTCAGTCTGTAATTGCGCTACGCGATTGCCGTTCTTGTCGTAAACGCCAAAGATTGCTCCCTCTAGCGAATAGGTGCTATTACTTTCGCTGAGCGAGGGGTTTTCGGATGCTTTTTTCAGCTCAAGGTAGCCTCCAAAATTCTTTTGAACTTTTGCTTGAAAATAAACGGTTTGATAGCCAATTAAACCTAGGCTATTGCGTGGACCGTTCGGGCTTGCGGCTCCTGGCGGAGTAATAGTGACATCGTAGGTAACAATACCTGCGTTTATATCTACACTTACAAGGGTTGCGTTATAGTCTGCCCATGTGTACGAAGGCGCTGCTGCGCTGGGAAGAGAACAAGACCCCGTTCCTGAACACCCTTCTAATTCTCCTGTGAATCCTGAAATGCTAAATTGAGCAGGATGAACGCTCCAGGTTGCACCGATATAACATTTTCCAGATGCAGTTTCTGGCACGTCAAAGTCGGCATCGACCGTTACCACCTGGTCAGGTTCGCTAATGGAATAAAGGGCATAAATAGTAGTGGATGCCTCTACTGGAGCAGAAAAATCGAACGTAGAATTATCAGAGGAGTTTACCCATCGAATAAAGGTATATCCCTGCTTTGAGGGAGTAGAAAGAGCTTTCCCATAGGCTTCTTCAAATGAGGATCCTTTGGGAATAGCAACCTCAATATCTTCGGTTTTCTCGTCGTTAAAACTTACGCGAACGATGTAATCAGCTTCTACAAAGCTCCCTTTCACGGTGGTGCTTTGCGTTATGGGAGTGGTAAACCAATCAAAGTTATCACTCGCATCTGTTTTCCAAACAAGCTGAAAGCCTTGTGATTCTTTTTCTTCGATGAGACTAGCAAGTGGTTGGTTTCCTTGAGAATCAACCATATAACGAGGATCGGCCTGAATGGCTTGTCCTTTTGTGAAGTCATTTCCTTCGATCAGAGTTGGCAATGATCCCTGGAACCCCTCTACTTCAACGGTGACGGTGAGAGGGTCGCTTCCCTGAACTGCATAAGTTGACTGCGGGTACATAAGGCTCAATGCGCACAGGCACACCAATAAAAGAGCGAGACAGATTGCGGCATATCTAAAAACAACGGCAAGCCCTACACTTGGGTGTTTGCCTAAACAAGCTGTTCGTAGAGCTTTTGGGCGTTTACCCAAACAAGCTGCTCGCAGCACTTCTGGGGGAGAGTTCTTAGCAGGGCGTGAGCTTGCAGTAGAACAGGTAGAGCACGAACCTTCAGCAGAACAAACAGAGTTCGAGTCAGCAGTTTTCTTGGTGAACATGGAATCACTCCTATCGCATCAAAGGCGCTATAGGACTAATTCTGAAGAGGGAAATTCATATAATCGTGAATTTTAAGAGACACACAACTCGCTTTTTGCGAAAAGAAAGTTCATAAAAAGCAACAAAATATCTCACAAAAAGCAACCATTTTCTTTATGTAAAGCAACCTTCTTTTCAATAATGAACCATCGCGCTTCCTGCCTGAAACGCTCCGTTCGGTTCGTAAGGAGCAACGATTAGTTTACCTTCGTTTGCGATAAGCCGATGGCGCGGTATAGTGAGTTAAAATACTCTAACTTTAAAGCGACGCTCAACGGAAACACAGGACTTAAAGCGATGCTTGAAAGGTGAAGACCGACTTTAGGCGACGCTCAAAGGACAGCGTGTGCTTAAGGGAGATACTTATAAAACGACGCTTAGAAGATAAACCGACTAAAAGCGACGCTTAAGGGAAAAAGAGAGGCGTTGAACATGATTTATTCAAATATCGCTGAACTCATTGGCAACACTCCTTTGCTGGAGTTGGTGAATTTTGAAAAGAATAACCACTTAAAAGCTCACGTAGTAGCAAAAATAGAATCATTCAATCCTGCTGGTTCAGCAAAGGATCGCATAGCGAAGGCCATGCTAGAAACGGCGCAACGTGAAGGAAAGCTCGACGATGATACGGTGCTGATCGAGCCAACTTCTGGTAATACCGGCATTGCCCTTGCTGCTTTAGCGGCGGCTCGCGGAAATCGCACCATTATCGTGATGCCTGAAACAATGAGTGTTGAACGACGCATATTAATGCGTGCCTACGGCGCAGAAGTGGTGCTAACTGAAGGTGCGAAAGGCATGGCAGGAGCTATCGCAAAAGCAGAAGAACTTGCCAAAGAATATCCCAATTCTCTTATTGCTGGCCAATTTACTAACCCTGCAAATCCCGCTGCTCATGAAGCTACAACAGGTCCTGAGATCTGGGAAGCAACCGAAGGGAAGGTAGATATTCTTGTAGCAGGCGTTGGTACGGGTGGAACGTTGTCTGGATCAGGGAAATACCTTAAGAGCAAAAATCCCCATATCCAGGTGATCGCGGTTGAACCAGCCGATTCGCCCGTTCTTTCGGAAGGCAAAAGTGGTCCTCATGGCATTCAGGGAATTGGAGCAGGTTTCGTACCCGATACGCTCGATACCTCTATCTATGATGAGGTCTTAGCGGTACGTACCGAAGATTCCTTTGCTGCTACCCGCGAACTTGCCGCAAAAGAAGGAGTACTGGCAGGTATCTCTTCTGGCGCTGCTCTTCATGCCGCGAAAATAGTTGCTCAGCGTCCAGAAAATGAAGGAAAAATGATCGTAGTAGTGTTGCCTGATACGGGAGAGCGCTATCTTTCATCTGATCTTTTTTCGTACCTTGGCGAAATGGAGTAAAAATACATGTCTTTTGAAGAGGAAAATCGCAGCGCGATCTGTGTCTATTTCGCGCAAGGAGCAAAAGGCAACCAGCCTTGCGAGAAGCTTGGCGTAGAGGTTGAGCATTTTGTGGTGGACGCTGCTACGCTTAAGGCCATTCCTTATGAGGGCGAAAAGGTCGCAATCGGGCGTGCATCCGAAGGCGCATCCGGAGCCACGTCCGAGGCAGCATTTGGCGTTCGAGACATTCTCTTATATTTATCCGAGTTTTATCCTCGAGAAATGCGAGGACTTGAAGGCGATTTGATCGGCCTTGCTAACGAAGAGGCATCGCTGACTTTAGAGCCTGCAGCGCAGCTCGAGATAAGCATTGCACCCTATTGCGCCATAGCAGATATTGTTCGCGTGTATACCGAATTTCGCGGTCACGTCGATTCATTTCTTCGGCAGCATAAGGCAAAACTGGTAACGCTAGGCTATCATCCAATCGAAAAAGCCCATGATTTGTCATTAATACCAAAAAAGCGCTACCACTTCATGAATGACTATTTCCACGCCCTCGGCACTCATGGTGAGCGAATGATGCGTGCTTCTGCATCGACTCAGGTTTCGATTGATTATCGAGATGAGGCAGATGCGATAAGAAAAATGCGTGTTGCTCAGGCGCTGGTTCCTATTATTGCCGCATTTACCGATAACATAGTTCGTTTCGAAAGCGAGACTCCAAAGCCCTTGTCTCGTCTTGCCATGTGGCGCGATGTGGACAATGCGCGTTGTGGGCAAGTTCCTGGGTTATTCGAGGCAGGCTTCGGATTTGAACAGTATGCCGCTTGGCTGTTGCGTACCTGTCCAATTTTTGTGACGCGTCCGTCTGCCAAAGATCCGCAAGGACCTGCGCTGCGTGACGTTGCAGGCGCTACTGCATCTCAGGCTTACGCCGATGCTCCTATGTCGCAGGATGATATCGAGCATCTCCTTTCAATGTTTTGGCCTGATGTGCGCCTTAAGCAATTTGTAGAGATTCGCCCCGCCGATGCACTACCTCTCCAGGCGATGGCAGGTTATGCAGCTCTCATCAAAGGGATTTTTTATTCCGAAGAATCGCTTGCGCTCGTAGAGGATGCGTTTGGTGTTGTCGGGGGCAGATGGCAGCTTGACGATACGTATACCGATACCGCTGCTGAGTCTATCCGTGCTTTGGGTTGGAAGGCCAAAGTGGGGAATTTGTCGCTTGCCGAATGGAGAAAATTTCTTTTTGATCAGGCAAAAAGAACTCTCGTTCAAGAAGAACAGAGGTATTTAGAGAATTTCGAGAAATGGATAGCGCAAAATTCTCGTTTATCCTAACAAGATTTTCGGGCACGTTTGGCAGGTGTCGCTTTGTACGTTGCGCATCTGGTCGCAGATGAGTTTTTCCAGTTTAACAAGGGGAATGTTTTGCGCCTTGCTGATGCTCGTTAGGAGATACTGGGAGTTTGTCTTAAAGCTGAAGATCATTTCTTCAGGTATGTTGTGCTGTTCAAGAAGTCCTTCACGATGTAGATAGGAAATAAGTCCAATCAGTCCACTCAAGGTATATTCAATGATGAGCCGCGTGTCTATGGTGAGCTTCTCATCGTCGGCGCATAAAAGCCGTTCCCACATTTCAACCGAGGCGGCTTTTACCTTAGTGTCAATGCCTTCTTGACCACCGCGGTTCATCATTAAACCAAAACGCTTTATGTGTAGCGCAAAGTTCTCCTGCTCAAAGGGGTTGGATTTCTTGCAGAGCAAATAGAACAGCGCGCGAGGTACACTGCTGTTAATAAAAAGCTCGTCAGTTATGACTGAATCGATAAGCTCTTCGAGTGAATTATAGTGATAGTAAAACGTACCGCGGTTGCAATTTGCCTTTGAGGTAATCATGCTTACCGTAATATCTTTTAAATCGTTTTGTTCCAATAAGGCCCAGAAGGCATCTTTGATGCGTTGTTCAGCGCAATCGCCCTGGTCTTTTCTTGGTCGTGCCATTGGGGGTCTCCTGCACACTAAAGGGTTTTAGTCATGTTATTCCGAATGCGCTGCGCGCGCGTTCATAATGAGCATCTGTAACCGATTCTCAATGTTTGCGAAGCTTACGTCAGGATCAAAGTCGAGCGGCAGAATTTGCGCATCGGGGTAGAGCTCTTTTAATCGTTTTGCAATACCGCGGCCAACTACGTGGTTTGGTAAGCAACCAAAAGGCTGCAAGATAACAAACGCGCGACATCCATGTTCTGCGTGATGCAGAATTTCAGCGGGAATAAGAACTCCTTCTCCTGCGTCAAAGGTGTGATGGATGATAGGATCGCTTGCTTGTACCAAATCGGGCATACGGCAAGGCGGAGTGTAGAGTGGATGGGCCTTTGCGATGCGGTCGGTTACATCGTGAGCTAGGTCGAACACTCGGTTGTCGATCGCATAGGTAGCTTTATTTGCGAAAGGTCGGTCAACCTTGAACTCTTTTACTTGAGAATCCTGGTAGAAGTAGGTTTTGCGTATAACGTCAGTCATACGTGCTTCGATAACTTCAAGTCCATTGTCCTCTAAATAGTCTTCAATATCGTGGTTTGCGCCAGGATGGAAGTTCAAGAGATATTCACCCACGATAAGAACCGTTGGACGGGGGTTGCTTCTGTCATACGGCACTTGCTTCATGATTTCTATTGATTGAACAAAAGCTTTCTTTGCTCCACGAACGCCACCTGCTTCAAGGCCTTCAACTAAACAGTCGAGCGCTTTGTCAAAGGCTGCATTGGCGCTTCCTTCTTTCAGCTCGTAGGGACGCATTTTGCGAAGGAGCTCTTCAAGCGCGTCTATCATGGGTAAGGTGAAGGCAATGCGGATTGCGGAAGTGAGACTGAGTTTGAATCCGGGATGGATATTATGAAAGTCCACATCGTCGTTCGTGATGATCGGAACCTGTTCATAGCCTGCATCATTGAGCGCTTTGCGCAAAAGTGCAGCGTAGTGAGTTAGACGACAATCGCCAATATATTTGCCGGTTGCAACGGCAACATGATCGAGATCATACTCGCCCGACTCCAGGGCTTCAAGCGCTTCGCCAATAACAATCTGAGCAGGGAAGCAGATGTCGTTATGAACGTATTTCTTGCCAAGGTATATAGCTCGTTCTCGTCCTATAGGAAGCGATACAGTGCGGAGTCCCTGCTTTGAGAAAACCGCAGACATAATACGGCTAAACGCATGAGAAGTATTAGGAACTAACACCACTCGCTCCTTAACCGCTGTCTTATCAAACTTTTGCGGATAGGGATCACCCAGCTTAGCTCCCGTTTCGAGGGCAACTTGTTTATCGAGCGTTTGCTCTCTTGCGCTTTCGGCTTGCGGGGTAGCTCCCTGATTTGGGATCTCTTCAGCTACTGAAGAGTAATCTTTAGGATGAGAATCCGTCTTGTTGTGGCGAGCCTGCTCTTGTGCTCGTCTTCTTTCGATTGTCTCAACAAAAGAACGGGTACGAATGCCAAGAGGGCCACGGATATCGCTTTCGTCCACTTTGAGGACGAGCGGAGTTTTGGGTCCAACTTCTTTCATTAAGCGAATTATTTCATCGGAAAGATACGCATCGTGACCACAACCAAAGCTTACGATTTGGACATATTCCATGTGGGGGCTTTGTGCTGCAATGACTGCTGATGAAAGCATACGGGCATGGAAATTGTTAACAATGTCTATCAGGCTGTTATCCAAATTTACTTCGGTAATGCCAGGAACTGAATCGGCGGTAATGACCGGAATTCCCAGGTCGGTAAAGAAGCTTGGAAGTTCATGGTTTACCAGCGTGTCGTTGTGATAAGGACGCCCTGCTAATACCACGGCATAGCGTCCCTCTTTGCGTACCTGCGCAAGAACTTCTGCTCCGCGTTGTTGAAGCCTTTCGTGGAAAGAAGCCTGCGCCGCATTGGCTTGTGCAAGTGCTGCTTCGGTAGCTTTCTCGGGGATGTCAAACATCTCCTGGAAATAGGTTTTTAATTGATGAGTCTTATCTTTTTCGGTAAACCAATGGAATAAGGGGCTGTCAAAAGGTATATCCCAGCGTCGTTCAGGATTGTCCGAATTCTTTATAACCAGAGGATACCCTTTTACTACCGCGCACATTGATTGACTGGTATCTGCGGTATTTTCCGAGGGAACCGTCGTAACAATAGGCATAAAGATGCGGTCGACATTCTGGTTATGAAGATCGCGCAAGTGCCCGTGGACTAGTTTCGCGGGGAAGCAGACGGTGTCCGAAGCGACTGCCTGGAGGCCGTCTTCATAAATTGTGCGCGTGCTGAGATGGGAAAGTTTAACGGTGAAACCAAGTGCTTGAAGAAGCGTTTTCCAGAAGGGCATAGTGTCCCAATAAAACAGCACACGAGGAAGTCCGATGGTGATGTTTTGGTCGGGTACGACCTTGCTAAATGGCCAATCTTTAAAAAGTAAGGTCTCGCGTTCAGTGTACAGATTAGGGACGCTATCCATGGCTTTCTTCGCAGCACGAACCGCGTCGCGCACTGAAGCGTCTTTGGGATCGCCCACCACTTCTCCGCGAGGGCATCGGTTTCCTGTTATCCAAGAGGATCCGTTAGAAAACGTGATGCGAGTACGGTTGCAGCGGTTAGCACAGAAGGGACAAATGAGATTAGTCTCTTGGGTGTATTCAAAATCTCGGAGAGCATCCCACCCTATGAAGCTACTCGGCTGGCTGGATGCGTGTTCTTCTGATTGGCTAGGTG
>ENA-OPBF01000576-OPBF01000576.1-human-gut-metagenome-genome-assembly--contig:-NODE-576-length-27882-cov-3.345564_pt1 | contig 27882 bp, 30 predicted proteins | sample MGYA00241067_ERZ501450 | MGnify/ENA primary metagenome ERZ501450 (study PRJEB25962, sample SAMEA2042516) | human gut metagenome | biome: human gut; feature: human-associated habitat; material: faeces... | reverse complement strand
TTACTTACATTTCCTGTTGCTGTTGTTCCATAATTTGTTCCATCTGTTAGTCTTGCATATATTGCTCCGTTTTCTGTCATTTCTACTTTTGTTTGACTATTATAATTATTCCATGTTCTTCCATCTTTACTATATTGTAGTTGATATCTTTCTGTTGTTGCTGTTATTGTTACTATTACATTTCTATTTGTCCAGCCACTTGGTGAATAACTAAAATAAATATTGCTATTTCCTCCTGGTATTTCTTCTGTTGTTCCTATTACTTCTGCTGACTCTATTTCGTTTCCTGCATTATCTATTGCTTTTACTTTTATTCTATAATTTGCTTGTGGAGTTAATCTTCCAAATGTATAAATATTGCTTGTTTGTTCTTCTGTCCAACTATTTCCTCCATCTTTACTAAATCTATATCCTCGTATTCCACTTTTTCCATTTGTTCCAGTTGCTTCTTGATCTATTGCATTTGCTGTTACTTTTATTGTATTTACACCTTCTAATAATGTTGGTGTTGATATAGTTGGTCTTAACCTGTCTATATTTGTTATTTGTGTATTTATACTTCCTGTTGATTGTTGAGTATCTTGATTATATAGCCTTGCATATATTGTTTCATTATTGTTTTCTACAATTATATTTCCTGTATACATTTGCCAACTTCTATTATCTTTTGAATATTGGATTTTGTAGTCTGTTGCTGTATTTGTCATTTTTACTGTCACTGCTCCGTTTGTCCAATTTGTTGGTGTTTTTGTTATTTGTATTTTTTCTGCTGGATTTGGTAATTGATTTGTTGTTTCAGTTATCGCTGTTGTTTCTCTTTCATTTCCTGCTTTATCTATTGCTTTTATTTTTATTTGATAATTTGCTCCTGAATTCAATCCATTAAATGTATATGTTCCACTTGCTTGTTCTCCTGTCCAACTTGCTCCATTATCTTTACTAAATTTGTATCCTCGTATTCCACTACTTCCATCTGTTAAAGTTTTTTCTGCATCTATTGCATTTCCATTTACTATTATTGAATTTGTTGTCTTTCCTTGAATATTTGCCGTAAATTCTTTTGGTTGTAATCTATCTATATTGTCTACTGCATATGTTGCACTTTTTCCTGTCTTTCCTCCTTTTGTTAGTCTTGCATATATTGTTTTATTTTCGCTTATTTCTACTGGTGTACTATATCTTGCATAACTATTTCCATCTGTTGAATATTCTATTCCATATCCTTGCTCATTTGTTACTATTTCTACCCTTACCGGTCCTCTTGTCCATCCATCTGGTACTTTTGTAAAGTTTATTCTTCCTTCTCCATCTGGTAGTATTATTTCTTGCTCTGTTGTTCCATTTGTTGTATTTGTTTCTATTTCATTTCCTGCATTGTCTATTGCTTTTACTTTTATTGGATATGTTGTCCCTGATTGTAAATTTTCATATACATATCTTCCTTCTGTTATTAGTCCTGTCCATGTTTTCCCATTGTCTTTACTGAATTTATATCCTTTTATTCCACTTTTCCCATCTGTTGTTGTTGCTTCTTTATCTGTTGTATTTGCTGTTATTTCTAGTCTATTTTTTGTTACTTTTATTGTCAGTGCAAATGTGTTTGGGGCTAATCTATCTATATTTTCTATTCTTTTCTTTACAATTTCTGTTTTTTCGTTCTTTTCATTTATTCCTCTTGCTTGGATTTCTGTTCCGTTGTCTTGTATTTCTATTTCATTTTCATACTTTTTCCAGTTCTTTCCTCCATCTATACTATATTCTTTACTTACTTTTGTTATATTACTTGTTATTTTTACTTTTACTTTTCCGTTTGTCCAATTTTCTGGATTACTTGTTATTGTTATTTTTACTTTGCTTATATCTACTCCTGCGTTTCCTCCACCTTCTTCATTTCCTACATATGTTGTATCTTCTATTGTTACTTCAAATCTATATCCTTCTTTTGTTACTACTATTACTACTTTATTTGTATGGTCTGCTGTTATTTCTTTTGCTTCTTCAAACATTTTATCTTTTTTTACTGCTTCTGCATATTTGTCTAAAAATTTATCTATATTCACAGTATAGTCATCTACATATTCTCCATGTTTGATTATTTCTAGCTTTTCTTTATATTGTGAAATTTCTGTTTCAGTCTTTGCTTCATCACTTTTATTTATTATTCCATTGTCGCCTGTTATTGCTGATATTGATATTCCTGCTAATATTAATAACACTATTATTGTTACTACTAAGGCTATCATTGTTATTCCTTTTTCTTTTCTTAGTGTAGTTCTATTCATTTTTAATTATCCCCCTTCTTTTCTTATATTTTATAATACAATAATAAAGACAGCAACAAAACCTGTATTTTCTACAAGTTTTTATTTCTGTCTTTTTCTTTTATGGTATTATTTCTTTTTTCATTAAACATATAGTGTGTGTGTGTGTGTGTGTGTGTGTACTCTCTCAAGGCTTTTAGCTATTTCCATATTTTTTCTCCTTTTGGATATATTTTATATAATATCCTAATAATAGCAAAAAAGCAATAAATTTACTTAATGTAATATAAATGTAATATTTATTTCAAAGTGAATTTTATATACATTTGTCAAATTTAATTTTTTATTATATTTTTCATTTTTTTGGTTATAATATTTTCATAAAAATTTTAGGAGGTAAAAATGGATAGACCCGAATATATTTTAAATGAAATCAATAAAGGAATTAAAATGGGAATGGATTCTATTTCAACTATTTCTGATAAAGTTACTGATTCTAATTTTAAAGATGATTTACAATATGAATATAATAAATATAATGAGATATTAAATCAAGTTAATAACGAATTAGAAAAATATGATGAGTTCCCAAAAGAAGTTAACCCGGCTCAAAAAATGATGGGGTGGATTGATATTCAATTTAGTACTTTAAATGACCAAAGTAATTCTAAGATTGCTGAAATGTTACTTAAAGGTACAAATATGGGAATTATTGAAGGTGTTAAATTGTTAAATCATAATCAAGATAATGTTGAAAGTGTAAAAAATATTCTGAATAACTTTATTAAATTTCAGGAAAATAATGTTGAAAGATTGAAAAAATATTTATAAGTTTTGTTTTTTATTTTTATATATTAGTATATTTTAATTATAAAATATCAAAAAACATAAAAAATCGTTTTAGAGTCAATTTATCTAAAACGATTTTTCTATTTTTTATTTATAAGCTTTTTTTACTATATAGAAATTTTTCCTTTTTTATCTTCCCCATATATATTTTTACTTTTATATTATTTTAAAATTTAAGCAATTTTATCTAATATTTTCTATACTAATTTTTTCATTGTTTTTTTGATTATAATCTTTTTCTTCATCTTTTACTATTTGTTCTACAATCTTCAAATTATTAAAAAATTTAGTCATGTGCATTTGTGTATTGTTTTTTAATTTATTATTTCTTCTACAATTCATTTTTTCTAATTGATGTTTAAGAAATTCATTTTCATTTTCTAATTTTACTTTTTCTCTTTTTTTCTTTCCTATTTCATTCAAAGGGATTAATTGCTTTTTCATAAATTTCTCATTTGCGTTTTTTATTAATTCATCTTCTGATGGTAGATTAGAAAATGAATTTCTTATTCTATTTATAGTTTCATTCATTTCTGGCGTAAAATTTCCATTTAATTCTTCTATACTTGTTTCATATAAGTTTTTTAACATTCTCTTTACACTATTTTCTTTGTTATTTTCTTCACATTCTATTTTTAAATATTTCATCTTATATTCTATATTTTTTATTTTTTCTTGTTGTAATTTTTCTTTGCCAAATAGTTTACCAAAAATTGAGATTTTTTGTTCTCCGTATTCTTTGTTTTTCTAATTCTAGATTTTCTAGCTTTATTTTATAAATTATATTATTTACTTTGTCATTTAATTTAAATTTTATTTCTCCTATTTGTTCTTTTTCTTGCATTTCTATAATTCTTGGCATATCACTTAAAACTTTTTCAATTTGATTTAATTTTATTTCTTGTTCTTGCAATTTTATATTTATATTTTCATTATTCTTGTTTTCCTTTTCTTCACTTTTCTCTTTGTTTTCTTGTATTTTATTTTTTATTTCTTCAATAAATTCTTTATAAAAATCAATTGAGTATTGTGTAGTTTCAATTCCTAATTTTTCTGATAGTATCTGATTACTGTATAAAACATTTTTTAGCTCTTCAAAATTAATTTCTAAACTGTTAATTATATATTCTCTCTTTTTATTTATCTTTTCTTTCAATTCTGATATTTTTTTATTTTCTTCTTGTATTTTTCTTTCTTGTTCTTCTTTTTTTATTTTTTCTTTTTCCTTATCTATCTGAATTTCTTTTTGTCTACATTTTCCTTTTATCATTTTTAAGAATTTATCTTGATATTCTTCTAGCTCTTTTGTTATACATGATAATTTCACACTTATTTTATCATCTTGTTCTTGCCATTCTCTTATATCAATTCTTTGCCCTCTTAATTGAAAATATAAAAATTCATTTTCGCTTTGTAATTCACTATATTTTCTTGAATTCTCTAAATATTCTTCAAAATTATTAATACATTCATTTTCCAATATCATTATCTCATCATTTGAAATGTCTGGCAATTCTTCTCTATCTAGTGAAACATTATAATAATTTATTCCATTCCATTTTGAGACAAATTGACTTGTTTTAACAGTACAAAATGGTTCTATTAATATTTCTTTTTCATTTCTTCTATCTTTATCTCTATATTGTTCTATGTATAATCGTTTTATTTTATTTGTAGTATTAATTCTTAGCAATCCATTTTTTTCATATGGTAAAAATGTTTTTGCTATCTCTTCACTACATGATGTCGATAATATTTTATTTATTTTTTCATTTTGTTCAAAATCTCTTAATTCACTGTCTGTAACTCCACGATAAATATTTCCTAATGAGCTATTTTCTCCTTTTTTATATATTACTGAATATATATTTATGAATTTATTTATTAACTGCTCTAATTCTTCTTTTTTTTCTGGCATTTTCCATCCTGCTTTTATGCTTTTTTGTAATTTTTTATAATCTAAGCTTCCTATCATATTAATAGCAGTATGTTGATAACCTGTATAATCTTTTATCGCTTTTATTTCTTCTTCATTTAGTTCTAAATTTATTTTATCATTCATTAACTTCTCCTAATATTTCAAAAAATCTTTTTCTTTTATTATCAGAATTTTTTGTATCCCAAAATTCTATTTTTCCTTTTTTAGATTCTTTTTCTATAATCTCTCTTTTTTCTAATATTCTTTTTAGATGTTTTGCAACATATAGTGCTCCATCAAAAAAATTAACATCTCCTAGAAAATATGAAATTTCATTTTTTATTAATGGATAATGTGTACAACCAAGTACAACATTTTTTACTTTTCCTGCATACTCTTTCAAATTTTCTTCAAGATACCTTTTTATTTTTTTCTCTTTGCCTTCTTCAATTAAATCTGCTAATCCCACACATGGCATTATATATGTTTTTTTATTATTATATTCTTGCAAAATATATTTGAACCTTTCACTCTTAATCGTTCCTTTTGTTGCCATAATTAATGTTTCTTTGTCATATGCATAATCATGTACCATCTTATATGCTGGTTCTATTGCTATAATTGGTATTTCTTTATATTTATTTCTTAAAAACTTTGATGCTTTTGCACTTGCAGTATTACAAGCTATAACAATTGCTTTGCAATTTTTGCTTATCAAAAAATTTGATATTTCATCACATCTTTTTATTATCTCTTCATCTGTTTTATCTCCATATGGATTATTTTTTGAATCACTAACATATATATAATCCTCATTTGGTAATATTTTTATTATTTCTTTTAAAACTGTTACTCCACCTATTCCTGAGTCGAATATTCCTATGTTATTTTTATTTTTCATTCCTTTTTTCTCCATATTTTCTTTTTTGTAATACACCTTATTCTTAAAATATTTTTCCATACCATATTAAAAATTCTGCTTATACTATCTTATATAATTGGTTTTTATTTTTTCTTCGTTTTTTGGTTCTTCTATTCCCATTCTTTTACCTTGTTCTATACATTTCAATAGCCATGCCATATTATTTCCTAAAGTTCTCATTGTTTGCATTCCTTCTTCGTCTTTTACTACCTCTTCTGGATTATTTCCATGTACCATATTCCAATATTGACTTGTTACTATTGGCATATTGCTCATTGCAAAATATTTATTTATTTCATCAAAAGCAGCAGTTGCTCCACCTCTTCTGCAACTTACTATTCCTGCTGCTACTTTGTTTGCAAATAACTTTCCTCTTCCATAAAAAGCTCTATCCATAAAAGATGATAATTGACCTGATATTGCTGCAAAATGCACAGGACTACCAAAAACAAATCCATCAGTTTTTGGTACTTTTTCTAAAAATTCATTTACTTTATCATCTATAAAACATTTTCCCGTTTTCAAGCAACCTCCACAACCTATACAACCTGAAATAGGAGCATTTCCTATCCACATTATTTCAGTTTCTATATCATTAATATTTAATTGTTTCTCAATTTCCTTTAAAGCAGTATATGTACAACCTTTTTCTTTTGGGCTTCCATTTATTAACAGAACTTTCATTTTTAGTTACTCCTTTCTCATTTTAAGTCACAAATTTCGTCTGTTTTTATGTTTTTTGTTTAGTAAAATAATTCTATTATTTTTTAATTTTAGATACATAGTTATAAAATAGTAATTTTTCCAAGAAATATTTCTTACTTTTTATAATTATATAATTTTTAATTAAAAGTTTTGTTTTGTTAAATTATTAAGATTCATATATTTATAACTACATATATTATTCATTGCTAACTTAAAATATTTAATTAAATTTATATAATAAATTTATACAATTAATTTTATCTATATTCTATTCTAATATTGTTTTTACTGTTCCTTTACCATTTTGTGATGTTATTTCTAATATAGCACCATTTACTATTGCAAGTTGTGGTTTTACATGACCTATGTCAGCATCACAGATTATTGGAATTTCTAAGTCTTTTAATGCTTCTTTTACTGAATTATTAAAACTAGTTTCATACTCTTCTCTTATAAATAGTGGCCTTCCAAATATAATACCAGTACAATATTTAAAATATCCAGCATTTTTCATTTGCCATAAAGTTCTATATACCTCCGGTGTACTCATTTCAAAAACTTCTAAAAACCATATTAAACCATCTTCCTTATGTCTTTCTATATATTCGTTTACTTTATCGTATTTTGTTCCTATATATCCTTTTATGCAATCTAAGCAACCACCTAAGCTTCTGCCTTTTACTTGTATTTTTTCTTCTCCGGTTATATTTTTCCACTCTACTTTTTCTGTTAAATCATATCTTTTTGTTAATTCTTCAAAATCACTTTCTTCTCTTTTATTTTCATCACTTTTTTTATTTTCTTCTAATTTATTCAAATGAATTTCATCATTTATTTTCTTTAAGTTGATTACATTTTCTTCTTTATAATTTTTTAAATCTAGATTATCATTTTCTAAATTTTCCTTTTCTTTTTCTTCTCTAAAATCAACTATTTTTTGATATTTCTCAAATGATTCTTGAATAATATTTTCCCCTGCTTCTATTTTTAGTGCATCAGTTAAGTTTCGAAATAAAGGATTCATTGCATAATCTTTTATAGTCTGACAATACATTGTAGGTATATCTAAAATTGTATTAAATAAAAAACTAATTCCTGTTATATCTGAATAACCTTGTAGCCACTTAGGTTTTAAAACTTTTATTTTTTCAAAATCCAAATAATCAAAAATTTCAATTAAAAAATCTCCTCCTGCTGCAAATATAATAAGTTTTACTTTTTCATTTTCTAGTAACTCCATAAATTCTTTTGCTCTTTCTTTTCCACTAGCGCTTCTTCCTTTATTTTCTTTCCTTACACTTTTGGTTTCTATTATTTCGTAGCCCATTTTTCTTAATTGACTCTCTGCTAATTCAAGTTGCAAAATATCTTCTTTTTCTACTATTCCACCAGACGGAGCACATATTCCTATTATATCTCCCTTTTTTAGTTTCTCTGGATAATTCATAATATACCTCTCTTTTATAATCTTAAAAAATTTTATATTTTATATTATATATTCTCTTTTTATATAAATCAATAAGTTTATCTCATTTCCCAGTGTCATTTTCAAAAAAATTATTGTTACTGTATAATATTTTTTGTAGAGTAGCTGAAAAAACAAAAAAACTATCATATAATATAAAATTTAATATTCCTATTCTTAATTCCATATTATATAATAGTTTTCTATTTCTACAAATTATTTAAATTTCAATTATGCTTTTTTTGCTATTTCAGCGATTTCTGCAAAAGCTTTTGGATCTGATACAGCTACTTCTGCTAACATTTTTCTGTTTATTGTTACATTAGCTTTTTTTAATCCAGCGATTAATTTGCTATATGTTGTTCCATTCATTCTTGCTGCTGCATTTATTCTTGCTATCCATAATTTTCTAAAATCACTTTTTCTATCTTTTCTTCCTACATATGCATAGGATAAAGATTTTAATACTGCTTGATTAGCATTTCTAAATCTGTAATGTTTTGCTCCATAATATCCTTTTGCTTGTTTTAATATTTTTTTATGTCTTTTTCTTGTTATTCTAGCTGTTTTTACTCTTGCCATTTATATTCACCTTCCTTATATTCTTATTTCCTATTAGTTACCATATGGTAATAATTTTTTAATTGTATTTTCGCATGATTTATCTGCATATCCGTTTTGGATTCTTCCTGATTTCTTTTGTCTTTTTGTTTTGTTTGCTAATAAATGTCTTCTGTTTGATTTTGTTCTTTTTACTTTTCCTGTTGCTGTTAAAGAATATCTTTTCTTTGCAGCTTTATTTGTTTTTAATTTTGGCATAATTTTTTCTCCTTTCGATTTTTAATTTATTTAACTCAGATTATTTGTCTGATTTTTTAGCTAAAATTATGAACATATTTCTTCCTTCAAGTTTAGGTGCTTTTTCTACAACTGCTACATCACTTAAATTTTCTATAAATTTATTTAGCACTTGTTCACCTGCTTTTGAATTATTTACTTCTCTTCCTCTAAATCTAACTGTTATTTTTACTTTATTTCCATCTTCAATAAATTTCTTAGCATTTTTAGATTTAAAGCTGAAATCATGGTCTTCAATATTTGGTGTTACACGCAATTCTTTTACTTCAAAACTTTTTTGTTTTTTCTTTGCTTCTTTTTCTTTCTTAGCTTGTTCAAATTTATATTTTCCATAGTTCATTATTTTACAAACTGGTGGATTTGAATTTGGAGCAACTAAAACTAAGTCTAAGTTTTTACTTTCTGCTTTTTCTAAAGCTTGTTCAAAAGAAATAACACCTTCTTTTTCACCATTTTCTCCTATTAATTGTACTTCTTTGGCTTTTATTTGCCTATTAATTGGTAATTCCTGTTTTATGCTAAAACACCTCCAAAAAAAAATTTGACTTCTGTTACAAGTCAAATCTAAAATAAATATATACACATGAAAATGTTTTTATTTATTTAATTTCTAACCTTTTTCTTTACTTAGATAAGGTGAGAAGTTTGACTTCTTCTTGTAACATTAATTATGATAACATATTTTTTGTGAATATGTCAAGTGTTTTTAGTAATCTTTTTTACGAATATAAATCTTTTTTACAAAACGCTGTTTTCTTAAGATAACTTTTTATATTGTACCATTAATTATTATAACTTTTATTAGATTTTGTTTAGTTTTTCCAATTTATTTTTTAATAATGATTTCTCATTTAACGTAATCATATTAATAATATTAAAATCCAGAGTTTTATACAACTCTGGAAAAAAATTATGCAAGTGATATCTTAATTATAAAAAATAATAAAATTTATACGTACTGTTTCTAGTAAATCCAGCACATAACTCTTCCATGTGAAGGTGCTCCTCCATCTGTTGTATGAATCCTATACGTTACCGTATAATTTCCAGTATATCCTGGTGCAATCCTAATTGAACTCCATTTGCTCTGATTTGTATTTGACATACTTAAGTAATCTCCTGTTGTGCTTGATGCTTGGTACATTACTTTATTACCATATTTAATTATTACATCTACTCTTACATTAGGAGCAAAGTCTGAAATTTTCAAAGTTACACCTGCTGATGTCCAATTAGTACCTTTTACATTTACATTGAATGATTTTCCATATGAACCATCATCATTCCATGCTGAACCATATCCGCTCAAAGAGCCATATGGCCGTACATCTTCAACTTGACTTGTTGCACTTACTTCTTCTGCTGCAAATACATTCATATTACCCATTCCAATTAACATTGCTACTGCCATAAAAACACTTACTATTTTCTTCATAATTGCCTCCTTAAATTATCTTGCATAATTTTTTACTTACTTTAGAAGGATATTACCCATCTAATAGAAATGTAAGTCACCTATATTTTACCATATTTACTACTTTTTGTCAATTTTTTCAAAATTTTAAGATAAAAAATTTATTGATACCTGTATTTATTTTGCTTACGCATGTATAATATAGTATATTTTTCATATGTTTTTGTTTATTGTTTTTCTACTAATTTAAAATTAGAAATATCTGGTCTAATAATATCTGTGTCCTTAACAGTATTAAAATCATATTTAAATTCTGATATTATATCTCCATTTATTTCTCTTAAAATCAATCCTGTATCTTTCTCAACCCACAATTTCCAATCCTTAGATTTTTCAATTAAATAACATTCCTTGCCATTACAATTTCTTGACCTTACCTTTGTTTGTATCGTTAAAATTATTTTTGAAAAAAAGTCCATATCTTTGATATTATATGTATTTATTGGAATTTTATTTTCAATACAATTTTCTCCAAGTATTGCTGTTTTATTTTCTCCATATTGAATAGTAGATATTTTTTCATTTCCATTAACATAGCTAATAATTTTTCTATTTTCTGAATCAATAGGACTCATCGTTTGATAATTTGTTAAAAATTTAGAATCCTTATTATATGTTATTCGCATAGTTAGTGCATTATCACTTAACGTATATGCTTCTGCATAGTAATTATTATTCATTTTAATATTTTCAGATTTATTTGATAAATTAGATAAAATGAAATATTTGCTTAAAATACTTAATATACAAAAAATTAATATAGTTACCAATATAATTAAAACTATCTTTGTTTCTTTTTTTTTCATAAATACTTTCCCCTTTCTATCTTACAATGCGTATTTGCATAAATAAAAACTCTTATAGTATCACACTCATTATAGCAAATATTTTTCTTTTTTACTAGAATTATTTTACAAAATATTACAAAAATTATCTTTTTTGGAATATTTTATTGTTTTTATTATATATAAAAAAGCACTTATTTTATATATTACTTTATATCAATAAGTGTTTTTTAATATTTCTTATACTATTCTAAAATCATAATTTATAATTAATTTTTATACAAACTCTTCCCAAACTAGATTTGCCAAATCTATTCCCCTTCTACTTAAAGAAATTCTATTTCCATCAATTCTAACCAAATCCTCTTCTACTAATTTCTCCAATTCTTTATGATATACATATATAGGATTTTCAATATATTTTTCCTTAAAACTTGAAATTTTTACACCTTCAAGCTTTCTTAACCCAAGCAACATATATTCTTTTTTCTTATCTTCTAATGATTGTATTTCATCTATTTCATAAACCTCTTCTACTTTTTCAAAAAAACTTTCATCACCATTTCCAAGTTTTATAATTTCATTTACATCAATATCTTTGCTATTTATATTTTCAATGTATCTTTCTACATTACTACTATTACAATATCTTACCCCATTTATATAAGAATGTGCTGATGTTCCTATTCCTATATATTCTTTTTGCTCCCAGCAGTTTAAATTATGTTTCGACTCTTTTCCTATTTTTGAGAAATTAGATATTTCATAGTGATTATATCCATTAATTTCTAATGTATTTTTTACATACCAATACATATTTCGCTCTAATTCTTCATCTAGTAATTCCATTTTTCCTTCTTCTATCATTTTATCAAGAGCTGTTCCCTCTTCTAATATTAATGAATATACACTAATATGATTAGGGTTTAATTCTATTATTTTCTCTAAACTTTCTTTAACATCTGAAATTGTTTGATTAGGTAATCCTATCATTAAGTCTATGTTTGTATTATCAAATCCAGCTTTTTTTACTATACTATATGCATCTAGAAATTCATTATATGTATGTATTCTGCCAATTTGCTTTAAAATTTTGTTATTTGTGCTTTGCAAACCCATACTAATTCGATTTATTTTTGCCTCTTTATACATTTTTACTTTTTCTTCATCTATTGTACCTGGATTTACCTCTAATGTAATTTCTATATCTTGAAATTTTGTATCATTATTAACTAGACCTTTTTCTATTTCTTTTAAAATTTCTTCTATATATTTACTATCTATATATGATGGTGTTCCTCCTCCAATATATATAGTAGTAACATCATAATTTTTCATAAAGTCTTTATTTTCTAAATATTTTTTTATTTCTTTTTTTACTGCTTTTATATATTTTTCTACTATTTCTTCCTTATTAGAAAAAGACACAAAATCACAGTAATAGCATTTATGTTTACAAAATGGTATATGTATATATATTCCTAATTCTTTATTCTTCATCTGCTATCTCCATTATTTTTTTCAATCTATAATTTACACCTGATTTTCCTACTGGTTTTTTTAACATTTTCCCTAATTCTATTAGTGAAATATTTGGATTTTCTAATCTTAATTTCGCTATCTCTTTTAAATTTTCATCTAGTTTATTAAACTTTCCTGTTTGCTGTAATTTTTTTATTGCTCCTATTTGTTCAATAGCTGCATTTATTGTTTTATTCAAATTTGCAGTTTCACAGTTTACTATTCTATTTACTTTTCCTCTCATCTCTTTTTGAATTCTAATGTCTTCAAATTTCATAACAGCTTTATTAGCTCCTATTAGTGCTAACAAATTTGAAATTTCTTCTGCCTCTTTCCAATAAATAGAACATCTAGTTTTTGTATTTAATTCCTTAGTACTTATGTTTAAGCTTTCTATCATCTTCTTTAAAAATATCATATTTTCTTCATTTGATAAAACTATTTCTAAGTGATATGAATTTTCTGGATTGTTTATTGAACCAGCTCCTAAAAATGCACCTTTTATAATTGCTTTCTTTTGCTCAAATCCTTCTTTTTCTTGATATAGTTCTTCTATATTTTTGGTATATAATTCATTATCATTTATTTCTATATGACCTATTTTTTTTATTTCTTTTATTTTTGTATTTATATAAAAGACTTTACCTACAATGTCTATATCATAATCTATATTTAAGTTAGATAACAACTTTGAGAATCTATCTATATTATAATCATTTTCAGTTGAAAATTTTATCTCACTTTGCTTGTGAATATTTGTATTAGCTGATATTAGATATCCTATTAACTCACATTCTACATTGTTCTTATTAGTTAAACTATGATTATTATTCAGTTCTTGTTTTATATCTGAAGAAAAAGACATTTTAGTCACCTACCTTTGCAATTATTACTCTATTATTATCATATAAGTCTTTTATACATCTTTTATTTATATATTGGTCATTATTATCTAGTAAACTCATAACTTCTTCTTTTTGGTCATAACCTATTTCTAGACATAAATATCCTCCATATTTTAAATATTCATATCCTGTTTTTACTATTTTTCTATAAAAATCTAAACCATCTTTGCCACCATCTAATGCAATATGTGGTTCTTTTTGTACCTCTTTGTCAAGCTCTTTAATTATATCTTGTTTTATGTATGGTGGATTTGATACTATTATATCATATTTTTCCTTTGATAAATTTTCAAATAAGTTTGATTCTACAAATGTTATTTGATTTTCTACTTTATTAGTTTTTGCATTTAATTTTGCTATTTCTAATGCTTTATTACTGATATCTAATGCACTTATTTCTGTATTAGGCAAATATTTTGCTAGTGATACTGCTATTGCACCACTACCCGTACATAAGTCAAGAATTTTTTTTGCTCTTATTTTCTGAGCTATTTTTATTACCTCTTCGACTAAAACTTCTGTATCTTGACGAGGAATTAAAACATTTTCATCAACAAAAAAATTAAGTTTCATAAACTCCTTGCTATGAGTTATATGTTCTATTGGTACACCTTTGCTAAGTTTTGATATTCCTTCAAAAAATTTTTCTTCTTGATGTTTACTTAAATGTTCATTGTCATATATAATTAAATATTGCCTTGGTTTTTCTAGGACAAATTGCATTAATAATCTTACTTTTAATTTTGGTGTAGTAATTTTCTCTAATTTTAGTTTTGCTACTCCTCTTTCTATTGCTTGTTTTATTGTCATAATATCACCTTTTTTCTTCTAATACATTAATTTCAATTTTTTTGCTATTTATTTTTCTATGAAATTTATGCAGAAAATTTTTTATTTTTATATACAATAAAAAACCCCCACCTTAGCCGTCAGCTTCAATTTTTAAGGACCTGCTCCTAAAAACAGGTGGGTGCCTACCTAAATACTAATGGGCTTCTCACTATTATTAGTAAAATGTGAGCTTGCACGCCATATTTAGAGATTAGCCCCTCTTTTAACTTGTTGGTTCTAAAAATTACGCTCTTACGCACTACGCAGGGATTATTTAATTATTTATTGATTAATTTATTTATTTTGTATCTTTATATTAGCACATTAGATATCTATTTACAAGTAAAATAATTGCTTAATTTTTTTGTTTTATTTTTATTTTATTATTTTATCTCTTTTTTTCATATATTATTCTCTTTTTATTATTGTTTTTTGTATTTGATAAATTATCTTTTTTGTGTTAGAATTTTTCAAATTGGTAGCATGATTTTTGAGCTGATTTTGGGGTCGGAGACAAAAATCATTGCTACCACTTTTTCTTTGAATATTTGTACTTTTATCACTTTTTGTAGTTAAATATTTCATAAATAATCCTTGTGCAATCATTTCACCTTTCTTAAACTTATAATCTTTCTCTCCTTCATTTTGTATCATTATATATATAATCTTCATTATGTTTATTATTATAGTAATCCACATCAATTACTCCAATTTAATTACATAATCTGATGTTTCATTTAATAAAGCACTTTTTATCGAATCTTGCAATAAAAAGTGCTTTACTAAATTTTTTACATTTCTTCTCCAGCAAACGAAAACATCTTATAATTTCTTTCATCTACCCATACTTTTATTCCTGTTAATTTTTCTTCGATTTTAAAATATTCATCTTCTAATATATGTTTTCCTTCATATGAGTATACTCCACATATTCCCTCTTCTCTTCCTCCTTGTAAACCTATGTCTTTATCTCCAAAAATGGCATACTTGTTTTCATAAGGCTCTACTACATTTTTTAAGACTATTACAACTTTTTTACCTGTAATTATCCTGCTATATTCTATTGGTACTATTATCTTTCCTTCGTATGAATATAAACCACTTTTTTCGCCTTTTCTTACTCCTATAGCCATTGAAGTAGTTCTAATCATATTAAATTCTTCTGGTACGATTAGTTCTGGTTTATTTTTAAAGAAATTTTTAGAGATATATAATCCTCTTTTTCCTTCAGAAGTTATTACTTCATAAGTTCTCTCTCCTGCTGGTCTTCCTGAAAATCTTGTTGGATTTATTATAATTTCCTTATAATAGCTTTTAGTAATCCATGGCCAATCATTGAAATATAGTTTCTTTCTCCCATCTTCTAATACTATTCCTTGAAATTGGATATCATCAACACTAGTAACATAAGTATAATCTACAATTTCTTTCCGCCAATTTTCCTCTTCTTCTGACCAAAGTTTTACAACTTTAACCCATTTTTGCTGTGTTTCTGACCAAATTTTTTCTGTTTTCATTTTGCTTATTCTCCTTATAAATAATTATTTTATAGAAGTTACTTTACTTTCTATATCATTTATTATATATTCTTTAACACCAAAAACAACCTTTTTATGTTAATTTTAGTTTTAGATAAAATCCCACTCCATTTTCTAAGCTTTTTACTCCATATTTGTTTTCGCAATTGCTCATAATAGCTTTTACAAATATTACATAATAATTCTTTTATTATATCATTCAAATTTGGTGTTTTTATATCCTCTATGATACTCTGATGATTTTTGTCTCCGACCCCAAAACCAATGTTAATTCATTATTATTTTATATACTTAAATACTTCTTCTGGATATATCTTTAAATTTTTATTTACGAATTTATCAATATCAACCCATATTGCATCAGTTTCGCAATTATCATCAATTATATGATATTTTTCTTTATAATCTGAATCATTTATATCAACATTATAAAAGAATATTAATTCATGTGCATTTTTTCCATTATAAGTAAATATATTTTCAGATACACCTAAAAATTCTCCAACTTTAATATCTATATTAAGTTCTTCTTTAAATTCTCGCTTCAATGCATCTTTGCTATTTTCTAAAAATTCAATGCCTCCACCTATGCTTCTATAAAATGTTTCATTTTTAGTTTTATCATGTCCTTTACTAACTAACATTTTGTTGTTTCTTTTTACAATACCAAGTACAATAGGTCTTATTTCTTTAAATTTATCCATATTAATACTTTACCTCCTTTACCAGTTACTAGCTGTTACTATACTACAATGATTTTTGTCTCCGACCCCAAAATCACCAAATTACATTACATATAATAATATACAGAAAAACTGTAATAAGCTTCCTAATAGTATGAATAAGTGAAATACTGAATGCATCCATTTATGTTTTTTTCCTATTGCATATAATCCTGCTCCTATTGAGTATGCAATTCCTCCTGCTAATAGTAAACCAAATCCTATATTACCTAGTAGTGATGGTAGTAAATTTATTTTTACTATTATGCACCATCCCATTATTAAGTAACATAGCATTGAAAACTTTTTGAATTTTTTTATGTCTATTGAGTTCAAAATTATTCCAAGTATTGCAACTCCCCAAATAACTCCAAATATTGTCCAGCCTGTTGCTGTGTTATATTCTCTTAATGTACATAGTGAAAATGGTGTATATGAACCTGCAATTAATAAAAATATTGAGCAATGGTCTAATACTTGAAAAACTTTTTTTGAGAAACATTTTGGGCTTAGCCCATGGTATATGCTAGACATAGTGTATAATAATATCATTGTAAATCCGTAAATTGCTCCACTTACTACTCCATAAACATTTTTATTTTTTGCTGCAAATATAACACATAATACTGTTGCAACAATTCCTAATACTGCTCCAACTATATGTGATGTCATATTAAAAATTTCTTCTCCTTTTGTATATTTAGGTAAAATTCTGTCTTTTAATTTAATTCTTTCCATCTTAGTATTCCTTTCATATTTTATATTGAATTTATCCCCTTTTTATTAATGCTTTTCCATATATAGCAAGTAAAATTGACCTTTAAAAATACCCGAGATAGCCTTTCTTGTGTAGTTTTACTACTTTTCTTATTGTATAGGTTGTATAGGAAAATCAACTTTTATCTTGACTATATATAAGATTTTTCCGTATATAACAAGCAAAAGTAACCTTTATAAAGACCCTCAATAACTTTACTAGTGTAACTTAGCTACTTTTCTAATTATCAATTTTATTTTTATAATTTTCTAATTCAACTAAAAAATTATTAAAGTATTTTTTTACACAACTTGATATTTCTATATACATTTTGTTTTCTTCTGGAAATGTATGCATTGCAAAGTGGCTTTCTGCTAATAGCCATAATCCGTGTATATCCCTGAGTATCAAAGAAATGTTCAACTTTATTTATTATAGTAAATCCACTGTTTGATAACATTTTTTCAAATTTTTTTATTGCTGTTTTTTCTTCTTCATATTTCAACCATGTATTATAATTATACATTACTGCTTTCATTTCTACGGTCCTTCTTTCAATTACAATTATTATTTACCAATTTTGCACTTCTTCATTATAATATTTAATCAATGTTGGTTTGAACATATTATTTTCTTCAACTTGATTTAAGTCAATCATCTCGTCTTTTCCAAAATTGAACATTGTTTTTATATTTTCTTCTGTTAAATATTTTGTTTCTATTGATAAGTTTTTTCTAACATTGTTTCCATTAAATGCCAAGTTGAATCCCCATTCTCCAAATGATGGTACTTGCAAATGATATGGTAATACATTTTCAAATTGAGTTTTTATTGTTTTATTTATACACCAAAAAGATTTTTTTGCATAGTATGGACTTGTTGATTGACAAACCATGACTCCATTTGGTGTTAAATTTGCTCTTATATAGTTATAAAATACATTTGTATATAATTTATTTAATGCTTCATTATTAGGGTCTGGAAAATCTATAATTATTACATCAAATTTTTCTTCGTTTTCTTGAACAAATAGATATGCATCTTCATTTATTATTTTTACTTTTTCATTTATTAGTGAGTTTTCATTTAAGTTTTTGATTTGTTCATTTGTGCTACATAATTTTGTCATTTCACTGTCTATATCAACTAAAACAATTTTTTCTACATCATTATATTTTAAGACCTCTCTTGCTGCTAGTCCGTCTCCTCCTCCTAATATTAGGACCTTTTGATGTGAGTTTGCATATGACATTGGTATATGAACTAGTGCTTCATGATATCTATATTCATCACTTGTACTAAACTGTAAATTGCCATCTAAAAATAGTCTTATATCGTCTTTATGTTTAGTCATTACTATTTTTTGATATTGTGTTTGTTCTGATAATATTACATCATCTCTATAAAGTCCACTTTCAATGCTATTTGTTATGTTTGAACCTGTAAGTAAAAAACATATTATTGTTATTAAACATATTATTGATAATATTTTTACAGTTTTATATTTTTTTATATATGACTTATATTTTAATATTATCAACAAGGCTACTGCTATATTTATGCTTCCTACTAAAAATGTTGTAGTAATAAAGCCTAATTTTGGAAATAGTATTAATGGAAATACAATCGAACCTATTAGCCCTCCAATATAATCAAATGTAAATATATTAGCTAAATTTTTTCTAACATTACTCTCGTTATCTTCTATTATTCTAGTTAATATTGGAATTTCTAATCCTACAAAAATTCCTATTAATATAATTAATAAATACATTATTAAGTCATATATATTCGTATATATATTTGCTAAAAATAATATTAAACTTGAAAAGCCTCCTAATATTCCAACACTCATTTCTATAAATATAAATTTATTAAATAAGTCTTTTTTTATGTATTTTGATAAATATGAGCCTATTCCCATAGCACTCATATATAAACCTATTGTTATTGAAAATTGTGTTATACTATCTCCTTGTAAATATGAGCTTATACTACTAATTATAAGCTCATATATTATAGAACATATTGATATTAATAGTGTTGTTACTAATAGCAATCTTCCATCAAATTTTTTTACTGTTATTTCTTTATTTTCTTCCATTATAGAACTCCACTCATTATAATTCCTATTGCAATGAACATTCCACAAATCATAACACCTATTGCTTTATTATGATTGTCAATTTCTTCTGTAAGTGAAAAGTGCTTTTTAAACATCAATTCTGTTATTTTGTATCCAATTAAGCAAAATGATAATCCAATTACTACATAGATAATAATTTCTAATAATTTCATTAAAATTTCCATTTTATTATTATTCCTTTCATTTTATACTATAAATTATAATAACTACTTAACAAATTAAAGTCTTATTCGTTTTCAACTATTATTTTCTATTTATCACAATTTTTTTAATACTAATATTACTTATTTTTAATAATTAAATTTTTTATTTTATTACAGTTCTTACAATTATTGCTATTGCTATAAAAATTCCCGCCATTATAAATCCTGCTGCTACATTTTTTTCTTTTAATTCTTTGTTAAAATCATATGGTACTGTTAAATCAAAAATACATACTCCTGCTAACATTAATATAATTCCTAATCCACCATAGATTACTGTATTTAATATTTCCATCCAATTTATAATCATAATTTTTTCCCACCTTTTATAATTTTTAATACTTTTTCAATAATAAATTTTTTCTAATATTTTATAGTCAAATGTTACGGAACTATTTTCCAGAACTTGTTCCTCCTCCTGAAGATGTCCTACTGTTTACACTTTTTTGTCTTGCTGAATATGCATAATCATTATATGTACTACTTGAACGAGTACCCATATAACAAGAATGGTAATGACCATAATGGCTTGAATGATACATTGTTCCTGAATTATTTAAATATTTTTTACTAGAAACTTGTATGTAAATTTTGTTATTTTCTTTATAAATAAAAGCATATTCATTTTTAGTTTGTAAACCTATACCTTCATCAGATTTCTTATCATCTCCACTTGCTTTGGTTATTCCTTCTGGAACTCCATTTATTATATCTTTTACTGTTGCGTCAACAGTTTTTAGCTTAGATTCATAAACTTTTGCTTTTTCATTATTTGTATTATTTGTTATAGATGTTTCATATCTATATTTGCTAGTTTCTTTCTTCAAATATTTTTGCATTGATTTGTTAACAAATAAACCTGAAAACATGGAAACTATTGACGGAAAAAATAGTAATACAAACATTAATACCCACATAATTATTGAAGAATTTCTGGCTTTATTTGTATTATTTTTTATATTACTTGTTTGACTTTTTTCTATTTCATTTGTAATTTGTATATTAGTTTCATCAATTTTTCTACCTATACTTTTTTCTGTTTCGTCTTCCCATTTTTCTATTGAAATAATACTTTTTCCATCTTTTGATTTATAGTCAAAATACTCACATTTTTCATATTTATCAACATCAGTTTCTCCAAAATAATTATTTACTGTTTTTATACCTTTTTCATATAGTTCATAGGTTTTATTTTCACTTTGAAATTCTAGCTCATTTATATTAACATATCCTACATATCTATCATATAAATAATATTCTTCTCTATTATTTTCGTCTTTTTCTACTGATAACCATTTGTGCTTATATGAATTTATTTCTTTTATTTCATATTCCTGCCAAATCCAAGTATCTTCCTTATATTCAACCATATTAATAACCGCATATTTTCCGGTTTTAATATTAATAATTTGCCCCTTTTTTAATTTCACTTTAATCCCCTCTAATATTCAGATTCTTTTAATATTTTTATAGTAGATAAACTTATTATTTTTCCAATACTTATTTCTATTTCGTCTTTCCATTTTTCTATTGAAAGTATCTGCATTTTATCTTCTTTATTTGTATATTCATAATAACTAACTTCTTCATTTAATCCAATATCAGTCATTCCAAAATATGTTTCTACCTTTGCATCACCTTTTTCATAAAGTTCATATTCGTTATCATTATATGTGATATTCATTTTTATTTGGATTTTTGTATCTTTTAGAATTTCATATAGTATCACTTTATTTGATAATTCTACATTTAAGTAATACATTTTGCTTGTTTCTAAATTTTGAAGCTTATATTCCATCCAATATGAAGCTTTTTCTTTGTATTTTACTCCATTTAGTATTTTGTATTTTATTTTATCAATTAATATATATTGACCTTCTTTTAAATTTATTAAATCCATATTTATTTCCTTTTTTATTTTTTAACATTATATCTAAATTGCTTGAAAAAATCAATTATTTTTGCCTTTATTTTTTCTTTTATCTGTTGCAACTCGCATATTTTTTATTTCTTTATTTTATTTTCTTGTTTTGATATTATTTTTAGACTTTTTTCAAATTCTTCCCATTTCTCAAACTTAGTCACTTTTTTACTCATTTTTTATATAATTGTATTTTAATTATAATATGTTTATTATAAATTATGCTTCAATTTCCTCATAATTAGTTACAAGCCTAGCACCTTGCTTTATTAAATCATTAGTTCCTACTGAATTTATTGAATTAATATTTCCCGGCACTACATACACATCTCGACCTTGTTCTAATGCAAAATCTACTGTTATTAATGTTCCACTTTTTCTTTTTGCCTCAATTACGATTATTCCTTTACTTATTCCGCTTATAATTCTATTTCTAGCTGGAAAATTCATTTTTTCTGGTTTAACTCCTAATGGATATTCAGAAATTATTGCTCCTCCTTTTTGTATTATCTTTTTTTCTAAGTAATAATTTTCCTTGGGATATATTATATCTAAACCATTTCCTACAACTGCAATTGTTTTACCATTTGCTTCAATTGTGCCTATATGTGAAAAGCTATCTATTCCCTTTGCTAATCCACTTACTATAATAATTCCTTTTTTGGATAAATTATATGAAAAATATTTTGCTGCTTTTATTCCATACATACTTGCTTCTCTACAACCTATTATTCCTATTATATTTTGATTTAATATATTTTTATTTCCTTTAATATATATACATATAGGTACATCATATATTTCTTTTAGTTTTTTGGGATATAAACTTTCATTTATTGTTATTATATCTATTTCTTTTTTTATCATATTTTCTATATATTTATCTAAATTGTTTCGTATTTTTTTATCTAAAATATTCTCTATTTTTTTATTATTAAGCCATTTTTCTTTTTTCAACTCTTCATATGTTAAATTGTATATTCTGTTGGGCATTTTATATTTATCTAATAGTTTATTTTTGCTTATATTTCCTATTTCTCTTAACATTGAAAGCCATATCCAATATTTTTTATTTTCTAATTTTGCTTCTTCGATTTTCCTCTTTCCTTTCTTTATTAACGTTAATATTATGTAATAATCTATACTATTTTTATTGTATAAAATTAATTTTATCTTAAATCCATATAAATTTGCCATACAATAAGTAACTTTTACTTGTTATATACGAAAAAATCTTATATAGTGCCAATATAAAACCTGATGGTTTCTATGCAATAATAAAAAGCACTTTTAATAAAGTGCCCCTATTTTTATTGTATAAAAAATTTTAATTATATTAACCAGATATAAAATTTTTCATATACAACTTTTATATTTAATTATTTTTATTTTGTTGTTTAATTGTTGCTTTTATAACATTGTTCATTAGCATAGCTATTGTCATTGGTCCTACTCCCCCTGGAACCGGTGTTATGTAACTTGCCTTATTTTTTACATTTTCAAAATCAACATCTCCAACTATTTTATTATTTTCATCTCTGTTTATTCCTACATCAATAACAACAGCTCCATCTTTTACCATATTTTCTTTTACAAAATTTGCTTTTCCTATTGCTGAAATAAGTATATCTGCATTTTTTGCTTTTTCTTCTAATTCATTTGTTTTTGAATGGCAGATTGTAACTGTTGCATGTTTATTCAAACAACATGCCATTAATGGTTTTCCTACAATATTGCTTCTGCCTAATATTACCACATTTTTACCTGCTAAGTCAATATTATATTCTTCAAAAATTTTCATTATGCCGTATGGTGTACAAGAAACAAAAGTATCTTGATTTAATATTAATTTTCCTACATTTATTGGATTAAATCCGTCTACATCTTTTTCTTCTGATATTTCTTTAAAAGCTTCATTTATATCCAAATTATTTGGTATTGGGCTTTGTAATAATATTCCATTTACATTTTTATCTTTATTTAGCTTTTGTATTAATGATATTAATTCTTCTTGTGTAATATCTGATTTCAAAATATATTCTTCGTATTCAATTCCTATTTCATTACAAGCTCTACTTTTATTTCTTACATATACTTTTGAAGCTTCATCATCTCCAATCATTATTACTGCAAGTTTTGGTATTATTCCTTTTTCTTTTAACTTTTCACATTCTGTTTTTAAATTTATTCTTGTTTTTTTTGCTAATTCTTTTCCATCTAAAATTATTGCCATCTTTATTAAAGGAACTATTCTATAATATAAATTTTTCTATTTAATAGTTTTTATATTATAAAACAGTTCCTATCCTCCTTGTATAATTTGTTTTATGTACGAATATTTTGATTTTTTTGTATTAGAAATACTATTAAACTTTTTTCACAATACAATATACAATTAATTATTCATTTACATTTCTCATAATGTTATTTTAAATTATAGTTTACTGGTTCATTTTCTTTTAAAGTTTCTTGAACATCTAATATTCTTTGATTTGAAGAACCTCTAAATCTAAGTTTTAAATCCTTTTTATCTTCTTCAAATTTCCCATCAACAACAACATCTAAATACTTTAACAATTCTTTTGTTGTTTCATTATTTTGAGCCATCTTTCCTACAACATCTTTTTCAAAATCAAATCCTGTATAACACCAAATATTTTTATTTGGGAATTTTTCTTTTACTTTTTTTACAAGTGGAAGTAATCCTTCTTGATTTTGTTTTTCTAGTGGCTCTCCTCCTAATAGTGAAAGCCCTGAAATATAGTCATGATCCAAATAATTTATAACTTTGTCAATTTCTGCATCAGTAAATTTATTTCCATAATTAAAATCCCATGCACATTGATTAAAACATCCTTTACAATGATGATTACATCCACTTACAAATACTGATACTCGAACTCCTTCTCCATTTGCAACATCTACTTTTTTTATGTCTGCATAGTTCATCTATATTTCCCCCTTTATTTTATGTTATAGGAAAATCGGCTTTTATTTTACTCTATATACAGTTTCTCATATATCTCAGTTCAAATTGCCTTTAAATTCCTTAATCTTCTTATTTTATAACTTTTACAAATGCATTACCCTTTGTTTTATCTCTTTTGTCTTTCCTGCATTCCAGAAATTTTCTCCTAAATATCCACAAGTTCTTCTAACTACTGTCATTTTTGAATGGTCTTTATTTCCACAGTTTGGGCATTCCCATTCGTTATCTTTATTTATAACAATTTCTCCATCAAATCCACATACATGACAAAAATCTGATTTTGTATTAAATTCTGCATATTGTATATTGTCATAGATGAATTTTACTGCTGTTTCTAAGGCTTCTATATTGTTTTGCATATTTGGTATTTCTATATATGATATAGCTCCACCTGATGATATTTTTTGGAACTCACTTTCAAATGATAATTTTTCAAAAGCATCTATTTTTTCTCTAACATCTACATGGTAAGAGTTTGTATAATATCCTTTATCTGTTACATCTTTAATTGTTCCAAATTTTTCTTTATCTACCCTTGCAAATTTATAACATAAGCTTTCTGCTGGTGTTCCATATAATGCAAATCCAATGTTTGTTTCATCTTTCCATTTGTCTGTTGTTTCTCTTAAATGTTTCATTACTTTTATTGCAAAATCATGTCCTTTTTCTTCTGTATGTGATACTCCTGTCATTAATTTTGTCATTTCATATATTCCTATATATCCTAATGACATTGTAGAATATCCACCATATAATAATTTATCTATCGGTTCTCCTTTTTTCAAACGAGCTATTGCTCCATATTGCCAATGAACAGGGCTTATATCTGAATGTGTTCCTAATAAAGCATAATGTCTACACATTAAAGCTTCTTTACATAGTTCTAATCTTTCATCTAATAATTTCCAGAATTTTTCTTCATCGCCATCTGCAATTATAGCTATTTGTGGTAAGTTGATACTTACAACTCCTTGATTGAATCTTCCTTCAAATTTATAATTTCCATTTTCATCTTTCCATGGAGACAAGAAACTTCTACATCCCATTGGACTAAATACATTACCTTCATAATTTTCTCTCATTTTTTTAGCTGAAATGTAATCTGGATACATTCTCTTTGCTGAACATTTTACTGCAAGTTTTGTTAAGTAATCATATTTTCCACCTTTTAAACTATTGAATTCATCTAAAACATATACTAATTTAGGAAATGCTGGTGTTACATATACTCCTGCTTCATTTTTTATTCCTTCATATCTTTGTCTTAGTACCTCTTCAATTATCATTGCATTCTCTTTTATGTATGGGTCTCCTTCTTCTAAATGTAAAAATAATGTTACGAATGGAGATTGTCCATTTGTTGTCATTAAAGTATTTATTTGATATTGAATAGTTTGAACTCCTGCTTTTAATTCTGATTTTAATCTAGTATCAACTAAATCTTCAATTATATCATCAGACACTTTTCCTTTATATTTTGTCTCAATTTCCTTTTTGAATTTTTCATAACTTTTTCTTAAATATTTACCTAAATGTATTAAATCTACTGATTGTCCTCCATATTGATTACTTGCTACTGCTGCAATAATTTGTGTTGTTACTGTACATGCAACTTGGAAACTTTTTGGACTTTCTATCATCTTTCCATTCATTACAGTTCCATTGTCTAGCATATCTTCAATATTTATTAAACAACAGTTAAATATAGGTTGAACAAAATAATCTGCGTCGTGAAAATGTAAAATTCCTTCTGCGTCAGCTTTTGCTATTTTTTCTGGTAATAATAATCTTTTTGTTAAATCTCTTGAAACTTCTCCTGCAATGTAATCTCTTTGTGTAGAAGCCAATAATGTATTTTTGTTAGAATTTTCTTCTGCTAATTCTTTATTATCATTTCTTATTATTCCTAATATTGTTTCGTCTGTTGTATTTTGTTTTCTTACTAAGGCTCTTGTATATCTATATACTATATATTTTTTAGCTAATTCATATTTTTCTATTTCCATTAGCTTTTCTTCTATAATATCTTGTATATCTTCTACTAACATCCTTTTTTTATTTAGCTCTTCAATATCTTGAACAATCTTCTTTATATCCTCTTTTGAGGCTCTTTCCTTAGGTTTTACTTCTCTATTTGCTTTTTCAATTGCTATTTGTATTTTTGCTCTATCATAATCAACAGCTCTTCCATCCCTTTTAATAACTTTCATTTTACATTTCCTCCTTAAATAAGTATGTACTTATTATATATCAAAAAAAACTTTTTTCTGTTGCAAAAGCAACATATTATGAAATATTATTTTTATTTCCGAAATTTCTTGGCTTTCAAGTAATATTACATTTATATTACAAAAATATTACATCTATATTTCACTTTTTTTATTGTCTTTTATACTTTTTTACTGTATAATGTTTATGTATAGTTAAGGAGTGGTGTGTATGAATACTAGTTTTAATCTAGAAAATTTTATTTCTGATTTTTCTACAAAATGCAACAAAGTTCAGTGTAAAAATTTTACAAAGAATGAAATAATCACTACATATATTCAAAAGCGTAATCAATTATGTATATTAACCTCCGGAACAGCTGATTTAGTAAGATATGACTTAAACGGAAATAGAACTATTGTAGAACATTTCTCTAAAAATGCTTTATTTGGAGAAGTATTTTATAATGTAACAACAAATAATGAACTTTTAGTTGAAGCAAAATCTAATTGCACTGTTCTTTTCTATATTTATGATGATATGTTTCAAAAATGCAAAACCACTTGCAAATTTCATCAAATATTATCTGAAAACTTACCCGAATTAATTTTAAACAAAGTAACTGAATTAAACATGAGAATAGAACTCTTAACCAAAAGATCTACCAGAGATAAATTATTAAGTTACTTTTCCTTAATATCTACTAGAAATTTAAATACTAGTTTTGAATTGCCTCTTTCATTAACTGATTTAGCTGACTATCTAAGTGTTGATAGGAGTGCTATGATGAGAGAATTAAAACTTTTAAGGGAAGATGGTTTTATTGAAAAAAGTGGTAACAGAATTAAATTAAATAGAAATTAAAAAAGTCAAAGTTTGAGAACTAGCTTACACCACTGGGACG
>ENA-OPBF01000572-OPBF01000572.1-human-gut-metagenome-genome-assembly--contig:-NODE-572-length-28016-cov-3.634133_pt1 | contig 28016 bp, 25 predicted proteins | sample MGYA00241067_ERZ501450 | MGnify/ENA primary metagenome ERZ501450 (study PRJEB25962, sample SAMEA2042516) | human gut metagenome | biome: human gut; feature: human-associated habitat; material: faeces... | reverse complement strand
TTTTACCATAGAAGACCTTCTAAAACATTATTTACAGAAAAAGTTTCACATTCTCGAGTAGGTGCTATAAATAGCACCTACTCAATATTACTTGTAATTTCCTTTTTTGAAATTTAGATTTCATACCATTTTTTATCAATCATTAATCCGAAAATCATATCATATTTGCCCTCACATATAACATGATCTTTATATATTCTGTATCCATTTTCTAGAACATATTTAACAGGAAAGGGACATTCAAACATATCTAAGTCGGTGTTTTTTTCAGCTTCTTCTAATAAACATTCGGGAATAGCCATAATGACATGTCCTGTGTCTCCATCACAATAGTAATAATTAAATTCTTCTAATTCTTTTGGCAAATTTAAATAATGGTCTTTTATTATTCCTCTTAATCCTTCATGGCTTCTACGCATTTTTAATTGTCCTCCTCTTTTATGTTAGATGTTAATCGCTTCTAAAAGTGACCTGTAGTGCTATAAAAACCTGGGAGTATAACGTATTGTAATGACATGTACTTCTTTTTTTTGCTTCACGATACGATAGACGATGGTGTAATTTTTTAAAAATAACTGGCGGTAATCCTTATTTGAATAAGCTCCAACGCGTCGGATCGCTCCGCGTTCCGGAAATTGAGCCAAGCTAAGGATCGCGGTTTCTAATGCATCAACCATATTTAAAGCGGTGTCAGGTTCTAATAAAGAGTTTGCAATATAAGAATAGATTTCTTCTAAGTCTTGGTAAGCACGAGCATAAAGCTTTACGGTATATTTATCCAAAATGTTTCCTCCGTAAACATGAAAGAACTTCTTTTGCATCTAACAAAACGCCTTCAGCAGCATATTCTTTTTCTGCATCTTTAATAGCAGTATCTATGTGTGTAGTTTCTAACATGTTTTCATATGTTTCAATGCTCATGACTACTAAATCTCCATAGCCGTTTTTGGTGATAAAAAGCGGTTCAGGTTTTGCGTGGCAAAGTTCTGAAATTTCCGTAGTGTTTCTGAGATCTGTAATTGGTCGGATTTGTGGCATGTTACGAACCTCCTTTCTTGTACATTATTATAGCGAAATTATGTACAAAACGCAATGTAGTAATATATGGGAAATGTGGTTATTGAAGCACTCATTGAATCTATAAAAGAAAAAAATTGTTGATCAGAATTTTAATTATTATATTGATTTAATTTTATAAATGTTATACACTATATATGTAGTAAATAATATAGGGTGCTATAAATAGCACCGGAGAGGAGCAGTTATGAAATCAATCGCTTTTTTAAACATTAAAGGAGGAGTCGGAAAGACAACAAGTGTAACAACGATAGCACATATGCTTGCAACACAGTACAAAAAAAGAGTGTTAATTGTCGATCTTGACCCGCAAGGAAATAGTACAGCCATGTTTTCTAAAGCAGATTTATTTGAGGATTTTATCAATCCGGAATTACCCTACTTGGAGTATTCAGTTAGTAATTTGCTAATGGATAAAAAAATGGATGTGCATAAATGCATTACACACACAAAATATGAGAACTTAGATATTATCGGGGCAGATTTAAGACTTACGACAGTGGAAAAAGCCGTGAACTCGGATACATCTACCCCACAGCAGATACGTTTGCAGCGGCACTTAAAAGTAGTGGAGGACGAATATGATTTTTGTATTTTTGATTGTTCTCCAAACAGCGGACTTGTTAATGTGAATGGGCTTACAATGGCAGATGAGGTTTACATTCCAATTTGTGCAGATGCGTATAGTTTGCAAGGAATTAAAGCAACAGAGGAATTAATTGATAACGTGTCAGATTTTAACGTGAAATTAAAAATAGGGGGAATTTTTTGTACTCGGTGGGAAGGAAAAAAGGCGAATAAAACAATCTATGAAATGGTTCAAATGCAATATCCAGATCTTCTTATACCGATTAAAATTGGGAAAAGTAAATATTGTGAAGAAAACACAATGTTCCGAGTTCCTCTTTTGGAAATTGATTATGGTAAGAATAAAAGTAAGGCTACATTGGCATATCTTGAATTGACAGAGTATATTCTTTCACCTAATAAAAAAGTTTTTTTAGAAAGTTTAAATAGATAAGCGCGGAGGGAAAAATGAGTAGATTTGATTTGAGTAAAATGGGACAGAAAATAGAAGAAAATAAGGTGGAACTTGGAAAGTCTTATTTGAATGAAGCGTCTTTATCCATGCGGGATACTCGAAAAAAAACGGAGTATATTTCGCTAGATGAAATTGTTCCGAATCCAGATAATAAATTGAGTATGCCGAATGTTAAATGGCTGAAGCAGGATATTGCTTTAGAGGGATTGTTACAACCGCTTGTCGTTGCACAGATGGATGATGGAAAATATATGTTATATGCCGGACATCAAAGATTTGAAGCAATTAGACAGTTACATCAGGAAGGAAAATTTGAGAATACAGTAGAAGTAAAAAAAGTAGACTTAGACAACTTGAATCTTCCGGATACAGTAAGTGAAAATGTACGCAGAAAACTATTATTACGATCAGCAAATATTCAGCGAGGAAATGGATATTCGACAGATGCGGATCGTTATGTTGTAATTAGCGACTGGAAGGAAATTTACACGGAATTAAGACGATGCGGCGTTGAAGTGATTGAATTTGGGTTAGAGGGAGACGATGAAATAAGAGAATCTGAACAGATAAAAGGACGTAAGACAAGGGAACTTGTTGCAGAAAAGGTAGGATTATCTCCCGCACAGGTTGGAAAATTTGAACGAGTGGATAATCAAGGTGTGGATGAACTGAAAGAAGCTTTGAAAGAAGATAAGATCAATGTTGCAACAGCGGCGGAAGTCGCTTCAATGAATCCACAAGATCAAAAGAAAATATTAGAAAAAATCCGAGCGACAAGGGAGATTACACCAGATAATAAGATCAATGGAGAAGATATTGAAAAGGCGAAAGAAGTATTGGACGATTCCAAAAAGCCAGAAAAGAAAACTATAAAAAGGAAAGCGTCCGGTTTGAATATTATTTCAAAGAAAAAGATAAATGCGGATTTGAAAGAAGCATTTAAAAGTTTAAAAGAAGCCGGAGAAGAAATAGAAGTAGATCAGGAAACATACTCGGCTTATATGAAACATATTGAATCACTTAATCGAATTATTGAACAGGCTGCAAAAAGATGATTTTAGGTAAGGTGCTATTTATAGCACCTTACCTTTCATAAAAGGCAGAAGAGGTGGAGCGATGGAGTTATTAAATAATGAATTGAGGATAAATCAGCTTGAAAATAAAAGAAAAGATGTAGAAAAAGCTTTACAAAATTGCATAGTACGAGATAGCTTTTTAGATGATTTTGAAAAACGGTTCTGCTGGAGTAATAATGCTTTGGAGGGAAATACGCTATCCCTGATCGAAACAGTTAATTTACTTGATTATGATGAGGTACAAAGCGGTCATACTTATTCGGAGTATCAGGAAGCAAAGAATGTGTATGCTGCAATTAAAAATATGCTGATCCCGATGGAGCAAGTAAGGATTGATGGGGATTGGATTAAAAAAGTAAATGGATATGTCATGGGGACATCTGGGGAATATAGAAATCACGATATATATGTGGGAAATTTGGTAGAAGCGGTTTATTATCCTCCGGCGTCAGATAAAGTAGAAGAGTTAATGAAAGCATTTGAAAAAACGGTAAATATAAAGGAAAAAAATATTGATAAACTGCTTTTAGAAATCGCGCAACAACACATAGTGTTTGAAAGGATACATCCGTTTCAAGACGGTAATGGACGAACAGGAAGAATATTGATTAATCAACAATTAATCAATAATGGCTTGCCACCTATATCAATTAAGCCAACAGGGAAATATCGCCAAGCATTTCGTCGTTACAATAATTCGGGAGATTTGTCACAAATGGTGTATATTTTAGCGAAAAGCGAATTAGAATCTTTTGATCGAATTTTGCAACAAGAAAGTAGATATCTTCTTAATCGCGATGGGAGAAATGTCGAAGTAAAATCAAAATTAAGAGCAACAGAAAGAGAAATAGATTTATGAGTTTTGGAGGGAACGATGGGAGCAACTGTGTTTAATATGCCGGATCAGATTTGTGAGATGGTAAGATATACTGAGTATATTACAAGGATTAGTAAATCTGAACTTTATCGCAAAGCAATCAGTTATTTTATAGAAAATAAATTGGAAGTGACAGATGAAGTTTTATATATGCCACTTGCTCAAAAAAATTGTAAGGAACAAGTTTACATTGAAATGTGCTTGCCATTATTAGAAGAATATATTAAAAAATTAAGGAATCAATGTGCCGAAGGTGTGTTTTGTGTTGCTCAAGGAAAAGGAATCATGCAGAAGAAAAATAGATATCGGAAATCAACGGTAATTCTTCAGGCAATGATTAATTATTTATATTATTTATACTCTGACGAGGAGGTGCAGATAAAAGAAATTGAGCAGGGATTAATTTATATGAATGAAAGGAGGCTTGTATGGAAGCGGAACGGGTTCTAAATGATTTATACAAAAAAATAAATGAGACAGGATGCGAAGGACGTTTGCCGGTTGCAATATTTAGGGTTGAAAAAAACATATTAACATATAGTGGATGGAAATGGCGTTTTGTTCCTAATAGTGGAATTTATGAAATTGCAGTTATGGCTGAAAAATTGCAAGAATCAGTTTATCAAATTTATGCAGAAGTCTTTCATCAAATTGTGCATATTTTAAATGCACAATCGGGAATTACCGATACGTCAAACTATGGACGATACCACAATAGACATTTTCAGAAAAAAGCAGAAGAATTAGGGTTAAAAGCAACAAAAAAAGAATATGTACATGGATTTGATATTATCGAAGTACCTAAGAGTTTAATTGAAAAGATCAATTTTCCTATGTTTGAAACGAACTTAAAAAAGGCGATAGAAAAACAATCTGTCGAGATCGCTCCCCCCAATATAACTGAGGCGTTATATCGTTGTCCGATTTGCAAACAATATGCAAACGCTGATTCAAAGGCGAAATTGTTTTGTGGTTATTGCAATACAGAAATGATCCGGATTGAACAGAAAAAACTTGTCTCATGATATTTATTATACCATAAGGAGGTAAAAACAAGAAATTCATGGGAATAAATTATGGATACATTCGGGTATCTGCTTCTGATCAAAATGAGTCTAGGCAATTATACGCGATGGAAAAAAATGGGATTAAACAAAAAAATATTTTTGTTGATAAACAGTCGGGAAAAAATTTTGAACGAAAACAATACAAGGCATTACTCCGAAAGTTGAAAGAAGGAGATACATTATACGTTGAAAGCATTAGTCGTTTCGGGCGAAATTACATTGAAATTACAGAGCAATGGCGTTATTTGATTAGAAATAAAAAAGTAAATGTTGTTGTAATGGATATGCCGTTACTAGATACGCGTCCTAAAAAGGATTTGTTAGGGACATTTATTGGAGATTTGGTTTTGTATATCCTAAGTTATGTTGCGGAATCGGAAAGAAAAAATATTAAGCGGTGCCAGGCGGAAGGGATTGCTCGTGCAAAAGAACGAGGTGTGAAATTTGGAAGACCTCAAAAAATGTCACTCGCTGAATTTGAAGAAAGATATTATAAGTATTGTAGTGCAGGATATACTGTAAAAGAGATGGCAAAAATGTTTAACATGTCAGTTTCGAGTGCATACAGATACAGGTCAAAGTTAAAAAGATTAAAATGAGTGGCACAAAGATTTAAAATTAACTCCAAAGTTGATTAAACAATGAAGAAAGCAGGGAATACTTGCAATAGTTATCTGCATATGTTATAATGCCGGTAGCCAAGAAAAGATATAATTTCTAACACATAGACACCCCCCTTTCTGTTGCCAGATTGGGAGCGACAACGCTGTTAATTATGCTGTGTTATAAGACGTTCTGAGATGCGATAGCCAAATATAAAAGCAAAAATAGATAGACCTATGCCAAGAATAAGAGCGGATTTTTCCTTTTTCTTTTTTTTCACTATAGAACATATACAAAATATTCCTATTCCAAAAAATAAGATTGCCATAGATCCTTCATTTAAAACACCACCTATACCTGTTTCCGGAAGAACGAGTTGTGCAATAATAAAGAGAAACAGTATTATCAAAAAAAACGCTTCCAATAATTCTTTTTTTCTATTCATCTTTTATCAATTCCTCTCTAACGATCAATAGAAATTTTTTGATGTTTAGATTGCTTAATATGCAATGATTTATCGTTCATTTTTGGTTGCAAAGAATGGTGGTTTTCAATGTTCAAGTTAATTCTGTTAAAAACATAATCATTAATCGATTCAATGTGTTCCTTGTAAGAATGGAACACAGATTTAAAGATACTGTCAATTTCTGTGAATGGGTCTTTATCAGTTCCTTTTAAAGTTTCTATAAAGGAGTCATAATGATTTTTAAAATGCATTTTTCGGGCTTCTGTAAGCTCAAGTCCATAATTCGCTTGAATCATGATAGATAAGGCATCAGCTTCGAGTTCTTTTTGCGAAACTGGCTTATTCCTACTTAATTTTTCGGAGTGGATCAAAGCATGTCCTAATTCGTGTAAAGTGGTACAAAGGCGTTGGGTATCTTCAAGGCGCTTATTAATCTTAATAACATTTATCTCCGGCAGGTAAACACCTCTAAGGGAAATAGACTTTAAATTTGATTGCAATACCGGACAATGAAGCTGTTCTGATGCAAAGTCTTCGATTCCTCTGCAGATATTGAGATGCTGCGCTGAAGGATATCCCATATTAAATAATTTAGGATACTGGTCTTTTGGAAAATCGGTTTGGGAAATATCAAAGACGTTTCCGATTCCAAAAGAAAGTTTTTCAAATCCTTCTATCATTCCTTTCTGATATGCTTCTTTTTGAGCGGCTGTTGCCTCTGATAATTTTACAAATTCTTCATTGTTTATTTTAAGCCATGTAGTATGAATAGGTATCCGTACTTTAAGTCCATGCTGACCGGATAAAACATTATATCCCATTTTTTTCCATGCGCTATACGATTGACAGTAAGTAGCTCCTTTATTTTGTGCATAGATTAGTTGGGTGTTTAGAGGGCTATACTGATAAAAATTACAGGAAAATGCAAAAGCTTCTGCAAAAAGTTCAGGATTTGAATGATATTCTTTTAATGTGTTTTTTAACAATTCTTGGACGTTGTTTTCTATTTCTTCTCGTTTTTGGTCTGCGCTTTTCTTATCATATTTTTTCATAATTTACCTCAACCATAAATGGCATAAATTTCTGCTTGTTCTGCTTCTGGCAAATTTTTGACAGGAGCTAATAAATCACTTTCTAGGAATGTTCCTACAGGAGCTATTTGTTCTTCACAGATCATGTAATAAAGATGTCCAAAATCATTTTTTACGATTACTTTTCCGTTGAAATAACCGATTACTAAATTGGTGTAATTTGTTTTTGAGACATCGCACATAGGTTTTATCAAGACCATTATTTTTTCCCTCACATTTTTATAAAATTTTTGAATTGATCAAATACATCAAGAAAAATAGTTAAAAATTCTTGGCGAAGAGTTGGGTAAACCAATGTAGTTAATCCGATTACAGCAAGAATTAAAAGTGTTACAGTAGCAATTAATTTTATAAAAGCAATTATCGTTTTGATTGTAAATTTATAAGTATTTGATTTTTCGACAACAACAACATTTTCCTGATCAATTTGATGTTTTTTCTTTAAACGAATTTGTTCTTTTTCTTTAGCATTTTCTTTCTTAATCCGTTCAGAAAGATTAAATCTACTCACTTATTTTTACCTCCAAACAATTTGAAAAATCCTTTTCTTTTCGGTTCTTCTTCTATTCGCGCATCTAACTGAAAGATAGGATCATAAGTAGTTACATCATATAATTTATAAGGTTCAGTGCAGCGTGTTGGTACGATTGTGCTATTTTTACGTTCTCCCATAATTCCTTCAATATCTTCTTCAGGTAGTTCGTCCCCAAAAGAAAGAATATATTTGCCGTCTGTATGAATTTTGCTTTGAAGAAGTTTAAAAGTCGCTTGCATTTCTGACGGTTTCCATCCCAAAACATATATTTTGATATCTCTTTCAAGGAAAGATTCTCGGTTGAAATGGTTTGTAAATGAACCGTAGTCATACACATAAAAGTCATATCCAAGTTTTTTTATTTCTGTAAGGTGTTCTGTTTTGTAAAAATGATCGATCCCCTCATAGACAACTTTTCCGATAAAATCATCTTGAATTTCCGCTCCCCACCATTCCTGAAGGTCTTTTATATAATCTGTGTTGTTTATATGGACATAACATGCAGTGTAGCCTTTTGCAATTAGATATTTAGTAATATGTAATGCCTGAGTTGTTGTTCCGATCCGGTTTGCCGTTCCAACGACGCCTATGGTGGTATATTTTAATTCATCTTTTAATTGTGCCTCTTGCTCCGATAGAGTTTTAATTACTTCAAGTTCAGCAATTCCATTTTTAGAATAATAACCATTCATACATTTCTCCAATTGAGATCGTTGTTCTGATAAGTCTGAAGCAAGAATGAATTCGGAAATTCCGCCTTCATAGAGCGCAACGATTACCCTAGAAAAAGTTGAAAATCCTGGCGCATATATAATTGGTGTTGCCCCGTTACAATTCTGTATTTTCAGAATTTCTTCGCAGATTATTTCGGGATCATCTATATATTGCTGGATATCATACACAATACATTGAACTTGAGAAATATATAAAATCTCGTTTATCTGTTGTGTAATATGCCCGTTTGAAGGAATATATTCTACTTCCAGGTTATACCTGGAAGCGACTTGTTCTGAAAAAAAACCTATTTCCCTAGAACCGACAAACACTAAATTACTCATTAATGATCACCTCTCAATTATATTTTTTCGTGCTTTAATATGTAAAGTTACAGATTTTTTAAAAAAATCAATATCTGATAATGGCTTTCCAAACCGAAAAAAATTTGTAATTTCTTGATTCCAGTCTTTAGAACTGGGATAATGTTCAGTTATGCAAAGATCTTTTCTGTCTGCAAATTCTTTTATAATGAGTTTCGATATCTTTTTTCCGGCAGAATCATTATCTAAAGCCAGAAGAACTGACTGAAATTTTTTGTTGTGATCAAGATGGAATTTAAGAGCATTGTTTTTATCCACTCCTGATAGTGAAAGAAAAGAATAGTTTTTGTAATCTAATCCTTTTTCTTTCAGAATGGACATAATGCTCATTGCATCGATTACACTTTCTGTGACAATCAATTCAGAGCCTTTTCCATTGATAAAAAATCCTTTCTGATAATTACATCCGGGAAGATCTCCTAAAAATCTTTTATAAGTGTTAGTTCCGCGCAAACATCCAAAAACGGGAATATCGTTATCATAAGATACAAATACACAATTTCCTTTTAAATCTTGATATAACATGTGTTGTGTCACAAAATCTTGAACAATTTCTTGATTAATAAATCGCGACTTTGTTAAATAGGCAAAAACTTTTCGCATGTCGGAATTTTTTGGAGGTAAGATCAGTTCTTTTGGCTTTTCTACGGAAGCTTGTTTAATAAATATGGTTGCTAAAAACCATTTGCTCCGGTCGTAATCCGGAACGCCTAAGAAAATAGCAACAGGTCGATCGCCAAATCCAATATCATCAAAATTTAGTGTGCTTGATGATGTCATCTTTGCGATTGCTTTATTTGTAAAAACATTTAATCCATTAATTAACGTAGACAAAATGCTTCCTTTTGTTCTGTCCCCGGCAACCATCGCACTCGCATAGCGGATTTTTCCGGGATCGAGAGGTGGACGTTCTTTGAAATAAATGTCAAGCATCGTATCTTCGGAGTCTAGTACATGAATATTTGATAATTCGATAATCAAATTTAAGATAGAATACATGTTGATACATTTTTCATATTTATGAACCATATTCACATCCGAAATAAGGAAATTATCCGGAATATATCGAATATCTTCGTTATCAATCGCTTCATCAATGGATGTGATATTTAATCTTACTTCTGCTTTTTGTGCCTCTGAAAGATTAGAATAAGCTTTTTGTTTTTTTTGAAATGTTATAAATCTCTGCTCGTTAATATGTGCATCTGCTTCTAGGCAATCTTTGATATGAGCTAACACTAATCCTGATAAAATACTTGCGGCTGATTGATTAAAAAATTTTTCATTCCCGGATAACTTAGAGTCATCTGGAGAATAAATGCTATAAGCGAATGAATCAGCAAGCATTTCTGCATCATCATATTGTTCTTTTTTGTAGTATTCTGTGATCAATGTCAGCGGGTTATATTTCATGGATTTAATTGGTTGATCTAAATTCAGGAAATAAACATCATATCCCCGTTTTCTTAGTATAATTTTTAGTTATTGAAACAACACAATTTAATATTTGTGCATATTTGTTTTCGGTTAAATACATCCATTTACTATTATGCGGATACGTTCTCATCTTCATTTACAAAAAATATCGCTTAATGCTCAATGAGAAAAATCTTTACTATATCGGCAGTATACGACACAGCCATCCAAATCCGATCCAACACTTGAATATCGTACTTTTTGATGCCACTACACGATTGGAAATATTGGAGAAAAAACTATCTATTCTAAAAAGTTTCTCTCCGATTCCTGTTGCACTACTTATTTTAAATAATCTTCCTCAAGATTTAATATTTTCACCGGATATCAAATCTTTTGTTTTGCAAAATCAACTAAATATCGGATTATTGGTTATACTAGGCATTTATACTTATCATCTTTTTTCAACATTTTCCGCTCAAAAACAAATCATTACCCATATATCCAAGATCAAAAAAGAACTCTACCTTTTGAGTTCACAGGACTCTGAACTTTCTATTTCCAACAGTAGAAATAATCCAGAACCCCCATAATCCACGTTAATTTCCACATTTTTAGTCCTCCACATTGTACTTTTGGGGAAATCACACGATGGATTGCCAGTTGCAGTTCTCTTAGATTGACCATTTCTCCTTCAATTTCAAAGAGGTAATTTCTGATAAATAAAATCCATTTTCTAACGAATAATTTTCGGAATGGACAAAAGAACGGTATCATTATCTCCTGTAATTCCAACATCGTTAAAAATTGTTCAATCTCTCTTTTGGATTTCATACAATTTCCCCCTTTTACACATATATCTACTTTGGCCGCGTACCGAATTTCGGTACGCGCCATAATGCTTCGTGTATTTATTCCTCACGTTTTTTCTTTTTTCTGTGGTTGTATATTACTATTGACAGGATAATTGCTCCTGTACCGATCAGCGCGATCGCAAAAGGCATGATGTCTGAAAAATCTCCTGTTTTCAGAGCAGACAAAAGTCCTCCCCCTTTATTTGGCGGCAAAATTGGCTTCAGGCTACCTACTTTAAAGGTTATGGTCTGATCCTCATCGGTAATATCTTCGTGAGATGCGATCAGTTGTCCGTTATGATATAAGTATTCGTATACTACGATGGATCGGTTATTTAGTTCAGAAGCATCTAAAGTAAAATCTATAGGCACTGTTCCATCTGCTGTCTCGATCTGCACGCTTTTCTCTGCTGTGATCTGCTTTCCATTGATTACAAGAGGCTTTCCTGTTGTTTGATCCATCAGAATGCCTTTCAGGACATATTCCTGTCCTTTGATTAATCCAAAATGATCTACATTATCACGGATTGTTACGTCTTTTTTTGCGATTGCCTCATGTGTGCCGCTGATCAGATCGATCGCAGTTGTATTAAGCTTTAATTTATCTTTTACATAGATCTGTTGTTTTTTATCATTCGGGTCTTCGTGTCTGCTGATTTCCACACCATCTTGATACAGATATTCATAGGCCACAATAGTACGTCCTACAAATGGAGATGCATCAAATTCAATCTGCATATCCACGTCCATTTTTGAACTGTCTGCTGTAAACGTCTTTTCGGTTGTCAGCAGATCGCCTGAAGGCTGATCTTTCACCTTCAGCGGTTCTCCCGTTTTCGCATCCGCAAGGATAAGCTGCAGTTTATATTCTCGATTCGGCATTAAATTAACGATCGATACGGTGTCTATGATTGTCAGATCAACGGCAAAAGCATCCTGCGTTCCGGTGCTGACATTAATTGCATTTGTTTCTGTGATTTCGGTGCGATCGTTTCCAACCGGAATCGTATGGCTTACTTCTCCATCAACTCTTCCGTCTTCTGTGATTGTAAATTCGTAAATCATTTTGTCATCCCATGCATATCCCGGAATGCTTTCTACCTCTGCCACTGCATAATTTCCCGGTTCTAAGTATAAAAGTCTGATCTTTCCATTGGCATCTGTAGTATAGATCTCTTTATGCTGCATTCCCGGATCGATCGGATCTTCTTTGTCTTTGTTCCAAATGACAAATTTAACGCCTTCTAGCGGCTTGTCCGTTCCGGTTTCCTTTTTGTCGATGATAATTTCCGTCGGCTGATTCTTGATTGTAAGGTTCTCTTTTACAAGTTCTGTTTTCTGATCTGCATATTTCAGCTCCACATCCCATGTCTGGTTCGGGCGAATAAATCCGATCGGCTGTTTTGTCTCTTTTACTACATATTTTCCAAGATACAGTTCTTTTGATCTGGCAATTCCGGTTGTATCTGTGACGATCGTATCAACCACTGTTCCTTTTTCAGCTCTCACCGTTCCGTCCGGCGTTGTGATATCTTCCGCTGCTGTTACGGTAAATTCTGCACCGGATAACAGATTTCCTGTTTCCTCATCTTTTTTCAAAATTTCGATTTGTCCTTTTGCAGGCTGATTCGGTACGGTAACATCTCCATATACAATCTCTGTTGTCTGATCTTTGTAAGCTAAGGTCACTTCAAACTCTTTCGGATTTAACAGATAACCTTCCGGTGCTTTTGTTTCCTGAACTTCGTATTTTCCAAGATACAATTCTTTCGTTTCGGCTGTTCCCTTATCACTTGTTTTGATCGTATCAACCACTGTTCCGGCTTTCACTTTTACTGTTCCGTCTGGCGTTATAATATCTTCTTTTGCCCGGATTTCAAATTCTGCGCCGGATAAACCGTTTCCGGTTTCTGCATCTGTTTTCTTCACCCGAATTTTCCCTTTTGCAAGTTCATCTGGTACAGTTACGTTTCCGTATACGATTTCTGTTTCCTGATCCTCATATTCTAAGGTCACTGCAAACTCTTTCGGATTTAAAAGATATCCGTTCGGAGCTTTTGTCTCTTTTACTACATATTTTCCGAGATACAATGCTTCTGTTTCTGCTTTCCCTTTCTCGTCAGTTGTAAGGGTTGCAACCACTGTTCCTTTTTCTGTACGGATCGTTCCATCTGGTGTTGTGATATCCTCCGCTGCTGTTACGGTAAATTCCGCTCCTGAAGGAATCGGTTTGTCTGTTTCTTTATCTGTTTTTGTTACTCGGATTTTTCCTTTTGCCGGAGCATCAGGATAAGTAATTGATAACGGATTTTCCCAGTCAAATTCCTGATCTACGACAAACGGAATATCTTCTATGCCTAACAGATAACCTTCCGGAGCTTTTGTTTCGTGTAAGTAATATGATCCATATTCCAATTTTTCCGGTAAAGTGAAAGATCCATTTGCGTCTGTCTCAAAGGTATCAATCTCCATCGGTGTAGGGTAGGATACTTTCATTGTGATCGGTTTCTTATTTTCATCGAGGATCTGAAACTGTGCGCCTGCAATCGGAATCACCTTTCCGGTTTCTTTGTCTACTTTTTGCACCGAAAGCGGAGCATCAACCGTATCATTTCGCAAGATGTATGTATATGTTTTACCCTCTTCATCCACAGTTACTTCAAATGGTGCAATGATATCATATTCCGGATACGGACTCTCCTCTGAGACCGTGTAAGTATCAAACGGTAAATTTCCCCGATCGGATGTTCCAAGCTGCTTTGTGGTTGCTACACCCTGTTCATCTGTGATAATCGTGTAAACATCTCCGGTAGTTTTAGATGTCAAATGAAACTTGATATCTTTCAACGGCTTCTTGATATCTGCGCCGGAGTCTCCCGGTTCATCGTTAGTCTCACCATACTTCACAAGCTGAATATCGCCGCGAATAACTTCTTCTTCGATTGTCGGCATGTTGTAGGTTTCTACACTCTCTGCTGTTCCTTTTGATGTAATTTGACGAACAAATATCTCTTCATTCAGAAGATATCCTTTCGGTGCTTTTGTCTCCTGAATGGTGATAGTTCCAAGCGGAAGTGTGGCAACTCCAAATGGATTTTTCCAAAATTCATCACCTGATACTTTATATTTCTCATCTAATCTACATTTTCCATTTTCATCTGTTTTCATTATCCATGTACGGACTGGTTTTTTGCCTGTCTCTGCCGGATCTTTGTCTGACTGTACTGCATAATATTTGATTGTAAACTCTGCCCCCTCCAGAGAAGCGCTTCCCTGCGGCATGTTTTGTGTTGTATCCTTATCTACTTTTCCAAGTAAAATAGAAACCGGATCACTTTGCGGATAATCTTTCACATCCACCCTTGTCGTCTGACTGGAATTAATGGTTACAGGATATATAGTCTTATCGAGCGCATATCCTTTCGGTGGAGTAATCTCTTTTAAGTCATAATTCCCTGCTGTAACATTTTCAAATTTCGCATAACCGTTTACATCTGTCGTTTTTCGCGCGATTTCTATTCCGTTTTGATATAATCCGTAAACTGCTCCTTTTAATGAGTAACAGCTATTCCCATTTGTAATTGTTTGGTTTGCGGAACTTTTTATCAGTTCTAACGATCCTGTAAATGCTCTATAGACTCTGACTTTTCCGCCAACATGCTGATATCCACTTAAATGCTCCCCATCCGGTCTTGTTACACCATCAGTTGCTCCCGGAGGCGTGACACGCACATAATATTCAACATATCCGCCTGCCGCGTTTACTTCTGTAACGGTTGCCTCGTAACTTGCATTTTTGTGCGCTGGTAACGCAGCCGTCGGATCGAGACACTCGAAGTCTTGTACGGTTACAGCTCCGGTTAAATCACCTGTAAAATTGTTTACATAAAAATAATCCTGATAGGGATAATTTACATTCCATGTGTCCCCGATATAACATGTTCCGGTAGCTGTTGATCCTACGGCTGGAATCCCAATGGAACGAGTTGTTGGTAAAAAATTAAAACTGCTTATTTCAATTCCTACCATGTTCTTTGGGGTTTCTAAAATCTCCAAAGGATCTGTTTCATTAATCGGAGCAAGCGTTTCCGTTTCCTCGGTTTCATCAGAAGTATCTTCCGCATTTGGCTCATTTTGAACTACAGCCTCTTCTCCTGCACTTCCATTTGTTGGTTCTTCTGGTAGTGTCACAGCTTCTTCAGATGCGTTGACACTCACTGTGTTTTGCGTGTCTGACTGCGCTTCCGCTTCTGTCGCTGCGTATACTGTTACATTTGATAACAATAATAAACAGGATAGGATAATCGCAATCAGGCGTTTTCCTTTTTCTCTCATTTTTTTACTCCTTTCGTCATTTGTTTTTGTATGTACCGAATTTCGGCACAATTTTTATCAACAAAAAAACTACCAACCTTTCGATTCGTAGTTTCTTGTTTTCCGTATTTATTTTTCATTTTATTGAATTGCTCCACAGCTACATTGATGTCCGGTTACAACCGATTCGTAATGCCCTTGTTCTGGATGAAGAATTGTAGAAGTTTCTGTTCCTGTTTGTTGTTGTTCCCATGTATCTCTCCAACTTCCTTTTCCACCATTTAACGCATGATTCTCTATATGATCCCAACAATTATCTGCACTTAAATGTTCACCGCAATCATTGCAGATCATCACCGGCACCATTTCATATACTGGTTTATTGACAGTTTCTGTCCAAGCTGCCTGATCGACTACCCATTGTTGTGTATAAAGCGGAATATTGTAATTATGGGTATGCGCCGGAGCTGTATTTTGAGTTCCGCCGTTTCCTGAGTTCCCTCCATTTGATCCGCCTGTTGTTTGGGGAGCGTCATTTTTCTGTGTAGAAGCTGAAGCATCCGGTTGAGATGCTGTCTGCTTCTCTTCCGTTTTCACCTCTGTTTTTTCCTTTGCGGTTTCTTTTGTCTCCGTCTCTTTTTTCTTAGAGTCATCTTTTGATGTCTTTTCTTCCTTCAGATCTGTTTTCTTCGTCTGCTTCTTATCAATTTTCTTTTTTTGATCCGTTTTTCCAATGACCTCTTTCTGATTCTCCTTTTGCATCCCGGCAAGACCGAGCCCTAATGCGCCAAGCGCAAGCAGGATCACCACCATGCAAGCAGCTACTTTCTTTTTGTGGGTCTGTATCCATAATTTTAATTGTTCCATTTTCTTTTTCATCGTTTCTCACCCCATTCTTTCTTGTACCGAATTTCGGTACGCGAACCTGTTCCGAAAAACACCACACATTTATTATACTTGTTCTGCGGGTATTTGCATACCCATATTGCGGATATAAAATATTAGTTCAATCGAAATTTTGCAACCGTACACCGTAGCGCCGCAACAAGTGCCTTAACTACCAATCTACTACAATGTTGATATCGCTGTATCATTGTATCAGCGGAGCGTTTCCAAGAAACGAATTCTATATTTATTTTTATGTGCCGAAATTCGGCACGTCCTACCATATAGGTTCTTCTAACTTTTTTGCGTATCCTGACAGATTTCCTAACGGAAGGTTTTCTCCTGTTCTTGTTTCGAGATAAAAACCTACATTTTTCATGATTTGTTCTTCTTCAACACAATATGTTTCATATTCTCCAAACCGAATAATCATACATTTTCCAGTTTGCATATCAACAATTTGATCGTCCTCCCATAACATTTTCTTTTCCATGTCCATTTGTTCTGTGTATCGTTTAATACTCCCCTCCTCGATGTGTTCCCAATCATCCACAAGCACAGTGCCATCATCAAGTATCTTCATCTCGATCCATTTCTTTAACATTTGGTTATACCCTTTTAAACAAAACATGTTTTTACATCCTTCCTTTTTCCTTGCAAAAAGTATACTTTTTGCAAGTAGCTAAAATAACATAAAAAAAAGCTAGAAATGCCATCAAATAGCATTTCTAGCTAAAAAAAAGAGAGTTCAAAAAAGTATACTTTTTTGGACGTCTCATCTTATACAATTAAAGTAACATATTTTTATCTTTTTAACAACTCTAAATTTATTTTGTAAAAGGGGCTGTCGCTTTAACGATTAGCAAATCGTGAAGCGGCAGCTTCCTTTTTTCTATATAGTTGCTCTGTTTCCATTGAAACTGTAGCTTTTTCGTAAAAAAGCCGTACTTTAATACAATCCAAAACTGGATTTGAAAAAATTTTTGGATTTTCTAAATTTATGCACTCTTTAAAGGAAATAAATGTCTTCCTGTTTTTCCTTTTTGGATTTTATTATGAAGTTTATTTACATTTTTTGTCATTGCCAGCAAAACACTTTCAGCAAGAACGTTCGCCGTGCCGCGACTCAAATATCTGCGAAACTGCATATCCTGTTTCAGTTCACCAAAAGAGCCTTCTGCTTGGATACTTCTGTTTATTCTAAGAAGAATTCCTTCGTCAGAAAGAATACGCTCCAAATCTTCCTCTCGATATTTCAAAAATGTTTTTGCTATCGAAAGCACTTTGTTTCTTTCTTCTAGTGGTGTTTTACAGTTGTTTCCTTTGATGCACTCTTTCTTGTAAGGGCAATCTTTACATTCTTTGCATTGATAAATGCTTTTTTCACTGACATATCCAGTTTTAGATTTTGAACGACGGATCTGTGTAAATAACAGCTGTTTTCCGTTTCTACAAATATACGAGTCACTTTTTTCATCATAATCCATATTTTCTATACGACCGATGTCATTTTTATATTTTCTCTTTTTTGATATTTCATAATTCGATGGTTTAATAAATGCCAGCTGTTGATTTGTATCTAAGAACACGTAATTCTCTTCGCTTTCATATCCGGCATCTGCAATGATTTTTTGATACTTGAACGCCAGATATTCTTCTGTTTCCTTTAAGAAGGGAATTAGGGTGGTGGTATCTGTAGGCTGAGGTCCGACCGTCAGCCATACAATGTATTCGGAATCAACTCCATGCTGTAAATTAAATGCAGGCTTTAACTGTCCGTTTCCCATTGAATCTTCTTTCATCCTCATAAAAGTTGCATCCGGATCTGTTTTAGAATAACTGTTTCTTTTCCCACAAATATGAAGTTTTTTTGTGTATCCTTTTAAACGGTCCAGATATTCTTCTAATGTTTCGATACTCTTTTGTAGTTGAGTTTTTCGTTTCCCGATACCATGTACAAATACAATGTTTTCTTCCTGTTTTAATGCATACAGCTTTTTTCGCAGCCGTTTTACATGTTTCATTTTAACAGTATCACCGTAAACAATCTGAATACCGTAAAGCTGTTCGCATTCTGCAATAAGATCTGCGATTTTAATCAATAACTTCTCCTGATTTTTTGTTACTGCTTTTTTCCACACAAATGTGTATTTATTCGCACAGGTTTCGATTTTTGTGCCGTCTATAAAAATCGATTCTCCGGAAATTTCTCCAAGCTCATAAAGAAGATTAGACATTTCAGCGAGAATCCGTTTCGCACACGGTGCAAAATGAATACTGCGAAAACGAGCAAAAGTGGCATAATCAGGAACTGGTTTACCTTCTAAAAGATACATAAAGTTAATATCCCGTTTACAGTTTAATTCCATAGCCTCCACAAACTGACTCAGCAACCGCACAGAATCGTCTACCGGAATAATTGTTTCTAAGTTTAGGTTTCTAAGTTTAAAGGGAGTTTTAGTTGATATCCCTCCTCATTTAAAGTATAATTCTTGTGTAATAATATAGGGGTTTGCATACTTATATTTTACACCAACAGCCAGACTTTTCGGAGCCTGGCTGTAATTTTTTGTATAGAAAAGAGGCCGCGCACTAATTACTTAGTGCGACAGCCCCTTTTTTTCGACATTTCAACTTTTTGAAGTGTCTATTTTATTTTCTTTTTTTTACTCTGATTACAGAAACGCCCGCAAACATTGCCACTGCTATGAACATCATCATAAATGGTACTGCAAATGGTGTTGCGTCTCCTGTCTGAACAGTTCCCGGTTTCACTTCCGGCGTTGTCGGTGTTTCCGGTGTCTTTCCTTCTTTCGTCGTCGCTTTCACAGATGCTGCCGCTGATTTATTTCCTGCTGCATCATATGCTACAACTTCGATCGTGTACTCTGTCTTCGGAGTAAGTTTTGCGATCTCTGCTGTAAGAACATCGTCTTTTACTGTTCCGATTGACTTGCCGTTTACAAAGATTTCGTATCCTGTCACTCCTACGTTGTCTTTAGATGCTTTCCATTCAATCTTCACTGTTGTATCAGTTTTATCTGTTACTTTCAGATCAGAGGGTTTTGTCGGAGCTTCTTTATCTTCTTCCGGCTTCGGATCTGGTTTCTGCTCTTCTTTCGTCGTCGCTTTCACAGATGCTTTCTCTGATTTATTTCCTGCTGCATCAAATGCTTCTACTTCGATCGTATACTCTGTACCCGCTTTCAGATCTTTCAGCTCTGCTGTAAGAACATCACCTTTTACTGTTTCAGCAAGTTTTCCGTCTGCATATACGTTATATCCTGTTACTTCTACGTTATCTGTAGATGCTTTCCACTCAACTTTCACAGTTGTCGTGGTTGTCTCTGTTTCTTTCAGATCAGACGGTTTTGTCGGAGCTTCTTTATCTTCTTCCGGCTTCGGCGAAGTTGCAAGAAGCGCTTTTCTTGCATCCTCTAAGTCTTTCTCTGCTTTATCTACTGCTGCCTGATCTGTCGGATTTTCAAGAACTTTCTGCGCAGCCGCGTATGCAGCTTCAAATGCAGCTTTTTCTTTTCCATCTTCAAATGCGTCTAATACAACTTTGTCTGCATTGTTTAATTCTGCTTCCAATTTTGTTGTATCAACTTCGCCTGATTTCACCGGAGTGATCTTCAGGTTATCAAGAATGAGGTCTTGCTGTCCGTAAGCTCCTCCCGGCTGTTTTGCACCGTTTGCATAAATACCGAACCATGTCTGTCCGCTCTCGCTTCCGGTAACCGTAAACTCATGATGACTTGCTTTACCTGTTCCTGCCGTTGCCGCAAGGTAATCATTATCTGTTGCGTTGTTAAAACTCTCTCCATCTCCAAGCACAACCGCATATGCAGATGATCCTGCCTCATAATCGAATTCTACTTTATATGTCTTTCCTGCTTCAAATCGGAAGTTCTGCGGAATCGTATGATACAAAAGACCTGTTCTTCCCGAACCGCTTCCACTGTCGCAGTGCTGTTTCAGCGACCATTCGCCCTCAATTACATCATTGATCACATAACCGCCCCAGCCGACAGATGTATATTTTCCGTTATCCTGAGACAGATGAAGCTGTCCGTCGCCGCCTCTTTGTGCCGGTCCTAAAACAAACGGATAATATCCTGATGTTACGGATTCAAAATCCTGCTCGAAAGAACCGTCTTCTTTATAGTTTTCAATCTTCTTGTCGATAATTCTGATATCGTCAAAGTATGTTGCTCCATCACCTGCCGCACGGCTGATCGTCAATGTTGCAGTTTCTTTTTCCGCTGTAAACGGAACGTAAACTCTCTGCATATAGGAAGCTTCATTGCCGCCTGCATGTTTCTGATCACTTGCCACATAGTTCTGAGCGATTGATTTCGTCGTATATGCAGACTCTTTGATCGTTCCTGCATTTACTTCTACCGTCGCTTTACTGTCGCTTCTGTTATCAACATAAACTTCTGCAACATAATCTTTGCCTGCTTTGAGCCCTGTCAGTTTTGTGCTGACTGCAACGTCTTCTGCCGGGCTTTCGATTGTCAGACGCTGATCGCCTGTCCATGCTTTTGTAACTTTTACGGCATCGTTGTCTGCTCCGCTCCAAACGTCTGCATCCACTTTGTCGCCGTCTGCATAAGAGTTGAATCCCGGATCTTTCACTGATGTCGTCTCACCGAAGTTAACTGTATCGGCTGTCGGCATTTCTTTTCCGTCAGTCACGATTACGTAAGCTGTTTTTGCTTTTGCTTCAAGCGTGATCTGTCCGTTTGAAACCGGAACCGCGATCGCTTCTCCACGTCCCTGATCTGACAGCTCATACATTGTAAGATTTCCTGTAAATCCGTCCGGCACATTCCATGTAGATGTTCCGCCTTCCAGATTGTAGTGATACAGTTTCGTCTCTTTCGTGTCGCTATCTGTCCACGGAAGCAGATAATAGAAATGATCGTTTGTCGCACTTAAAACTGTTTTATCATTCAATGTGATCTCGCGTTCGATGATCTCATCAGATCTTTGTGCTTCATTTCTTGTTACAACTACTTTATCATCACCATTTTTCAGTGTGATCTGTTTTTCCTGGTTTCCGACCGGTGACTCGCCTTCTGCGTAGTTCTCCCAATCGATTACCTGATAGTGCTGAAGGAATTTTGTCGGAAGGTTTTCGGCAAATGTCAGGTACAGATAATTATTGAAATCCTGATCTCCGCCCCATCCTTCAAATCCTTCCAGTTTATATCCGCCGAGAAGCGGGTTGTCAGCCGCTCCGCCATGTCCTACCCAGTTAAGAACCTGTACGTCTCTCATGTCGTTTCTGAGGAAACGGATGATGTCACTGTTCAAACCTTTTGTAGCTGATCCGCCGTATGGTCCTTCTGTTGCCCAGTGTGACCACGTGGAATCATACTCGCCTTCGTACGGGAACTCTGTGGAGAATCTCCATCCGAGAGAGTTAATCTCTTCTGCGATTCTTCTTGTCTCCCACGCATTCTGATACCATACGTCAAGATAGATGAAGTCCATATTGTCGGCGCCTGCTTTTTTCACTGCTGCCGCAATCTCATCCGCCGATGCAAGTGTTCCCTGTGAATCTTTTACATATTCGCCTTTATCCCAGTCGAGACTTAAAAGGTTCGTATTGTTAATTCTGTCAAATAACTGTGCAAATCTCTTATATCTTGCCTGTGTTCCTAAATCCCAGATCTTATTGATCACGCGGGACTGGTCAAGCCATCCCCATCCGCCCTGCTGCGGTCCCATGATCATATCATCGTTGAAAGATCTCGCTTCCGGATAAGCTTCCTGTGCATTGACATGGATACCGATTTCTGTATCATACTCATGCGCAACGTCAAGAAGATCTCTGAAATCATCCACGCCGCCTTCTCTTTCGGAGATATCCGCATACTCGGAGTTCGCAGAGTCGTGACCTTCATTTCCGTAACCTTTCAGCATAACAGCCTGCGGAAGTCCGTCTGTTGCCAAAGCAACTTTCTTGATATTGTCCGCTGTCACCGAATACGGGTTTGTTACAGCGCTTCCGAAGTTCATAACGATTCTGTAGTTTACAAGGTCTTTCACATCCTCTGATCCATACGGAACATTGATGATGTCACGATAAGCAACTGCGGCATCCTGCCAGTCGATCGTCTTGTCTTCGTTCATATCCTCTGCGATACAAACTTTTGCATATGGAAGTTCACTAAGCGGGTAGTCATATGTAGCTGCCTGTGCCTGTCCGCCTTTATCTCCCGCCTCGTAATACCACTGAGCGCTTGTAAGGCTCATTGTGTCAGCTCCGCTGTTCATGATGACTCTCAGATCGTCTTCTGCCTCTGAGTTGCTGAACAGACCTGCGCTTAAATTCTTGTTTGTCAGGAATCCGTATACATATCCTACAGATTTCTGCGCTACGAATCCATCGTCAAATGTAATAAACTTATCTCCGCTCTTCTTTGTATCCGTGCTCTTAACAGCGCCTGCAAATGAAGCGTTTTCTTCTACCTGATCTACAGACAGAAGATTCAACTGCGGAATGTCGATAGAAGCAATCTTATCCGTTCCTTCTTTGCGGTCGATCTTTGTGATCTCCCATGTAAGATCATTGTCTTTTACACTGATCTCGACCGTCATGTTCATATTGATATTAATTTTTGTTTCTTCATCTTCACCTTCATATTTGAGGGTCATTTCATAAGAAGCTTTCGCCCCTTCAATCTTAGCCTTCACTTCAGGAGTGATCTCCTTGCCGTTGATCACAACTGTATTCACCTTTGCAAGATCTGATTCGTTTCCACGGAAGTAAACGTCATCTTTTCCTTTTACTTCATATCTTGCAACAACCGGGAAGTTCGGTCCTACATACACTTTCATGTAATCAGACTCGATGGATTTATAATTCTTAAGGTCGATCGGCGTTTTCTCGGAAAGTGTAAAGTTAAATACATTTTCTCCTTCCGCCGCATCCTGAACTTCAACCTCTTGTGTTATTGCTTCGTATCCCGGACAACTTGCCGCAGCTGTATAAGTTCCCACTTCAACATCTTCGATCTGATAAGCTCCGTTATCATCTGTTTTTGCTGATTTTGAACCAAAACGAACCGTTGCGCCTTTTAATGCCGCTCCTCCGTCTTTTGCCGTTACAGTTCCGGAAACAGTTGCGAGATTGATATATTCTGAAGACTGTGACTGTCCGTCTCTGTCTTTTGCAAATTCCCATGTATCTTCCATACATGCAGTCTCATTTACTTTCGCATCTGCAAATTTCAAAGACTGGTTTGCCGTTTTCACCATCACGCCCGGATGACCTTTTCCTGCGTTTGTTTCCAGCCAGTTTCCTGCGTTCTGATTGTTCGTTGTTCCGCTGATTCCGTTGACTGTAACTGTCAGAGCTTCCCTGCTCATCGTAACAGAGAACGTCATCTCTTTTCCGTTTTCCGGAGTCTCGAAATCTCCGTTCAAACTTCCGTATGAGCCTGAGCCGTTCTGCCAGTACCACTTGGAAGATGAATCATATCCGATATACAGGAAATCATTATCATTTACATATGAATAGAAGAAACCGAAGTTTCCGCTGTTGATCGGTGTAAATGACAGACTAAATACGTCTGCCGGCTTGATCGTGCGATCTTTGTCAAGCAGAAGCGCCGGTCCTGTTGCTCCCGCATAGCTATGTCCTCCGCCGTTCTGAGAGCCTGTCCGGATCGTGATCCATTTACGTCCTGCCGGAACTGTTTCTTCGTACTGTGCCGCCGGATCCCATTCCTGACCTGCAAGATTATCTTTATACAATTTCCATGTATTGAGATCCTCTTTTGTCTCTCCTACAACAACATCATTAAAATAAACGTCTGTGTATGCATCTCCGAATGTCGCGCCTCCGACTCCGACTTTACCCTGAACGTCTTTAAGAGCGACAAAGTTCGCCTCCGTTACAGTTGCCTTTGTTCCATTGACGTCAATTTCAAGGCCATTATCTTTATAGCTTAACTTAATTTCTGCCAACTGACCTTTTTCAAGTCTCGGAAGAGCAAGCGTATCATTCTGCCAAGCCTCGTTTCCGTCCTTTTTGTACTGCCACTTCCAGCTTCCGACATCATACATCAGAAAAGCCCAGTTATTGTCATCTTTATATTTTGTGACAATACGAAGCCTTGTTTTGTCTACGTCGCTGTTAATGCGAAGTTTCAAACTATATGCCTGATTTGTATAATCAGCTTTTTCTGACAAAACAAATGCTTCAGGTGTAGCGCTTCCGAAATGTCCGTTTGCATTACCGCTTCCGGATTTCAGATGTCCCATCGTGACCGGCTCTGCCTTGACAGATAATGCCGGAGCAGCGCCGAGCACTGTCGTCACTACCATCACGAGCATAAGTAAAGCTGCAGTTACTTTGTTCCACTTCTTTTTCATTATCCTCTTTTCCTTTCTTTAAATTTTAATATTAGCTCCTTCAGGACATAGAAAGAGCATCCTATCTTATATATCATAACTCTTTCACTTTTTTCAGTATTTACACTTTTTATCTTTAATGTTGATCTTTTGTTTGTTTTATTTATTTGTACTCATTTTTCACCTCGATTTTTGTATGTATTGCACAATATATTACCTCTCAATTTGTAACTATATCACATATTTCTTCTGTTCTTTATACAACAAGAGGGAGCTTCCCTCTAATATCTCAGTGAAAAACTCCCTCTTGTAATGTCCTTATTGATCTTAATGTATCTAATGTCCGCAATGTCCGCCGCAGGAATCGTGACCTTCTCCGTGTCCTCCACAGTTTTCATGATCGCCATGATGATCTTCTCCGTGATGGTCGCACATTACGTCAGGATTATATGAAAGGTTTCCTTCAATCAGCGCCTGAACCGCACTATCCGCAGAACCTGAAACTCCTCCATACAGTTTGATACCAGCCTCTGCAAGTGCGTTCTGCGCTCCTGCGCCGATTCCTCCGCAGATAAGAACCTCTACGCCTCTTTCCCGTAAAAATCCTGCCAAAGCTCCATGACCGCTTCCGTTCGTGGGAACAACTTCCGATGATTTCACTTCGCCGCCTTCAACTTCATAAAGCTTAAAAGCTTCCGAATGTCCGAAATGCTGAAAAACCTCTCCGTTTTCATAAGTTACTGCTACTTTCATTTTATTCATCCTCTTTCTTTATAATATAACCTTTTTCATAAGCGTAATGATTCCGCCGTGACATAGCGAATACTGTAAATTTATTTATCTGTACCGCCCTTCTCTGTCTCGCCTGCGATAACTTCCGCTTCTTCTGTCGTCTACCTGACGGTTTCTTATTTGGGTATTTTTTCTCCTGCCGGCACTGCTCTGTCGTCGGAAAGCATTTTCTCCCGTCTGCTCTGTATTTGACCGCCGGCGCTCTAATGCCTTTTTGCGTTTTCTTGCAAGCTGTCTTGCTCTCCTTCGCTTCACTTGCCGATATTTCAGCAGACTGAAAAGAACTGCCAACAAAATGATTACCAAAAGAACTACCGCTATTAACAGCTTTACATATATAGGCATCTCTGTTTTTTCTTCTTTATCCGTACTTTTCTTCCCGACGGATTTCATTTCCGGCTCAATATTATACCCTGTTTCTTCCTTAATATAATCCGCCGTCAGTTTCACTTCTACAGTTCCGACATTTTGACCTTTGTATAAATAGGTCAGCTTTCCGGCGGCATTTTGCCTGTCAGTAATCGTAATCTCATGCTCCAGAGATGAAACGTCAATTCCTTTCGGCAGAACAACATATGCATCTTCCGTTTTAAACTTCCTGACGCCATCGGGCTTGTCGTGTTCATTCAAAAACACTTTGGAAAAATTCGCATATACATAATCAAACATCGCCCTTGTATCTACATACACATCTCCCTGATCTTCCAAGACAACCGCAACAAGCTGCATATCTGCATTATCTGCCATAGTCACAAGAGTCGTTTTTGCCTGATCCGTATATCCGGTCTTGCCGCCCGTACAATAATCATAAGAATAATGTGCCCCTACCCAAAGCATCTTGTGATTCTGTTGGAACGTTCTGGATTCATTCACAAGGTTTGTAGGCGGAATCGTATAATTTAAAGTCTGAGTTACTTCCCGAAACTTGTCAAACTGATAGACTGCCGATCCGATCAACGCCATGTCATGCGCCGTCGTATAATGGTTTTCATCATGCAGACCATTTGCATTCGTCCAATGAGATCCCGTACATCCAAGTTCCTCGCAACGTTCATTCATTTTCTGGATAAACGTCTCAAAACCTCCGCCCATCTTTTTGCCGACACTTTCTGCGATTGCATAAGACACCTCATTGGCAGATGCAAGCAGCATACCGTACAGCGCATCGTTCATACTGAGTATTTCTCCCGGTCTCATCCCGATACTCGCATCTCCGTATTCCAGAAACGAAACGCTGTCTTCGGAAAAATAAACTTCGTCATCCGGATCCGCATTTTCCAACGCCACAAGCGCTGTCAACAGTTTTGTAATGCTTGCCGGATAATGCTTATCGTTTATTTTTTTCCCGTATAAAATCGCCCCGCTGTTCATCTCCATAACAATCGCCGAATTTGCATATACATGCGGTCCCTGCGGCCAGTTTTCCAAACCGTTTGTCTCAGGAACGGCATCATATGCCGCCTGTTTCTGCACCGCGATCGGGTCAACTACATCTTCTGCGTGTACGGCTCTTGACGGAATCAATGCTGTGCCGATCACACAGACTGCTGCCAGCACTGCCGAACATATACGGTTTCTATATTCCCTCATTATAACCCTCCACATCGATATAACCCTTCAGATTATTTTTCTCTAATAATTTATTATAACGATATTCTTTTTGTTTTACAAGTTTTAGATTTTCCGAAGTATTTTCATCCGCTTCCAGAAGGGATGTCAATTTTCATGGATGGGTTTCAGCATTTTAATAGTTCTCTGCATGTATTTCAAAATAACTTCTCGGATGCGCACAGGTCGGACAGATCTCCGGCGCCGCAGTTCCTACTACAATATGTCCGCAGTTTCTGCATTCCCACACTTTCACTTCACTTTTTTCAAATACTGATGCCGTCTCTACATTTTTCAGCAGCGCTCTGTATCTCTCTTCGTGGTGCTTTTCGATCTCCGCCACAAGACGGAATTTTTGAGCAAGTTCCGGAAATCCTTCTCTCTCGGCAGTTTCCGCAAAACCGGCATACATTTCTGTCCATTCATAGTTCTCGCCTTCTGCCGCCGCTTTCAAGTTATCTGCCGTATCTCCGATCCCGTTCAATTCTTTAAACCACATTTTTGCATGTTCTTTCTCGTTATCCGCCGTATCCCGAAACAACGCGGCAATCTGTTCATACCCTTCTTTTTTCGCCACAGACGCAAAATACGTGTATTTATTGCGCGCCTCCGACTCTCCCGAGAAAGCGTTTCTTAAGTTTTTTTCCGTCTCTGTTCCTGCATATTTACTTCCCATGTTATTCACCCTTTCTGCTCCTCTCAAAAGAAACAGCCTTTCCTTTTTTATATCCTATTATAACACAGTCAGCTTATATTAAACAATTAACATTCAAATGCCGGATATTATGTCATGTAGGTTTGTCAAACATATGTTACACCCCGATCAATAAATTCCCTCAGAACAGT
>ENA-OPBF01000570-OPBF01000570.1-human-gut-metagenome-genome-assembly--contig:-NODE-570-length-28146-cov-2.177352_pt1 | contig 28146 bp, 23 predicted proteins | sample MGYA00241067_ERZ501450 | MGnify/ENA primary metagenome ERZ501450 (study PRJEB25962, sample SAMEA2042516) | human gut metagenome | biome: human gut; feature: human-associated habitat; material: faeces... | reverse complement strand
CTCCAAAAACTGGAACTGATTTAGCTTCTAAATGTACTATTACAATTGATGCTTTCTTAGAAGCAATTGCTGAAGCTGGAACTGCTTTACAATAAAAAATATAAAAACTGCGAAAATATATCGCAGTTTTTTTTATTTATTGGTATAATAAGAAACGGTGATGAAATTGAAGAAAAAAATATGTGTAATTCTTGCGTTCTCTTTATTTATATTAACAGGATGTAAGAATCAAAAAGACAATTATGAGTATTATACAAAAAACTTTATTGGTGCTTTTGATACAATAACAACCTATATTACATATGCGACAAATCAGGATGACTTTGATAAACAGTGTGAATTAATTGATAAAGATTTAAATTATTATAATCAATTATTTGATAAATATAATTCTTATGATGGTGTAAATAATGTAAAAACAATTAATGATAATGCTGGAAAAAAAGCAATAAAAGTTGATAAACCGCTAATAGATTTATTAGAGTTAAGTATTGAGAGATATGAAAAAATATCTAAGAAAGTGAATATCGCTTTTGGAAGCGTTATTAATATTTGGCATGATTATCGTGAAAAAGCAGAAAGCAATAATGGCGTTGGTACTGTTCCAAGTGAGGCAGAATTAAAGAAGGCTAATCAGCATACTGGTCTTGACAGTATAAAGATTGATAAACAGGCACAAACAGTGTATATTGATGATGCAAATGTTTCTATTGATGTTGGTGCAACTGCGAAAGGTTATGCGGTTGAATTGGTTAAACAAGCTCTTATTAAAATGGGAGTTGATAATTTCCTTTTAAGTGGTGGTGGAAATGTTGCTAGTCATGGAGAAAGAAAAATAAAGAAAGAGGGAGACTTCTATCTTAATGATTGCCAAGAAAAATTTTGTGTAGGCATTGAATCACCTCAAGATGGGAATTACAGCAATAGTGAGTCTGATAATGAAGCTGTATTGGTTGTTCAAGGTGAGTCAATAGTTACGAGTGGTGATTATCAAAGATTTTATAAAGATGTTAATGGTGTCCGATATCATCATTTGATTGATCCAGATACACTATATCCAGCAGTTCATTTCAGAAGTGTAAGTATTATTACTGCTGATAGTGGTTTGGCTGATTTCTTGAGTTCAGCAGTTTTCTTAATGAGTTATGATGAAGGGCTAAAACTTATTGATTCATTGGATGGTGTTGAAGCTATCTGGTTATTAGATGATGGAAAAATAAAAATGTCTAGTGGATTGAAGGATAATGACCATCTATATGTTATTGAAAAAGATCGATTGAAGTAGGAGGAAATTTTAATGCATACTTATAAAACAAAGGGAACATGTTCAACACGTATTGATTTTGATGTTGTGAATGGAAAAGTCACAGGAGTTAAATTTGTTGGTGGGTGTTCAGGAAATTTACAGGGGATTGCAAAACTTATTGAGGGAATGGATAAGGAGGAAGCGATTCAACGTATTGAAGGAATTCGTTGTGGTGCAAAACCAACATCTTGTCCAGATCAATTGGCAAAAGCTTTAAAAGAATGTGAGTAATTGTTACTCACTTTTTCTTTTGATAAAAAATCGTATTTTTCCTTATCTTTTTTCATATCATAGTATAGGTGATTTTTATGATGATACAAAGAATTAAGAAAATGCAATTGTTGTGTGCTGCGTGTATGATATTACAATTGATATGTTATAAGTGGTATATACCTTTTCATTTGTTTGCGGTTTTACTTAGTATTGTAATTATTGTTAATCAAAAATGGTTTCGAGTTATTCAATTACAATATCATTTCTATTTGATTGGTTTATATTTTTACAGATTATGGATTTTGAGTATTGAAGCTGTTTATTTATTGCAGTTAATCTATGTGATATTTTGTTTATATATTGCAATTATGTTAATACTTTTTGCGTTTCACTGTATCTTATGAGGGCGAATTTTGTTATAATATTGAAATAAAGGAGGCGACATATATGTTTGGACATTTACAGGTTTTAAGTGCTTATAGTTTTCAAAATAGTACGATTTTAATTAAAGATTTAATCCAAGATGCAAATGCTAAGCATATAGAAGCCTTGGCTTTAACAGATAAAAATAATATGTTTGGAGCGTTAGAATTTAGTCAGGAATGTTTAAAATATGGGATTAAACCTATTTTTGGAATGGAAGCAAGTGTGATGATTGAAGGAGAGATTTATCCATTTATTTTACTGGCTAAAGATGATATTGGTTATTTTGATTTAGTGAAGGTTTGTTGTGATATTAACTTGCATGAAGATAAATGTATTGATTTAAAATCTTTGGCTCTTTATAAGGGACATATGTATATTATTTCTGGTTCAGCACAAGGAATCGTTGAAAGATTGGTTGCAAAGGAAATGGAAGAGGAGGCTGTGAAATATTTAAAATCATTTAAAGACATTTTTCAAGATAACTACTATGTTATGATTCAAAATCATCATATTAAATTACAACAAGCATTAAACGAAAGAATAATTTCACTTGCAAAATATTGTCGTGTGAAGATTCTTTGTTCCAATGAGGTTATATATTTAAAAAAAGCTGATGCTTTAGCAGTTGACTTAATGCAGGCTGCGAATCAAGGATTAACTTTAGAAAGTAAATATGTTCCTATAACAGAGGAGAAATATTTAAAAACTGAAGATGAAATGAAAATGCTTTTTGATGCTGAAATATTAGCAGAAACGAGAGAGGTTGTTCAAAACTGTAAGGCAACAATCCCTTTACAAGATAAACATCTACCATCTTTTCCAGTTCCACATCATGGAGAAGCATCAGAATATTTAAAAGGGCTTTGTCAAATGGGATTGAAGAAAAGATTCCAAAATCAAAAGATTCCATCTCAATATGTCAAAAGATTGCAGTATGAATTAAAAATAATCCATCAAATGGGATTTGATGATTACTTTTTAATTGTATGGGATTATGTGCGTTTTGCAAAAGTGAATAAGATACAGGTTGGTGCTGGGAGAGGAAGTGCTGCTGGGAGTTTAGTTGCCTATGTATTAGGAATTACTAATGTTGATCCAATTAAGTATGACTTACTTTTTGAACGATTTCTTAATCCTGAACGTGTATCCATGCCAGATATAGATATTGATTTTCAAGATGATCGTCGTGACGAAGTTGTACATTATGTTGTTGAAAAATATGGTCAAGATCATGTTGCTCAAATTGTTACGTTTAATACATATGGGCCACGTGTTGCTATAAAAGATATGGGAAAGGTCATGGGCATTCCTCTAGCTCGACTAGAAATTATTGCGAAAATGATTCCTACGGGTCCCAAAAATAAGAAGACAATTACAACTATGTATAAGACTTCAGCACAATTTCAATCTATGATTAATCAAGACCCTTTGTTGAAAAAAATTATAGGAGCAACAAGTGTTATTGAGCATTTGCCTCGTAATATTTCAACGCATGCGGCTGGTGTCATTTTATCCAAACAACCCCTAAGAGAGGTTATTCCCTTAGTATTAGGGCCAACAGCGACTTTAATGTCACAATATTCAAAAGATTATATTGAAGAAGTTGGATTATTGAAAATGGATTTTTTAGGTCTTAAGAACTTAACAATGATAGATTATATTTGTAAAGATATTAAACGAGATATAAATGAAACAGTTTTCTTAAATCAGCTGCCTTTGAATGATCAGAAAACATATGAACTCATTGCACGTGCTGATACTTTTGGTGTTTTTCAATTAGAGTCTCAAGGAATGAGAAATCTCCTAAGAAAAATGAAACCTTATTGTTTTGATGATATTGTTGCAGCCATTGCATTATTTCGTCCTGGTCCTATGGAAAACATACCTCTCTATCTGAAACGAAGAGGATTACAGGAAAAAGTTGTTTATCCATTACCGGAATTAGAACCAATATTGAAATCTACATATGGAGTTATGATTTATCAGGAGCAAATTATGCAAGTTGCCCAAAAAATGGCAGGGTTTTCACTAGGAAAAGCTGATATACTAAGAAAGGCAGTTTCAAAAAAAGAAACTGGTCTCATGCAATCAATGAAAGAGGAATTTATTGCTGGGTGCATAGATAAAGGTTATAGAGAAGAAAAAGCAATAGAAATATTTGAATTAATTGAAAAATTTGCCAATTATGGATTTGGAAAAGCACATAGTGTTGCTTATGGTTATGTTGCTTATCAATTGGCTTATTTAAAAGCAAATTATCCATTATACTTTTTTGCTTCTATTCTTTCTAATGAATTATCAAGTGAGACAACAAAGTTACATTGTATTCAAGAGTGTAAAACATATCATGTGGATATCTTGCCACCTTCAGTGAATTATTCACATGCACGTTTTATGGTTGAGAATGGTCATATACGTTATTCATTACTTGCGATTAAAAATGTTGGATATGCTGGATATAAAGCTATTGTTGAAGAAAGAAAAAATGGTCTGTTTGAAGATGTTTATGATTTTATGATGCGTATGGATGAATCGAAATTGTCTAAGAAAATGATTGAATCTTTAATTGATGCAGGAGCATTAGACGAATTTCAGTTGAGTCGAAATACAATGAAAAAGAATTTAGATACAATCAGAGATTATGGGAATTTAAAGAATATGTTAGGTATTGATGAAAAACCTGTACTCACAATTTATAAAGATTTTCAAGATGAAAAACTGAGAAAAGAAAAAGAAGTATTGGGTATTTATTTAACTATGCATCCAATTGAATTGATGAAGGAAAAGTTAAACACACCATATATTAATGTTTCTTCATTATATGAATATGTGAATCAAACAGTGAATATTGTTGTTCAATTACAAAGAGTTAAAAATATTACCGATCGTAAAGGTGATGAAATGTGTTTTATTGAAGGATTTGATGAAACAGGTAGTGTCGATGGTGTTGTGTTTGCATCGAGATATAAGAGTATAGGTATGATGTTAAAGAAAGGAAACATTTGTCTTATGAATGGAAAAGTTGATATGAAAGATAAGTTATCTTTTATTGTTGATAAGGCAAGAGTGATAGAATAAAATGGAAGAATTAGTATTGATTGATGGAAATTATTGGTTGTTTAGTTCGTATTATGCGACAGCAGCTATGGGAAATTTGATGGTTAACAAAGATGGTATTCCAACCAATGCAGTTTTTGGGTTTGCTAATCGTTTAGAAAATGTTATTAAAAAAAATCCAAAAGGGATTATGGTTGCGTTTGATGCAAAAGGGAAAACTTTTAGAAGTGATCTTTTAGAAGAATACAAAGGAACAAGGAAAGAAACACCAGAAGAATTAAAATGTCAATTTGAAATTGTTAGAGAATTTTTAGATGCTCATCAGATTCCTTATTGTGAACTTGAGGGATATGAAGGTGATGATATTATTGGTACACTTGCGACTCAGGGATCAAAGCAAGGCTATCAGGTGAATATCATGACTGGTGATAAGGATATGATGCAATTGGTAGATGAACATATTCATGTTTATAAAAGAAATACAAAAACAAAGACTGATGACGTTATTACACCTAAAACATTTTATGAAAAATATGAATTGCAGCCTGATCAAATGAGAGATTTATTAGGTTTAATGGGAGATAGTGCTGATAATATTCCAGGAATACCAGGTGTTGGTGAAAAGACAGCTCTTAAATTATTACATGAATATCAAACTATTGAAAACTTAAAAGATCATTGTTCAGAAATCAAAGGAAAAATGGGTGAAAAGATTAGAGAGAATATTGAACTTGGTATTCAGTCTAAGCAGATTGCAACGATCTTAAAAGATATACCTCTTGATGTCACACTTGATGATTGTCACTATGTTGGTTATGATTTTGATAAGTTAAAAGATTTTTATCAGAAATATGATATGAATTCATTATTAAAAAAGATTTCTATGGAATCAAAAGCACCAAAGCAAACTGAACTTCATTATGAAGTTGTAACGAAGATGCCTTCTATTACTCAAGCTAGTTGTATCTTAGGTGCAATCTATGATCAAAATTATCATAAATCTATTGTATTAGGTTATGCTTTGTATAATAAAGAGCAAGCATTTTATATCTCTTTTGAAGATGCATTAAATGATCAAGATTTCCTGAACTATTTAAAAGATGAAAAATATAGCAAATATAGTTATAACATCAAAGCTCAAATTCTTTCTGCGAGATGGAATGGAATTGATATAAAAGGCATGAATTTTGATTTGCAATTAGCTTCTTATATATTAAATCCAAGTCTAAAAGATGAAATGAAGTCTATTTGTGATTATTATGATTATGATTCTGTTCAATATGAAGAAGAAGTATTTGGGAAATTAGCAAAAAAACATATTCCTGAAATTGATTTATTAGCAAGGCATACAGTTTCAAAGGCCAAAGCTATATATGATTTAAAAGATGAAGCTATTCAAAGATTGAAAGATGAAGAACAATTTGATCTTTATCAAAATCTAGAATTGCCAGTGACTTACATTCTTGCAGATATGGAGTATGTTGGTGCAAAAATCGATATTCATGTCTTAAAAGAAATGGAAATGGATTTTGAGCAGCAGATTAAACAAATTGAAGAAGATATATATATGTTAGCAGACAAAGAATTTAATATTTCATCACCTAAGCAGTTAGGAGAAGTTTTATTTGAACGATTAGGCTTACCTAATGGTAAAAAGACCAAAACGGGTTATTCAACTTCTCAAGATATTTTAGAGAAGATTGAAGGATTACATCCTATTATTCCATTAATTCAAAAATATCGTATGTTAACAAAATTATCTTCAACATATGTAAAAGGTTTGCAAGAACAAGTTTTTGCAGATGGGAAAATACATACAATTTATAATCAAGCTCTAACTCAAACAGGAAGATTATCTTCTATAGAACCAAATCTTCAAAATATTCCAGTTCGTCAAGAAGAAGGAAAATTGATTCGTAAAGCTTTTATACCAAGCCATGATTATCTAGTCACATTTGATTATTCACAAATTGAATTGCGTATTTTGGCTCATTTGGCAGGAGTTCAATCACTCATAGAAGCTTTTAATCAAGATAAGGATATTCATACACATACAGCAGCTTTGGTCTTTAAAGTCAAGGATGAAGAAGTAACAGCCAATATGCGTAGACAAGCTAAGGCAGTAAATTTTGGAATTATTTATGGGATGGGAGAATTTAAGTTATCTCAGCAAATTGGTGTCTCTTTAAAAGAAGCCAAAGAATTTATTCGTAGATATTTTGAAGAATATCCAGAAATCAAAGTCTATATGGATCAAATTGTTGAAGATTGTAAAAACACAGGTTATGTGTCAACAGTTTTAAATCGTAAAAGATATATTCCAACAATCAATGATAAGAATTTTATGGTTCGTGAACAAGCTAGACGTTTTGCGATGAATTCACCAATTCAAGGAAGTGGTGCTGATATCTTAAAACTTGCTATGATGAAAGTGAATCAATTAATGAAAGATAAACATTTAAAATCAGAAATGATTTTACAAGTCCATGATGAATTGATTTTTGATGTTTATAAAGATGAATTAGATGAAATGATGAAATTAATTAAATCAGCAATGGTTGAAGCATTCCAAATGGATGTTCCATTGAAAGTTGATGGGGCTTATGCTTCTAATTGGTATGATTTGAAGTAGGTGAGAAAATGCCAGAATTACCAGAAGTAGAAACAGTAAGACAAACATTAAGACAATTTATTTTAGATGAAAATATAGAAGGCATTGATGTTTATTATGATAAGATTATTAATGGAGATACTCAGGAGTTTATAGAGCGTTTAACACATCAAACAATTAGAGACATTGATCGTGTGGGAAAATATTTGATTTTCTTATTAGATGAAGATGCTTTTGTTTCTCATTTGCGAATGGAAGGAAAGTATCATATTGTCAAAAGAGAAACGCCTGTCGATAAACATACACACGTTGTTTTTCATCTTCATGATGGGCAGGATTTGCGTTATATAGATACCCGTAAATTTGGAAGACTAGAACTTGTTGATCGTCATTTGTATCGTGAACAATTACCATTAATGAAATTAGGAAAAGAACCATTTGATATCAGTGGTGAAGAACTTTATGCTTTGTTGCATAAGACATCATTACCAATTAAAACAGCTCTTTTAGACCAATCGATTATGTGTGGAATTGGCAATATTTATGCAAACGAAATATGCTTTTTAATGAAAATTGATCCACGCACAAGAGCTTCTCGTTTATCCAAGAAAAGAGTTCATGAATTAAAACAGATTTCTGTGGATGTTTTAAACCGTGCTATTGCTCAGGGAGGAACAACAATTCATTCTTTTGATGCTAATGGTATTCATGGATTGTTTCAGGTTCAACTCAAGGCACATGGACAAAAAATATGTCCATGTTGCCAAGGTGAAATCAAGAAAATAATGTTAAATCAAAGAGGAACATATTATTGTCCACATTGTCAAAAAAGGAGGTACTAACATGATTCGCTGGGGAATATTAGGAATGGGAAAAATTGCTACAAGATTTATGCAAAGTTTAAATAAAAGCCAAGAAGGATATCTTTATGCTGGGGCATCTTTAACAGCAGTAAAAAGAGAACAGTTTTCTTTGAATCATCCTCATATTCTAATATATCCAACATATGAAGATTTGTTAGAAGACCCAAATATTGATGCTGTTTATATAGCAACTCGTCATAATGATCATTATCAATGGGCAAAGGCAGCTTTATTAAAGAAAAAAGCTGTTCTTTGTGAAAAGCCTGCAACATTAACGTATACTCAAACTGAAGACTTGTGTCAATTGGCTAAGTCCAACCAAACATTTTTTATGGAAGCTATGAAAACAAGATTTATTCCACTTGTGGCTGACATGAAGAAAGTTGTTGCATCTGGTGAGATAGGTGAAGTTCAACGTATTGAAACATCATTTTGTTCTGATGTAGACTATCAAGAAGGACATTATCTTTTTGATAAAGAACAAGGAGGTGTTTTGTACGATGTTGGAACTTACAATATTGCAACGACTCTTGATTACATAACATCGCCATTACAAAAAGTCTCAACTCAGGTTATTTACAAAAATGGTGTAGATGCTTACGATGTCGTTGAATTGGTTTTTGAAAGTGGACAGACAGCAAAACTAGAAATGGCAATAGATAGAAGCAAGGAAAAAAACATGATTATTTATGGTTCACAAGGAACAATGACAGCTGTGCCTTTTTATCGCCCTGAACAAGCTATTATAACTATTAATAATCAGCAAAGAGTTATTGAAAAGTCATATATTTATGATGATTTCTTTACTGAGATTGAAGAGGTGCATCGTTGTCTCAAAGAAAAAATCATTGAGAGTCCAAGGATGTCATTGCAGGATTCTTTAGATTGTATGTATGTTATGGAAAAGATAAGGGAGTCTTTCTATGACTAAGGTTATTGGGTTGACTGGTTCTATTGCAGTTGGAAAGAGTACTGTTTCAAATTATTTATTGACACATGGTTATTGTGTCTTAGATGCTGATGAAATTTCTCGACATGCATTAGATCAAGGTACAGAGTGTTTTAAGCAGGTTATAAATTTATTTGATTGTTTAGATGAAAAGGGCTCTATAGATAGAAAGAAGTTAGGCAATATTGTTTTTCATAATGCTTATAAGAAACGACAATTAGAAAATATTATTCATCCTTATGTCATTGAACAATTGAAGATAGGCATACGTACTTGTCAGGATGAACTTATTTTCTTAGATATTCCTTTGTTATATGAAGTTCATTTAGAGGCATTATGTGATAAAATTATTGTTGTATACGTTGATGAAACAACACAGATGAAACGTTTAATGCAGCGAAATCATATAACGCAAGAAGAAGCAATGCACTTAATAGGACAACAAATATCTATAGAGAAAAAGAAAGATATGGCAGATTTTGTGATTGATAATAGAAGTTATTATGAGGAACTGTATCAGGAAATAGAAAGGGTTTTAAAGGTATTAAAAGATGAAACTATATATGAGTGATTTGTACAGAGTTGAACTTCACTATCCATTAGATGAAGTTCAAACAGATATATTGTATTATTTGTATCAGCCACTTATTGGCTCTGATGCTTTACAATTATATATGATGTTAGTTATAGAGGGTAAACGCATGAATCGTTTTTTAAAGCCATCTTCTTTATCTCGTTTAACATCTTTTCTTTCAATGAGTTTTACAGATTTAGAAAAGCATTTTCAATCATTAGAAGCCATTGGATTATTAAAAACATTTGTTAAGCATGAAAATCAAATAACACAATATATCTATCAACTCCAATCACCACTCACATTAAAAGCATTTTTTAAGAATCAAATTCTATCATCTTTATTACAAGAATCGCTTTCTCCTGAAGATTTTCAAAAGACAGTTCAGTATTTTAGAATATCTGTAGAAGATTTATCAGATTATGAAGAAGTAACAGTTCGTTTTCAAGATGTTTTTCAAATCTATCATCATAGAAAACATGGCAGAATCTTAAAAATAAAAGATGAATTCAAAGAGCCAGTTCATCAAAATATAGAAGTCGCTTATGATAAGGAACTTTTATTGAAGAGTTTAGCTGATTATCAAATCAATAAATCAAAACTTACTGATGAGGATTTTCAATATATGATTCAACTTGCTACAGTTTATTCTATTGATGCTTTAACTTTAGCTGGTTTGGTTAAAGATTCAATGCATTCTCAAGGGCTTGATTATGACCGTTTAAAATTAAATATTAAGAAATATTTTGAAATGGATAGTGTCTCTAAATTGCAGGAAGTCTACCATAAGCAGCCATTGCAATATCAAACACAAGAGGGACAACAATCACCATTAGTTTTACATATGAAGTATTTGGATAATTTAACACCATATGAATTATTAAAAGAAAAACAAGGGGGAAAAGAACCTGTTTTTCATGATTTAAAGATTGTCGAAACCTTAATGGTTCAGTTAGGATTGAAACCAGCTGTTGTCAATGTGCTTATTGAATATGTTCTTGGCAAAAATAATAATCGTTTATCAAAAAGTTATTGTGAAACAATTGGGGGATCACTAGCAAGAAATCATATTGAAACTGCAATGCAGGCATATCAGGAACTGATGAATGATAAGCGTCAAAGTGAAGAAGAATTAAAAATTGAACATGTGATTGAAGAGAACACAGAAGTCAATTCACAGAAATTATTTGAATTGTTAGATAAATTAGAGGAGGGACAATTATGATAAAGATTGGAGACATGCTTGAACAACCTGAAATTCAAAAAATGAAAAGAGAGAGTATTTATGCTTTATCAAAAGAAAAAAATATTCAAGAATTTTTAAAGACTTATCATTTAAATACATCTATAATGGATGATTATTGGGTTGAATTCTTAGATTATAATGATGATTATCAATTATGCCAAGGGTGTCAATCTTTACAAAATTGTCGTAAAGATAATCAAGGAATGAAAAAAAATCTTGTCTATAGAGACGGTGAAGTTATTTTAGAATTAGAAAGTTGTTTATATGGGAAAGCATTAGAAAGAAGAAGATTATTGTTAGAAAAGTTTGTTATAACAAATGTGAATGATGATATTCTTTTAACAGATCTTACATCATTAGAGATTGTTAAAAAAGCCAATAGCTTATCACCTAATGGTCAAAATACATTAGGTCATATTTTAAAATATTTACAAGAACCCAATGATAAAGGTTTATTTTTACATGGTGAAATGGGAACAGGTAAAACAACTTTATTAGCTGGCTTGATGAATTCTTTAGCCAAGAAAGGAAAAGAGATTGGTTTTATTCATTTCCCTACTTATCTTATTGATCTTAAAGCTAGTTTTTCGACTGGGGATACTGAATACGCAATGGAGCGTTTAATGAAAGTTGATTATTTATTATTGGATGGAATTGGTGAAGAGAATGTGACAGTTTGGTCTAGGGACGAAATTTTACTGACAATTTTATCATATCGTTTATTAAATCACTTACCAACATTCTTTACGAGTATGTATGGTTATAAAGATCTAAAAAAGGTCTATACTATTAAAAAAGGTGATGAAATTCGAGCAAATACGATAATTTCAAAATTGAAAGCGCTAAGCATTGAAATAATGCTTGACGAGGGCAAAATGAAGATATAGAATGGAAACAAAAGTGTAGAATATATCAATATTTTATGATAGAATCAAAATGCTATAAAGTGAGAGGAGAAGAATTATGGTAAAATGTATTGGGGTGTTAACTTCAGGTGGAGATGCTCCTGGAATGAACGCAGCCATTCGTGCTGTGACAAGAACTTGCTTAAATAGAGGAATCAAGATTTATGGAGTCCGTTTAGGATATAAAGGGTTACATGATGGGGACTTTATTGAATTTGATAGACATAGTACACGTAATATTATTAATGTTGGTGGGACGTTCTTAAAGTCAGCACGTTTTCCAGAGTTTAAAGATCCAGCAGTGAGAGAAGAAGCGATTAAGCAAATGAAAAAAGTTGGAATGGAAGCTTTGGTTGTTATTGGTGGAGATGGTAGTTATAATGGCGCTTTGAAATTAACAGAAATGGGAATTAATTGTATTGGAATTCCTGGAACAATTGATAATGATATTCCTGATACTGATTTTACAATTGGATTTGATACAGCTTTAAATACAATTGTAGATGCATTAGATAAATTAAGAGATACATCAAGTTCTCATCAAAGATGTACAATTCTAGAAGTTATGGGAAGAAGATGTGGAGATTTGGCTGTTCATGCTGGTCTTGCTTGTGGTGCAGAAATGATTGTGACAAGTGAAAGTGGTTTTGATGAAAAAGAAATTATTGAAACTTTAAAAAGATCAAAAGCTTCTGATAAAAAACATGCATTAATTGTGATTACTGAACACATTACTGATGTTCATGAATTAGCAAAACGTGTTGAAGAAGAAACTGGTTTTGAGACACGTGCAAATGTTTTAGGGCATATGCAAAGAGGTGGAAGCCCGACTGCAAGAGATCGTGTTTTAGCAAGTCGTATGGGTATTAAGGCTGTTGAACTTCTTGAAGAAGGAAAAGGTGGTCTTTGTGTGAGTGATGTGAGAGGCGAAATCGTTGGATTGCCAATTGAAGAAGTCTTGGGACATAAGAGAACTGTAAATCAAGGTATTTACGAAGATGTATTGAAACTTCGTTAATATAAATAAGAGGGTATAGGAGATAAAGTAAAGTATGAAAGAAAAAATGAAAAAGACGAAAATTGTTTGTACAATTGGGCCTGCATCTGAAAGTCCAAAGATGTTAAAGAAATTAGTTTTAGCTGGTATGAATGTTATGCGTTGTAATTTCTCACATGGTGATTTTGCTGAGCATGGAGCAAAAATGCAAACTATGCGTGATGTGAACGCAGAACTTGGAACTAACTGTGCTATTTTGTTAGATACAAAAGGACCTGAAATTCGTACTGGTGATTTTGAAGGTGGTGCTGCAAATTTCAAAAAAGGACAAGTTTCTACTATCTGTGTAGAAGATATTGAAGGGACTGCAGATCGTTTTACTATTACTTATAAAGATTTATATAAAGATGTTAAACCAGGTGGATTTATCTTGGTTAACGATGGTCAAGTTGAATTATTAGTTGACCATGTTGAAGGTACTGACATTGTTTGTGTATGTGCAAATGATGGAAAAGTGAAAAACAAACGTGGAATTAATGTTCCTGGAATTAAATTAGGTTTTGAATACTTATCTGAAAAAGATAGAGCAGATATTGCATTTGGTTGTGAACAAGATGTAAACTTCATTGCTGCATCATTTGTACGTCGTGCTCAAGACGTTTTAGATGTGAAAAAAGTATTAGTTGAAAATGGTAAACCTGAAATTCAAATCATCGCTAAAATTGAAAATAGCGAAGGTGTTGAAAATATGGATGAAATTTTGAAGGTTGCTGATGGAATCATGGTTGCACGTGGAGATTTAGGGGTAGAAGTTCCTGCTGAAGACGTACCATTAATCCAAAAAGAATTGATTACAAAATGTAAAGCAGCTGGTAAAGTTGTTATTACTGCAACTCAAATGTTAGAATCTATGCAAGAAAATCCTAGACCAACTCGTGCTGAAGTTAGCGATGTTGCTAATGCTATTTATGATGGTACTGATGCAATTATGTTATCTGGAGAATCTGCTCAAGGAAAATATCCAGAAGAAGCTGTTATGGTTATGAACAAAATCGCTTTAAAAACTGAATCTACTTTAGATTATGCTTCTTTACATAGAAAAGCTGTAAGAACTGCAACTGATGATGCATCTGAAGCTATCTGTATGTCAGTAGCTGAAATTGCGACTAAATTTGAAGTTGCTGCTATTATTGCATTTACTGAATCAGGATTTACTGCTAAGAAAATGTCAAGATATAGACCAGAATGTCCAATTATTGCTGCAACTCCATATGGAGAAACAACAAGAAAATTAGCATTAAACTGGGGTGTAAAACCAGTAACATGTAAACAAATGGATACAACTGAAGGTTTATTAAATTTAGCAGAAGTTATTGCTAAAGAAAATGGAATTGATGCTGGTCAAACAATTTTAGTGACTGGTGGAACTCCAGGTATCGAAGGAACAACAAGTTATTTACAATTAATTACAGTAAAATAATGAATGTAAGGACCAATTGGTCCTTTTTTTGTTTATCGACTACATTCGACAAAATATGCATTTTATTGTGAAAATAATAACGTTATTTTGTGAGATTTCTTCATAACTTTTTCATATCTTTGTGGTATTGTAAGCATAGAGGTGAGAGAATATGTTTAATAATACATCTCAAAAAATAAAGTTATTTGCTTATATCTATTTTTTTGGAAACCTAATTAATCAAGGGTATAGAGATATTTATCAATTCATACAATTAGAATGTAGTTCACAATTTATTGTGAGTACTCTTTTAGGATTATTGAATGGACTTATTTTGTATTTTGTTCTTTCACTTATTATCTATGGATTTGGTAAAATTGTGGAATATTTTGAAATGTTAAATGATCGTTATTGATTTTCACTATGAGAAAATAAGCAATAATATCATATTTTTTATGATATTGTGAAAGTAGGAGGAGATATATGTTTCATAAAGTATCGAAAATTATAAAAGTCTGTGCTTATCTTTTCCTATTTGGGAATATTATAAGTCAGGGATATAGTATTGCGATTAATACGTCCTACTTGAATACTGGGCAATTGATGGGTGTTGAATCTATGATATTGATGCTTTGGTCTTGTTTTATTTCTTTTTTGATTTCTTCATTAATATATGGGGCAGGAGAAATTATAGAATATTATGAAAAAGCAAACTCAAAAATATCAGATGACTTGACAAAATAATAGTTTGATGTAAAATAATGCTACAAGCTATGATTTAGGATATGTTTTTATATAAGTATTGTTTAGAGAGGAAACGGTTGCTGAAAGTTTCTCAATCTTTATAAAGATACTCCCTAATGAGCTACACTCGAAAGAGAATGTCGTTGGGTCGCGTTAAGACAATAGAGGTTATCGAAAGATAATAAATTAAGGTGGTACCACGAGATTTCGTCCTTTGCGATGAGATCTCTTTTTTAATAATAAAAAGGAGGAAATGAAAATGGCAAACTTTGATTTTAAAAATGATGAACAATTAAATATGTTAAACCATTCGTGTGCTCATGTTTTGGCACAAGCAATTCAGCATTTATATCCAAATGCTAAATTTTGGGTTGGTCCAGTAGTGAGTGAAGGATTCTATTATGATATTGATTTAGGAGACAAAGTCATTAAGGATGAAGATATTCCAGCTATTGAAAAAGAAATGAAGAAGATCTGTAAAGATGGTAAACGTATTATTCGTGAGGAGCATTCTAAAGCAGAAGCAATGGAGATGTTTAAAGATGACCCATACAAATTAGATTTAATTTCTGGTTTAGAAGACGGACATATTACATGTTATCGTCAAGGTGATTTTGTAGACTTATGTAGAGGGCCACATGTTGAAACTGTTAAAATGTGTAAAAATTTTAAATTGCTTAAACATTCAGGTGCTTATTGGAAAGGTGATAAAGACAATAAAGTTCTGCAAAGAATTTATGGTGTTTGTTTTCCAACTCCAGAAGAATTACAAGCTTATTTAGATTTTTTAGAAGAAGCTAAGAAAAGAGATCATAAGAAATTAGGTAGAGAATTAGATTTATTTATGATGAGTGAGTATGCACCAGGAATGCCTTTTTTCTTACCACATGGTATGCTGCTTAGAAATGAATTAGAAAAATTCTGGTATGATGAACATACAAAAGAAGGATATGAATTCATTAAAACACCTATTATGATGTCTAAGGAATTATGGGAAGTTTCAGGACATTGGTATAATTATAAGGAAAATATGTATACTTCACTAGTTGATGAGCGTGAATTTGCTATTAAACCTATGAACTGTCCTGGCAGCTTACTTGTCTATAAAAATGGTTTACATTCATATAAAGATTTACCAATACGTATGGGTGAACTTGGACAAGTGCATAGACATGAAGCAAGTGGGGCTTTAAATGGTTTATTCAGAGTTCGTACTTTTACTCAAGATGATGCACATATCTTTATGACTCCTGATCAGATTGAAAGTGAAGTTGTTCGTTTGATTGCTTTCATTGATCGTGTTTATTCAATGCTTGGATTATCATATGATATTGAATTATCTACGAGACCAGAAGAAAAATATATTGGAGAATTAGAAATTTGGGAGAAAAGTGAAGCAGCTTTAGCAGCAGCCTGTCAGGCGGCTGGAAAAGATTATAAGATCAATCCAGGAGATGGAGCTTTCTATGGTCCTAAATTGGATTTCCATGTTAAGGATTCTTTAGGAAGAGTTTGGCAATGTGGAACTATTCAATTAGATATGAATTTACCTGAAAGATTTGATTTGACTTATGTGGATCAAAATGGTGAAAAGGTAAGACCAGTTATGGTTCATAGAGTTATCTTTGGATCTATTGAAAGATTTATTGGTATTTTAATAGAACATTTTGCAGGAGCGTTCCCATTATGGTTAGCACCTGCTCAAGTCAAAGTCATTCCAGTGAAAAATGAATATCATTTAGACTATTCTCAAGAAATTTTTAAATTGTTAGAAGCTAAAGGTATTCGTGTTGAAATAGATGACAGAGAAGAAAAACTAGGTTATCGTATTAGAGAGGCACAAATGAAAAAAATTCCATATCAATTGGTATTAGGTGATAAGGAAAGAGATGAAAGAACAGTCACTTATCGTCAATATGGTGAGCAAAAACAAACAACTGTCTCATTAGATGAATTTATTTGCATGATTTTAAAACAAATTGAAGACAAAGCATTATAAAAGCATATCACTCGATATGCTTTTCATTTGTTTCTAGATAGATTGTGGTAATAAATTTATTTTCATCTTGAACAGCAATATCTGATAAAACATATTCTTCATAAGCATTTTCTCCTAAAATAATATGATGCTTTCTTGCATAAGAAAGTGCTCTTTGATAGGCTTCACTAATTGTTTGATAATCACCTTGATGATATGCAACTATGTAATAACCAGCTTTCATAATGCGAATATTTCTATGATTATTTTTTCTCACACGGGTATATAAACACTGAAATGTATTATAATTCTGTTTACACAATTCATCAATTGATAGAATTGTTCCTACTTTGTCCATTGTATCCAGATGATTATTATAAAAACGGACATATTCATCATTATAAGCTTCAAAACTTTTGTTGTTTTTGTGGTGAATATCATCACTACAAAGAATATATTCTTCATCAAAGTATTGAAGATAAATATCATTGACTTGAATCTGGAGAGCATGTGAAGTTGTTGAACGAATTGTTTTAATAAAATCTTTAGCTCGTTTTAATTCTTTCATTTTTTGATCTAAAACTTTTTCTTGATCGTTTAATAAGTCAATCAATAATTGAGGTGTTCTTGTTTCAAGATAAATCTTAATATCATTTAAAGACATACCAATACTTTTAAGAATAGTAATAATAGTAAAAGTATCATACTGATGATGAGAATAATAACGATATTGATTCTCTTTTACAATAGATGGTTTAAATAATCCAATTTCATCATAATGAAATAAGACATGTTTAGGAACATTGCATATACGTGCAAACTCTCCTGTAGTAAAGTATTTCTCACGATTTTCTGACATTTTTTCATTCTCCTATTGACTATAAGGTAACCTTATAGTTTATTATAGAGTAATCAAGTCAAAACGGCAAGGAGGGAAAATATGAAATTAATATTAAAATACTTATTGAAGTATAAAAAGTTACTTGTTCTCAATGTCATTTCTGTCTTTGGGTTTGCACTTGTTGAATTAGGACTTCCAACAATCATAGCTAATATGATTGATATTGGAGTTGCCACTGAAGATAAAGGATATCTTTATATGATGTGGGGTGTTGCCATTGCAATATCAATTGCTGGAGTTCTAGGAACAATCTTACTCGGGTATTGTTGTGCGAAAATTTCAACATCAATTACACGTGATATTCGAAATGATATTTTTACAAAAGTCCAAGATTTTTCACCAAGTGAATTTAATAAATTTGGAATTTCTTCATTAATCACACGTACAAATAATGATGCATTCCAAATTCAGTTATTTGTTAATGTGATTTTGAGAACTGCTTTATTGACACCAGTTATGATTGCGGTGTCATTCTTCATGACATTAAAAACATCTTTAGACTTGTCTTTGGTTATTGTTGCAACTTTACCATTAATTATTATTGGCGTCATTATTGTTGCAAAAGTGTCTGAACCAATGTCGCAAAAACAGCAATCTTCACTTGACCATTTAAATCGTATTTCTAGAGAAAATTTAACTGGAATTAAGGTAATACGTGCTTTTAATAATGATCATTATGAACAAGCAAGATTTAATGATACAAACAGTGAGTTTACTGGTCATACAAAAAGAATCTTTAAATTAATGAATTCTGCTGATCCGATATTTTTCTTAGTTATGAATATAGCAATCTTATTTATCTTTTATATTGCAGCAACTATGATTGGGGCAGGAACTTTACAAGTTGGAAAGTTAGTTGCATTTCAGGACTATTTATTCCATGCTATGTTTTCAATGTTATTGTTCTGTAGTGTTTTTGTTATGTATCCACGTGCAGCTGTTTCAGCCAAACGTATTCAAGAAGTTTTAAATTCTGATATTATCATTCAAGATCATCAAAAGGTGACTAAACAGCCAATTTCTAAGGAACATACGCTGTCATTTGATAATGTTACTTTTGTATATCCAGATGGTGAAGAAGCTGTTTTAAAAGACGTTTCTTTTTCAGCAAAGCAGGGTGAGACAATTGCTTTCATTGGTAGTACAGGTTCAGGTAAATCAACATTAATTAATTTAATTCCACGTTTTTATGATGTGAGTTGTGGAAAGATTACAGTTGATGGAATCAATATACAAGATTATTCGATGAAAGAACTGCGTGATAAAATAGGCTTTATTCCTCAAAAAGCAATGCTTTTTACTGGAACAATTGCTGATAACATTCGTTATGGAAAAGAAGATGCAACTGATGAAGAGGTTGCTCATGCAGCACGCATTGCACAAGGGTATGATTTTATTATGGAAAAGCCATTAGGCTTTCATGAAGTGATTACAGAAAGTGCAACGAACGTGTCTGGTGGTCAGCGTCAACGTTTAAGTATAGCCAGAGCGATTATTAAAAAGCCACAAATTTATATTTTTGATGATTCTTTTAGTGCATTGGATTTTAAAACAGATGCAAGTTTAAGAAAGGCATTAAAAGATGAAACTAAAGAATCTATTGTATTGGTTGTTGCGCAACGAATTTCTACGATTATGGATGCTGATCAAATTATTGTCTTACACGAAGGACAAGTTGTTGGTAAAGGGAAACATCATGATTTATTAAAAACATGTCCTATCTATCATGAAATTGCAGCTTCTCAGCTGAGTGAGGAGGAGTTAGCCTATGAATAAGAAATGGCAAAGTTTTAAAAAATCAGTTGCTCAGATTGGTCCATTTATCTCACCATACAAATGGAGTTTCTTTATTGCCATAGGAATGATTATTATTACAAATATTGTTTTGGCCATTACACCAACAATAGAAGGACAAATCACCTCTTTATTAATGGAAAATGCTTTAGCAATTGCTGATAAAGTACCAGGAGCTCATATTCAATTTGATATTGTTATTAAAATTATTGTAACATTGTTTATTTTCTATATGATTAAAACAATTTCACAATTGATATTTACTTTTACAATTACAAATTCTATTCAAAATGCTATGCATGATTTACGTAATGCATTACAAGAAAAGATTAGACATTTACCAATTAGTTATTTTGATACTCATCAGTATGGTGATGTATTAAGTCGTATTACTAATGATGTTGATACTGTTTCAAATGCGTTACAACAGACATTAAGACAGATTATTGGTGGTGTTTTATCACTAGGACTAGCAATTTTCATGATGTCACGTATTAATGTGGCAATGACATTTGTTGTTCTTATGATTATTCCATTAGCATTATTGATTACGAGATTTATTGTCAAGAGATCACAAAAACGTTTTACTGCTCAACAAAAAGCATTAGGAAATTTGAATGGTGCTATTACTGAAATGTATACAGGATATAATGAAATTTTGTTGTTTAATAAACAACAAAAATCAATTGAACAATTTAAAGATATTAATGAAGAGTTATGTCAAAATGCATTTAAGGCTCAGTTTATGTCATCACTTATTTCACCTTCTATTTCTCTTGTCACATATATTATTATTGGGACAGTTGGATTAATGGGATGCTTATATGCTATTGGCGGAGGGATGCAAATTGGACAGATTCAAGCATTTGTTCGTTATATTTGGCAGGTCAATGATCCTATTTCTCAGGTAAGTAACTTATCTTCACAAATTCAGTCTGCGTTTGCTGCAATTGAAAGAATCTTTGAAGTTTTAAATGAAAAAGAGGAAATAGAAACACAAGTACCACAAGTGATTGAACAGACAAAAGGTCAAGTCAGTTTTGACCATGTTCATTTTGGATATGGTGATAAAGAAGTTATTCATGATTTTAATGTTGAAATTGAAAGTGGACAGATGGTTGCTATTGTGGGACCAACTGGCTCTGGAAAAACAACTTTGATTAGTTTATTGATGCGTTTTTATGATGTAACATCTGGCAGTATCCGCATTGATGGCATTGATATCAAAGATATGCGTCGTGAAGATTTGCATGCCTTATTTGGAATGGTTTTACAAGATACCTGGTTATTTCATGGAACAGTTTATGATAACTTGCGTTATGGTCGTCAAAATGCACGAAAGGATGAAATTATAGAAGCTGCAAAACAAGCAAATGTTCATCATTTCATTCGTACACAACCTGAAGGCTATAACATGATTATTAATGAGGAAGCAAACAATATTTCTCAGGGTGAAAAACAGCTATTAACAATTGCACGTGCTATTTTAAAAAATCCTCAGATTTTAATATTAGATGAAGCTACATCTTCAGTAGATACTCGTTTAGAAAAAATGTTACAAGAGGCTATGCATAATGTTATGAAAGGGCGTACAAGTTTTGTCATTGCACATCGTCTTTCAACAATTAAGAGTGCTGACTTGATACTCGTAGTGAAAGATGGGCGTATTGTTGAACAAGGTAAACATGAAGAACTTATTATGAAAAAAGGCTTCTATGAACAATTATATAATGCTCAATTCCAAGAAGATGCATAAGATAGAGAAGGAGATTTAACTACAAAGATAGGGAAATCTCTTTTGTTTTTCTCAAAATCAAAAGTTATTCACATATTTCATTTCTTTGAAGAAAATTCAATCCTTTCTAGTGAATATATAAGTATAGGAATGTTTTTTTATTGTTCATATGTTTTCATTAAGCAAATAATGTGCTATAATGTTTCTATGAACTCCTATAGAAATGGAGGTCTTATATTATGCGTCTTGCTACACCTCTCTTAAAGCCTGATGCAACCTTAAAGAATTTCTTTCACTACAAGAGTCGCTTTGCTGATATCATCAATCTTGTCTGCTTTGATGGTCAGCCTATCCTTTCAAGAAACTCACTGTCTAATGAGGATACAGATATGTCTACTGTTTTTGATTTTGATGAGCATCCAATCAGCTTCAATGCTTATCGGGATACTCTTGTGAAAGTGAGTGTTGGTGGTATCTATGCCCTCATTGCGATTGAAAATCAGAAGGCTATTGACTATCATATTCCAGTCAGAACATTTGTCTATGATGCGAGCAGCTATAAGAAACAATATCAAGATTATCTAGATGAAAAGAAGCGGAATAAAGAAGCTAAGTTGAAACTTATTCCCATTATTACAGTTGTTCTCTATTATGGAGAAAGAAAATGGAGTGGGCCAAGGACATTGCTGGATATGATGGAATTACCAGAAGAAATGAAAGGAATAATGAATGACTGGAATACTCATATTATAGACGTCAAGGAATTGGATGCAAGTTTGTTAACAGATAAGGATAATCGAGATCTCATAGAGGGGTTACAGATGTTTTATAAGTGGCAAGGAGATCTAGAGTTTTTTAAGGAAAGAAAGATGTCAAGAGATACAGCGATTGTATTGGCATCACTGGTAGATAAGGGAGAAGAGTTATTGAAGATAGTCAGGAAAGAAGAGAAGGAGGAAATTGATATGTGCGAATCGATTGATAACTTTAGAAAGAAGGCAGTACAGGAAGGAATGTGTTTAACAATACTGAAACAATTAAACAAAAAGGTAGGATATTTATCATCAGAAGTCGTTACTATGATAGAGAACAGTTCAAGGGAACAATTAGAAAAACTAGCAGTTGAAATTGTATCAATTAAAGATGAACATGATATATTTGTTTTATTACAATCATACTAATAAAACAAAATATAAAGAAAGCCTTTACAATTTTGTTGAATTATGTTATTTTAATAAATGTAGTTCAGTATTGTCATTATTAAGTTAAGCAAGACCTGTTTACATAATTTTTTAATTATGCATTCAGGTCTTTTTGTATAAGGAGGAAAAGTTATGAAATTAATGAGTGTTGTAGATGGAAAAAAGAAGTATTTAGAAGAAGTAAACGATGAAGCATTTTCTCAAAAGATGATGGGAGATGGCATTGCTGTTGTACCAAGTGTGGGAAAAGTATATGCCCCCGCAAGTGGTAGAGTGAGTATGTTATTTCCAACTTATCATGCTATTGGATTAATATTAACAGACGGTGTAGAAGTCTTAATCCATATTGGTATTGATACAGTTGAAATGGATGGTGAAGGTTTTAAAAGTTATGTGCATGTTGGAGATGTGGTAGAAGAGGGAACCTTGTTAATAGAGTTTGATGTTGAAAAGATTAAAAATGCAGGATATGAAACCGATGTTATGGTTATCATCACTCAATTATCTCAATATTCATTAATTCATAAAACCGAGGCAGATGAATTAACAATTCAAGATGTTATTTTAGATATTCAATAGGTGTTTTATGATAATTAAGAGGATTTTAAATAATAACGCTGTTATGAGTGTTGATGAGTCTGGTGAAGATATTATTGTGAAGGGAAAAGGGATTGCATTTCAAAAGAAGAGTGGTGATGAAATCAATCAAAATAAAATTGATAAAATATTTGTTATTAAAAATCAGGAAATAAATCGAAGATATCAAGAAATTCTTGTTCATATTCCATATGATTGTATTAATGCTTGTGAAGATATGATAGATGTCATTAAGGCAAATATTCATAAAGAGTTAAGTGATAAAATTTATGTAACATTGACAGATCATATTTTTAATTTGTTAGAAAGAGTAAAGATGGGAATAGTTTTTGATAATGCTCTATTGTGGGATGTGAAAAGATTATATCGAGAGGAATATCAAGCGGGATTATTGGTTGTAGAAATGATTAGAGAATTGTTTGATATTAAGATAGAAGATGATGAAGCTTGCTTTATTGCTTTACATATAGTCAATGCCCAGATGAATACAGAATTTAAAGAAGTTATTGAAATTACAACTATGATTGATGATGTGTATGATATAGTAGAATCTTGTTTTGATTTGAACATTGATAAAGATGGATTAGAGTATACAAGATTTATAATGCATTTAAGAGTATTTTTTGAAAGAATTATTAATCAACAAAATATTCACTCTGAAAAAAGTCAAACTCTTTTAAAGACATTACAAAATGAATATTTAAAACAATATCAATGCGTTTTAAAAATATTAGATTATGTTTCAATGAAATATGATGAAGCCTTAGAGGGAGAAATCTTATATTTATTAGTTCACGTTATTAAATTAACTGAACATTAAATATAACTTTAACTAAGGGAGGTGAAGATTTTCTCAAACTGGATAGTGACAGTCAGGCTGGCTAAACCTTTATTTTAATATATCTAATTAAAGTGGAGGATAAAAAAATGACGAATCAAGTTTTAGCATCAACAATTTTAGAAAAAGTTGGTGGCAAGGAAAATGTCAAATCAGTGACTCACTGTATGACAAGATTAAGATTTAGCTTAAATGATATTGAAAAAGCAAATCAAGATGAATTAAAGGCAATGAATGAAATTATGGGTGTTGTTTATAAAGGTGGACAATTTCAATTGATTATTGGACCACAAGTGACAAATTTATACGATGAAGTCATGCAATTATTACCAAATCAAGATAAGCTACAAGAAGAACACTGTAAAATTAAAGAACCTATTAAAAAAGATATCAAGTCTTATATAAATAACATTATGGGTGCTTTAGCTGGATGTATGACACCATTAATTCCCATTTTATTATGTATGGGAATTTGTAAAGCAATCGTAGCTGTATTGGGTCCTCAATTGTTAGGCGTTTTCACTGAAAAAGATAGTTTGTATGTTCTTTTTCAGTTTGTAGGTGATGCAGGATTGTATTTTATACCTATTTATGTAGGTTATACAGCATCTAAAAAATTTGGATTTAATGAGTTAATGGGGATGTTTTTAGGAGCTATTCTTATTCATCCAACTTTAATTCAATTAGCAGCTGATGGAACGAAATTCGATGTTTACGGCATACCTGCTGTAGCACAAAATTATACATCATCAATCATTCCAATCATACTTACAATTTGGGTTGCTTCTTATGTAGAACGTTTCTTTAAGAAGTATACACCAGATGTACTAAAAGTTTTTGGAATTCCCTTAGGAACATTGTTGATTATGTTACCATTAGAATTATGTTTGTTTGGTCCTTTGGGATCATTTGCAGGACAATATATTTGTCAAGGTATTATTTGTTTGTATGATGTTGCTGGGCCATTGGCAGTAGGAGTCGTTGGTGCTACTTTTGGACTATTGGTTTTAACAGGAATGCATACTGTTTTGATGGCTTTCTTATTTATGACATTCCCAATGGTTGGATATGATGCTTTTATTATACCTGCTATTTTTGCTTGTAGTTATGCTGGAGCAGGAGTGACGTTGGCTTGTGTTATTAAGTTTAAAGATAAAAAGAAAAAACAATTGACTTTAGGTTACTTTATTACATGGTTGTTTGGTGGGGTTGGTGAACCTATGTTATATGGCTTGAATATTCCTTATAAAACACCGTTATATGCAGGAATTATATCAGGTTTTATAGCAGGTGTTGTGACAGGATTATTAGGTTTAAAAGCATATGTTTTAAGCCCATCAAATGGATTATATATTTTACCAGCATTTTTAGGTGGACCAAATTCAAATTATATTTTATTAGGAATATCAATGGTTGTTTCTGTTGTTATTGGGTTTGTAGTGATGTGGTTTATGAAATTAGATGAAAGTTTAGTGTAGGGTGATATATGGTATATTTTAAACACGAAAAATTAAGTGAACGTATTTATCGAATTATAGATATAACAGGTGTTTGTTGTTATTTGGTGATTGGAGATGACAGGGCATGTTTATTAGACACTTGTAATGGGATAGGAAATATTAAAACGTATGTGGAGCAGATGACAGACCTCCCAATTATTGTTATTTTAACTCATGGGCATCTTGATCACATGGGTGGAGCTGGTTTGTTTGATGAAGTGTATATGAATCATGATGATATGCCAGTATTTCATAAACATGGTGATATGCAGTTCCGAATTGAAGATACAAATGCTCATTCTCCTATGCAGATAGATGCAGAGATATTTATACCTACATATCAAGGAGATATACAAGATATTCAAGATAATGATTGTTTTGATTTAGGTGGTATAACTATTCAGATGATATTAGTGAAGGGACATACACCAGGAATGATGTGTCCACTTATTAAAGAAGAACGCACTATTATTTTTGGAGATGCATGTGGGGTTGGTGTTCTCTTATTTGATGAATTTTCATCATCTGTTTTAGATTATCAAAAAAGTTTAATTTGTTTGAAGGAATATGAAAATGATTATGATATTATATATCGAAATCACGGAACATTTACATCTCATAAAGAATTGTTAGATAATGTTATTGAATGTTGTGATTTGATTTTAACCAGACAAGATGCTCATTTTCCAATATTATTTCATGGTATACAATTGTATGCTTGTCATGAAACTAAAACTAATGGTCAAGGTAGAAGAGATGGTAAAGAAGGAAATATCTTATATTCTTTAGATAAAGTAAAATAATGGATGAAAGTCACGAATTTTAGAGTTTGTGGCTTTTCTTTTACTTTTATGATGAAGTTGTGTATAATAGTAAAACAAGAGAGGACATAGTATGAATATAAGGGGAATAAAGCAACAGGCAAATCATATATATTTAAAATATCGTCAACAGATTATACCAGAGTTTTTCTATGTTGGTTATGTTGGATTACTCGCACAATACTTGCAAAGCGGGTTATTCTCCTTTTTTGTTTCACTCTTTTTATCACCAATTGCTCATGGTTATGTAAAGTGTGTCATGAAACTAACAGATGAAGATCATGCACGTATTGATTATCATCAATCAATGGTTGGAATTATGGAATTCCCACGTGTTGCTCCTGCTTACTTGATGAGAAAAGCTATTATTTTATTTCTGACAGTAGTTGTGGCTTTACCAACAATATTTTCATTTCATCACTTCATTCCAGAACTATCAATAGAATGGTTTTCTTCTTTAGGAAATGCTTTTATTCAAACAGAGTTTTTTGTTCCTGATTTTCAAGAAATTGCTTTGATTGCAGAGAATGCATTTATAGTTCTTAATTTTATTGTGTGTCTTCTTGTTTATTTAGGTTTGACAGGCTTATTTATGCCTGTACCATATGTTATGGAACTAGAAGAATTTTCTTGGAGTGAATGTATTCAATATTCAATTCAATTGATGAAAGGAAATATGTTTAAATTTATTCAGCTTTATATTGGTTATATATTGAGGCATGCATTGTATTGGAGTGTGACAGGTCTTGTTTTATTGTTTGTGGGGACAATAAATGAAATATTAATGTTATTTTGTATGGTTACATCTTTGTTTTTCTATATTGGGGTATTTAAAGGAAGATTTGAGATTGCTAAATATTTATTTTATAAAGAGATAAGAGGGGATTATGATGAGAGATTTACAGGGAATTAAGAAGATTGTTATTAAAGTTGGTTCTTCTTCACTTTGTAATCAGAAAGGACAAATTGAAAAAGAAAAGATTTTATATTTAATTTTACAAATATCAAAATTGATAGAATTAGATTATTCTATTGTTTTAGTTTCTTCAGGAGCAATTGCTGCTGGTATGGGGGCTTTAGGATTGAAGGAAAAACCACAAACGATACCAGAGAAGCAAGCTTTAGCAGCTATTGGACAAGCAAAATTAATGCAAATCTATGAAGAAATATTTCAATTGTTTGATATTGAATGTGCACAGGTTCTATTAAATCATGGTGATTTTGATGATCGAAAAAGATTGATTAATCTTACCAATACAATGCATTCTTTGATGCACTATGGTGTGATTCCGATTGTGAATGAAAATGATACCGTAGCTACCTACGAGATCGAAATTGGTGATAATGATACGCTGTCCGCAATCGTGGCAGCCCTGATCGATGCGGACCTGTTGATCCTGCTGTCGGATATCGACGGACTCTATACCGATG
>ENA-OPBF01000557-OPBF01000557.1-human-gut-metagenome-genome-assembly--contig:-NODE-557-length-28360-cov-8.667550_pt1 | contig 28360 bp, 18 predicted proteins | sample MGYA00241067_ERZ501450 | MGnify/ENA primary metagenome ERZ501450 (study PRJEB25962, sample SAMEA2042516) | human gut metagenome | biome: human gut; feature: human-associated habitat; material: faeces... | reverse complement strand
CAAAGCAGCCGCCTGAAAATGTCACGGTACTTGCTATTTGGCGTTTACGTTAATTCGGCAGATACTGTGGTTATATCGGCATTTTTGGGCTTAACAAAATTAGCAATTTATCAAAACTATTATTTTATAATTACTTCGGTAATAGGTGTTGTCGGCATTGTGTTTTCATCATGTACAGCGGGTATAGGAAATAGTATGGTGACTGAAACAATTGAGAAAAATTATAAAGATTTCAAGAAATTTACTTTTTTAGTTATGGCAATTGTGAATTTCTGCACGTCTTGCTTTTTATGCTTATTTCAACCTTTTATGGAAGTATGGGTTGGCAATGAACTCATGCTAAGCTTTGGAATGGTTGTTTTATTCTGCATTTACTTTATTGATTATGAATGTATGGCTCTATTAAGTGTATATAAAGATGCTTGCGGAATTTGGCATCATGATAGATTTAGACCGCTGTGTGAGGCTGGAATTAATTTGTTATTAAATCTTTTGCTTGTTAACATAGGAGGATTATATGGAATTCTATTATCAACGATTATAAGTATGAGTTTTGTTAGTTTGCCATGGTTAGTAATGAATCTTTTTAATTTTGTATTTAGAAGAAGCTCTTCTGAGTACATTTCTATTCTTATTCAAAATGTTATAGTTGTAATAGTAGATATGATAGTTTGCTATGCGATATGTCAGATGGTTCATCTTGGTGGAATAATGACAATAATATTTAGGGGAGCTGTTTGTGTTGTTTTTTCAAATATATCTTACTTTGCAATTTGGAAGAATAATGAAGACTTTAAAGATGCAATAAAACTATTGAATTCTATATTTAAAGGTAAACGATAGAATGGTTGTAAACGATAGAATCTGAGTACCTTGACAAATATTAGGCCGCTTTCAGCGGCCATATCATTTTTTAACTGCTTTCTTAGACTTCCGGATATGTTCGGGTAAAGACTTAGACCATGGAAGAAATTCCGCAGTGCAGCCAGCGAAAAACTTCAGGCAGCTCTTTTCTATTATTCACGCAGTCGAAGCGTTGACAATGCGAAAAAACTGCTGGATGGTTACAAAGGCTGTCTGATCACAGATGCCTATGCCGGTTATGAGAAAGTATCGGATGTAAAAAGGGCACTTTGCTGGTCGCATGCAAGGCGCTACCTGATAGACAGCAATCCTCTGGATGAAAAAGGAAAAGGGATCCCTGGTTCCAAGGGTGCCGAAGGAAAAGAATACATTGATCTTCTCTTTAAAGTTGAAAAAGAGATTAAAGATCTCCCGTATGAAGAGAAAAAACAGAAGCGTCAGGAAGCGTCACGGCCGATCCTAGATACCTTTTGGTCGTGGGTAGAAGAAACCTTACTATTGGTATTGTAAAATAGCAAAATGCTCAGATTCCCCGCAAAGGATCTGAACATTTTCAATACGAACTATTTCTTCTGTAATTTCAGCACGTCCTCAAGAGAAAGGCCTGAAAATCTGGAGATGTCTTCAGGAGAGAATCTTGGATCCTGAAGCATACGGTGTGCTGTCAGCATAGCTTGTTCCTGATGGCCTTCGGCACGTGCATCATCGCACATTTCCTGAACAGCCTGACACATATTAACCCTCCCTTCTGTTTCTGTGAAACGTAAGTTAATACCTGTTATGGAGTCAATGACCCGGGCTGCTTTGAGCTCGAGTGAGCGGAAGCCGGGGGTCTGTGATGTAAGCTCCTGAAGCTTCCGTTTATCTTTGGAATATTTGATGAAGAGCATGACTTCTTTGAGATTGCTCTGGAGTTTGTCAAGTTCTTCATCCTTTATCTCGGCAGGTGAGAAGAGATTGATCCGGTAATCCGGGACCATGGAAAGAATTTCGGGGTCCTGGACAGAGAGCATTTCGTGGAGGCTCCTGGGAGCGTTCCAGGTGTCGGAACCGAAGTACACGACCGTGGTTATGACCGGGATGAGCCGGTCATCCTTGTAGAAGCCGGTGAGATATTCTCCGGATGTAGAAGGCCATTGCTTTGCTTCTCTGTGTGATCTGGCGGAATTTTCTACCTGCCCTGCGTATTCTAATGCATCGTAGACCATATTCTTAACCGGCATTGCAAAGTTCTGTTCCGATTGATTTTCAATCCCCAGGAGAAGATAGATTCTTGAATCATCGTGCATAACATTAAGAGATTTGAATTCGTCCCGGAATTTCTGGACAGGAACTTCTGAAGTGCCGAATCCGTAGGGGACAGCGAGAGCTGTGGTATCCAGTGGATGAAGAGTGTCAGGGTCTATGATGTTTTTTCCTTTGTACAGCATATGGTTGAACACATCCGCAAAAACGCGGTTGTTAGCCATGTAATCTTTGGTGATGGTATCCTTTGTACCTATAGGTTTCACCATCTTCGATCTGTTTATGTGATCAGAGTAGTTTATTATCTGATCCAGTTACAGGGTATCATACATTTTGGTGTTTGAGAAGCGGATATCTGATATTTTATCATTTTTGCAGCTTGCGGATATCTGTTTGACAACATTCTTATATAAGATTTACCGGGATTTTACAGTGGCTTCTTGCCAGCTACCCTTTTTCGGTGTTAAAATAACAGCATCAATGAAAGAACAGGGAGAATGAAATCAATGTACGATTATCTTATCGTAGGTGCCGGTCTTTACGGTGCGGTTTTTGCACAGGAGGCGAAGCGTGCCGGGAAGTCAGTGCTTGTGATCGACAAGCGTCCGCATATTGCGGGAAATGTATATACAGAGAAGGTGGAAGGAATCAACGTGCATAAATACGGTGCACATATTTTCCATACCAATAATAAGAAAGTCTGGGATTATATCACCCGGTTTGCCATCTTCAATCGTTTTACCAACAGTCCGGTTGCCAATTATCACGGGGAGCTGTACAGTCTTCCGTTTAATATGTATACCTTTAACCGGATGTGGGGCGTGGTGACTCCGGAGGAGGCTGCGGCAAAGATCGAGGAGCAGCGGCAGGCTGCAGGGATCACGGAACCTTCGAATCTGGAGGAACAGGCTATCAGTCTTGTAGGTACGGATATTTATGAGAAGCTGATCAAGGGCTATACGGAGAAGCAGTGGGGACGTCCATGTACGGAGCTTCCTGCTTTTATCATCAAGAGGCTTCCGGTGCGTCTGACCTTTGACAATAACTATTTCAATGCGTTGTACCAGGGAATCCCGGTGGGTGGTTATACGAAGATGGTTGCCAATCTGCTGGACGGTATCGAGGTACGGCTGAATGAGGATTATCTGGAGAAAAAAGAGCAGTACGATGCAATGGCGGAGAAAGTGATCTACACAGGTGCCATCGACGCGTATTTTGACTATAAGCTGGGTACTCTGGAGTATCGTTCCGTGCGTTTTGAGAATGAGACACTGGATAAACCTAATTTCCAGGGAAATGCAGCAGTGAATTATACGGATGTGGAGACTCCATGGACCCGTATCATCGAGCATAAATGGTTTGAGTTCGGAAAGGATGAGGAGGGTAATGATCTTCCGAAAACGGTGATCAGCCGGGAATACAGTTCCGAGTGGAAGCCTGGAGATGAGCCGTATTATCCGGTCAATGATGAGAAGAACGGAGCGCTTTACGGACAGTATAGGGAGCTTGCAGAGAAGGAACCGAAGGTGATATTCGGCGGCCGTCTTGGCGAATATAAATATTATGACATGGATGCGGTGATCGCTTCTGCGCTGGATATGTGTGAGCGGGAGCTTGCATAAAAAAGATACTGGATATAACTAATGATAAGATCCTCTTATATTTCGGAGCCAAGGCAAAAGAGAAATATAAGGGGATTTTATGCATAGAATGGCAGTGAGATTTTTTGAGGGAGGAAAGAGCAATGAAAAGGTGCAAAGGTGTGCTTCTGGCAGGAATGCTGGTGCTGAGTATGAGTGTTCCGGTGTATGCGGACAAGTCGGTTGTGGTGAAGGTGGAGGCTCCGGCGGATACCACAGATTATTATATGACTGTGGATTCCGGTGGAGTTGGTGTGGATATCTATCCGTCCACCGACGGAAAAGGTGAAAAGCTCAATGATAAGACGGTAAGGGATGGTACTGTCCTGCATATCGAAGGGGAGACAGAGAAGAATGGTGAGACCTGGGGATATACAGAGTATAATGGCAGATACGGTTATGTGCCGCTGGAGGAGCTGCGGCCCTCAAAGGATGCGGAGCTGGCGAAGGCCGGAATCGCAGGGAGCACGGAGAAAGAGACTTCTGCAGTGAATCAGGGAGACGCATCCGATACGCAGAATTCCGCAGCCGGCGAGACTCAGGGGAAAGCAGCAGGAACGGACAATACAGGCAGCTCTCAGGCTCAGAATGGCGAAGGACAGGGAACGTCTGCAGGGACGGACAATACAGGCAACTCTCAGGCTCAGAATGGCGAAGGACAGGGAGCGTCTGCAGGGACGGCCAGCACAGATGAATCTCAGGCTCAGAGAGGTGAGGTTCAGGGGCCACCTGCAGGGACGGCCAGCACAGGTAGTTCTCAGGCTCAGAGCGGCGAGGTCCAGGGACCGCCTGCAGCGGATGGAACAACAGAAGGTGGGAAATCTGCGGATGAAGCTGTCACTAAGCCGGTCAATGGCACAGCTGCGACATCCTTTAAAGAAGAAAATTCCTGGTATAAAAGTCCGTTTATCTGGATCGGGATCGCAACAGTACTTGCAGTAATCGGAATTCTGGGTTATCATTTGAAGAAACGTTAACAGATAAACCAGATCAATATAAGAAAAGTGGAGAATTTTGTGAAGAGACTACAGCTTGTCAGGAAGAAATTACTGCCGCTTCTTCTGTGTGTGGCAGTTGCGGGCAACCAGGTTCCGGTCATGGCAGCCGATGTGGAAGGCTTCAGTGATTCTGCGGAAGGCTTCAATGAAGAATGGTCTGAAGATACACAGACGCAGTCGGCGGAAGCAGAGGATACGACGGAGACCGTAGAAGGGAATACCACAGAGAACACCGGTATCCCTGATGAACAGACCGAGGATATTGCAGAGGCAGCCGACGGGGATACCGAGGATATAGCCTTGCAGAGCTCCGAGGAGGATACAGAAACTCCCGAAATATCAGAAGGATCGTCTTCAGATTCCCAGGAGGAGGCTACCTTTGGCGACGGTGAGGAGAGCTTCGGGGATGCCTCAGACAGTGGTGAGTCCGGCATCGAATATATCAAGGGCCGTCCGCTTACGGAGGAAGAGGAGCAGGAACAGCTGGCACCCTTTGATAATCTGACCTCTTATTCCACCGCCGTGGAGATCGGAAATGATGTGGATGAGGTACCGATGGGAAGAGCTGCGGCCTATCCGTCCTATTATAATGCAGCGGATCAGGGATATGTCACTTCCGTAAAGAATCAGGAGCCCTACGGTATGTGCTGGGCATTTGGAATGGCCTCTCTTCTGGAAACCTCGTTTCTGACCCAGGGCCTTGGGGCTTATGATCTGTCGGAAGAGCATCTGGCGTATTTTTTTGCAAACAGAAAGAATGACCCGCTTGGAAATACCTACGGGGATGTCAATAAGCATATGGGGACAGATGATAAAGGAAACGCAGATTATCATGAGGGCGGAAATGATCTTCTGGCTTCCATGTTTCTGAGCACCTGGTCCGGAATGACAACAGAAGGGGATGTGCCTCTGGCAACAGATTCCACGCATACACAGAAAACCGGTGTGACTCCGGCGGCATCCAAGGCGTACAATGCAGCTGCTTATCTGAAAAATACCTATTTTTCCGATTATTCCGTAAATGCCATGAAGAAGCTTCTGGTTGCAAATAATTCAGTTACTGTGATGTATAATGCACAGAATGCCTATTACAATGCAAGTACAGCGGCCTATTCCTATCCTACCAGCACCAAGAACGTGAATCATGTAGTTACAGTGGTGGGTTGGGATGACAATTATTCTGCGAAGAATTTCCGGGCATCTTCCAAGGTAAAGGGAGACGGAGCCTGGATCGTTAAGAACAGCTGGGGTACAGGCTGGGGAAAATCCGGATATTTTTATATGTCTTATGAGGATAAGTCTGTCAGTGAGCTGGTTGCGGCTACGGCTGTCAATACACCGAAATATAGCAACAATTATTTTTATGACGGAACGTCAGGGCTTGGCTCCATCCGCATGTATGCGGGAGAACAGCTGTCCACGGTTTTTCGTGCCAGTGCAGGAAACGGAAAAGCGGAATCGCTTGGCGAGGTGACTCTTAGCTCCATGTCTGCCAATAATTCCTATACTGTGCAGGTATACACAAATCTGAAGGATGCCAGTGATCCTACCAGTGGAACACCGGCATATTCCACACCGGTTTCCTGCAGTCAGCCGATGGCTGGGGTTATGACCTTTCAGATCCCAGAGGTTCTGCTCAGCCAGAACAGTCTGTATTCTATTGTGGTGACAAATGCAGGAAGCACATATATAAAATACTGTGTGGAGGCAGAGGTCAGTTATGGCTGGTGCAGCTTTTCTCCGTCTATCGTATCCGGTCAGAGCTTTCTGCGATATAACGCGGAGGATACCTGGATGGATGCGGTTGAATTTAATCCATCGGTAACGCCGAGGATCAAGGCGCATACCAGGACTCTGAGCAGTGCGGCCAGGATGCAGCTTTCTTCCTCTGAGATAAGTCTGTATTCCGGAGATCAGAAAACACTGAATGCTTCGGCTACCAGATCCGAGATGGATGCTTCCGGCATTGTCTGGGAAAGCTCAGATACCAGTGTGGCTGCTGTAAATGGAAGCGGCGTTGTTACTGCAAAAAATCCGGGAACAGCAACCATAACCTGCTACGGAAAAAATGCCAGGGGAATCCGAGCTACCTGTAAGGTTACGGTGAAGCTTCGTCAGACCACAGGTGTAAAACTGGTTTCCAAGGCATTTAACAGGATACGGATCTCCTGGAAAGCAGTTCCCGGCTGCAATCGTTATGCTATCTATCGCTGGGATGAAAGCGGAAATTCAAAAAAAATGGCAACCGTGACAGCAGATGTAGTGACCTGGCAGGATACTGCAGTGAAAACAGGAAGCACTTATACGTATCGGATCCGGGCTTCTTATGTACTTTCCGGAAAGAAGACTGTTTATGGAGCCGCATCTTCGCCGTTATCAGCAAAAGCGGAGCTGGGAAAGGCCCGTGCAGTGGCTGAAGCTGTCAGCGGACCATGTAACAGGGTATCCTGGAAGAAGGTTTCCGGAGCCAGTGGCTATCATATCTACCGGAAGCTCCAGGGAAAAAGCTGGGTTCGGATCGGAACCGTGAACAACAAAGTATTATCCTGGCAGGATACGGAGATTGAAGGAATCACCTCCTACGCTTATGCTGTAAGGCCTTATAAGAATGTAGACGGGAAAAAAGTTTTCGGAGGATATCAGGCAAGCAGCTATATCCTGTCCTATCCGGAACTTCAGAAGATATCCAGTGTCAGGAAGACCTCCAGGGGGCTGAAGATCTGCTGGAAAGCGCAGAAGAAAGCAGATTGCTATCAGATCTACCGTAAGACCGGAAAGGGGTCATGGAAAAAGATCAGTACAGTTTCCGGAGGCAGCAGCTCCTCCTTTGAGGATAAGACCGCAAAAAAGGGAACAACGTATTACTATGCGGTGCGTGCAGGGATAAAAACCTCCGGTGGAAAAGTACTCTGCGGAGGATACGCCGCAAAAGCAGCAAAGAGATAAAAATGTTAAAATATAAAACGCCCGGATCTGGCTTGAAACATTCCAGATCCGGGCGTTTTATGTTTTGGTTGAATATGTGTATTATATATGATTATATCAGGCAGTTCAAAAAAAAGATCAGTCGTTGTTGATCACAACGCCTTTCTGGAGCATGATGTTGGCATAAAGTGCTTTCTCACTTGTGGAGATGATGCAGTATGCAGTTTTTGCTTCGTCATAGAATGCGAAACGCTCGATGTTTCCGACGGCTTTTTCGCCACGCTCGTCATGCTTGGAAACGATTTCTTTATATGTATCCCAGATCGGTGTCTCCACATTATCGCCAGGCATTACTTCCATCAGGTTTACCGGATGCTCTACATAAGTATCCAGCGGGAAGAGCTTCAGGATGGCATCCAGGATTTCCGGAACGCCATGTCCGTCACAACGGATGGTGATGGCATTTTTTCCCATGGATTCTACAGGGAAGTTTCCGTCAGCGATAACAAGACGGTCACTGTGTCCCATCTCACATAAAACCTTCAGTAATTCTGGTGATAAGATTTCTGGAATTCCTTTTAACATAGTTTATATCCTCCTAAGATCATTGTGTACTTACAGCATTTCGGAAATTATAGCATCAGGCTCAGATGATCAGAACAGGATACATGGATTTCCGAAACTGTTATGACGCCGGTAGTATCAGACAGACCTGCCCGGCCACAGGCTTTAGAACTCTTATTAATTAATCTAACGGTATTTGGTCTCCTTTTCAAGGGAATATTTTCCTGTAAATGATGAAAATTTTATGGTTGACAGAAAACGTATGGAGCGCTATGATGAACTCAAACGGAAACGTTTCGGTTTCTGAACCAAATGAGAAAATAATACAAAACAAACACAATGATTATGATTCCAAGGAGGAGAAGATTATGCCACTGGTTACATCGAAGGAAATGCTGTTAAAGGCACAGAAGGGCGGATATGCAGTAGGAGCATTCAACGCAGAGAATATGGAGATGGTGAAGGCGATCATCCAGGCAGCTGAGGAGCTGAAAGCACCGGTTATGATCCAGACAACACCTTCTACTGTTAAATATGGTACGGTTGAGACTTACGCTGCGATCGTAGCAGCAGAGGCAGCCAAGGCTTCCGTTCCGGTATGCCTTCATCTTGACCACGGCAGCAGCTTTGAACTTGCGATGCAGGCAATGCATGCAGGCTATACCTCTGTGATGATTGATGGTTCCAAGCTGGATTTTGAGGATAATATCAGAGAGACCAGGAGAGTTGCGGATGTGGCAGCAGCCCTGGATATCCCATGTGAGGCTGAGCTCGGTAAGGTCGGTGGTAAAGAGGATGATCTTGAGGCTGAGGCAGACACTAACACCGACCCGCAGGAGGCGAAGGAATTCGTGGAGCGTACAGGTGTTACTTCCCTGGCAGTTGCTATCGGAACCGCACATGGTTTCTATGTGGGAACACCGGTTCTTGACAAGGAACGCTTAAGCGAGATCCGCGAAGTCGTAGATATCCCCCTTGTTCTTCACGGGGCATCCGGACTCAGTGATGAGGATGTCAGCGACTGTGTAAAACGTGGTATCTGCAAGGTTAACTTTGCAACAGAGCTTCGTGCTGCATATTCCAGGGCAGTGAAGGAGACTTTTGCAGAGAATGAGAACACCATCGACCCGAAAGCCTACGGAAAGAAAGCGATCCAGGCAGTGAAGGAGTTGGTTGAGGCGCGTATGAAGGTTTGCGGCTGTGATGGAAAGGCAGAATGATCTTCTGTAAAAAAACAGAAACGGAGTGATCTGTATGGCAGCAACCATGAAAGATATTGCCAGGCGGACCGGACTTGGGCTCGCAACGATTTCTTCTTATTTTAACGGCGGAAACGTAAGAGAAAAAAACAGAATAAAGATCGAGGAGGCCATTCAGGAGCTGCATTATGAGGTCAATGAGGTGGCCAGAGGGCTTAAGACTAATGCTACCAAGACCATCGGCGTGGTGATCCCGGAGCTTAACAATACCTTTTGCGCAGAGATCATCACAGGAATGGAGGATGTCTTAAGGAGTCACGGATATGCGACTATTGTCTGTGACTGCCGTACCGATAAGAGACTGGAGCGGGATGCAGTGGAGTTTTTAAGCCGGAAGCGTGTGGACGGGATCATCAGCATGCCAGTGGATGCGGAAGGCAATCATCTGAAAAAATTCCAGAAAACCGGAAAGCCCATCGTACTCATTGACCGCAGGATCAGGGAGCTTTCCTGTGACAGTGTTCTTGTAGACAACGAGAAGGCGGCTGAGGACGCAATGAGAGTTTTTTTTCAGGCAGGACACCGTAAGATCGGGATCATTGGCGGACCGGAGGAAATTTCCACAGCTCAGGAACGTCTCCAGGGGTACCGCAATGCATACGAAAAAGAAAATATACCGGTACGGGAATCTCTGATCTATCACGGCGATTATACCATTCAGGGCGGTGTGCAGGGAATTGAGAAGCTTGTTGCGGACAATCCGGATATGACGGCCGTGTTTGTTACCAACTATGAGATGACCATGGGGGCGGTGATCGGGATGAATGAGCTGGGTCTTAAGATCCCGGAACAGCTGTCTATGATCGGTTTTGACAATCTGCAGTTTGCCAGAGCATGCAATCCCAAGCTTACCATTGTGGCACAACCTACACAGGGGATTGCCGGAGAAGTGGCGGGAATCATGCTGAAACGGCTGGAAGGGGCTGCAAGTGAAGAAACAGAACCGATCACGGAGAAGCTTGGCGCAGAGATCATCATGGGAAAATCCGTCCGTGTGCTGGACGAGAAGGAGAAGCTATAATGAAACCATATTTATTAGGTATTGATATCGGCACCAGTGCCTGTAAGGTTGCGGTTTTTGAAAAATCGGGAACGGTTGTGGCTGCGGCCAACGGCGATTATCCGGTTTACTATCCGAAGGAGGGCTGGGCAGAACAGAATCCGGAAGAATGGTGGAGTGCTGTCTGTCAGGCGGTAAAGAAGGCCATCCAAAAAGCGGGGATAGCACCTGAGGAGATCGCAGGCATCGGTATTGACGGCCAGAGCTGGTCAGCCATTGCCATGGATAAGGACGGAAATGTACTGACAAACACTCCGATCTGGATGGATACCAGAGCACAGTCTATCTGTGACAGATTGAATGAAGAGATCGGGGCAGAGCAGATTTTTGAAGTATCCGGTAATTCCCTTCAGCCGTCCTACACAACTGCAAAGATCCTCTGGTATAAAGAAAATCTCCCGGAGGTGTACCAAAGGATCCACAAGATCCTGCAGTCTAACAGCTACATTGCATATAAGCTGACGGGTGTGATGAGCCAGGATGTTTCCCAGGGCTATGGCCTGCATTGCTTTGACATGAGAAAGGCAGCCTGGGATGAGGATATGTGCAGAAAGCTTGGGATTCCCATGGAATTTCTTCCTGAGATCTGTGCCTGTGATCATGTTGTGGGAACTGTTACAGAGAAGGCGGCGGAGGAATCCGGCCTTGCTGTGGGAACACCGGTTGTTGCCGGTGGTCTGGATGCGGCATGCGGAACACTGGGGGCTGGAGTGATCCATCCGGGTGAGACACAGGAGCAGGGAGGACAGGCCGGCGGAATGAGCATCTGCATGGATGAGTACAAGGCAGATCCCAGACTGATCCTTGGCTATCACGTGGTTCCGGGACAGTGGCTCCTTCAGGGAGGAACCACCGGAGGTGGTGGTGTCATGCGCTGGTTTGAACGTGAGTTTGCAGATTATGAGCGCTCTGTAGCAGGGGAAAAAGGCTCTTCTCTGAACCAGCTCAATGAGATCGCGGAAAAGGTCGCACCAGGCAGTGACGGAGTGGTATTTCTTCCATATATGTCCGGTGAGCGTTCCCCGATCTGGAATCCTAATGCGAAGGGCGTATTCTACGGACTGGATTTTGCCAAGACCAAGGGACATATGGTACGTGCCTGTATGGAAGGCGTAGCACTTTCGCTGAAACACAACCTTGAGGTGGCAAAGGAAGCAGGAGCAGATGTGGAAGTTCTCCGTGCAATGGGAGGCTCTGCAAATTCTCTTCTCTGGACACAGATCAAATCCGATATCACAGGAAAACCCATCGTAGTGCCGTCCTCTGATACGGCAACAACACTTGGTGCAGCGATTCTGGCAGGTGTTGGTGTTGGAATGTATCAGGATTATGATGAGGCCATCCGTCTTACGGTAAAGGAAACAAGAAGACATGAACCGAACCCGGAAAACCGGGACGTTTATGAGAAAACCTATAAAACCTATTTAAATCTCTATAAATCTCTTGAACCTATGATGAGAAATGAGGAGGAAAAGTGATCATGAAAGCAGCAGTAGTAGTAGCAAATGAGGATGTTCAATATCAGGAAGTGGAAGAACCTCAGGTAACACCGGGCCATGTGAAGATCAAGGTAAGATATTCCGGGATCTGCGGATCTGATATCCCGCGTGTATTAAATCACGGCGTACATTTTTATCCCATCGTGCTTGGACATGAATTTTCTGGCGATGTGGTGGAAGTGGGAGAAGGCGTTACCAAGGTGAAGGTCGGCGACCGTGTATCCGGTGCACCACTTCTTCCCTGTATGAAATGTGACGACTGTCAGAAGGGTAATTTCTCTCTCTGCAAGCATTACAGCTTCATCGGTTCCAGAGAGCAGGGAGCAAACGCAGATTATGTAGTGGTTCCTGAGCAGAATGCAGTACCATTCGCAGACAATGTTCCATATGAGCAGGGAGCCATGTTTGAGCCTGCAACCGTAGCTATCCACGGTGTATTCCAGAACGATTACCACGGCGGTGAGTATGTGGCGATCCTTGGCGGCGGTACGGTTGGTATGTTCACCATGCAGTGGACAAAGATCTTCGGCTCCAAAAAGGTAGTGGTCTTTGATATCAGCGATGAGAGACTTGCTCTTGCAAAGCGTCTCGGCGCAGATGAGATCATCAACACAAAGGAAGAGGGATATATGGAAAAAGCCATGGCCATTACAGGTGGAAAGGGCTACGGCTTCGTATTTGAGACAGCCGGACAGGTTCCTACCATGCATATGGCATTTGAGCTTGCAGCAAACAAGGCACATGTATGCTTCATCGGTACTCCTCATGAAAACCTTACCTTTACACCGAAGGAGTGGGAGAACATGAACCGTAAGGAGTTCAAGCTTACCGGTTCCTGGATGTCCTACAGTGCCCCGTATCCGGGACGTGAGTGGGAGCTGACGGCGCATTATTTTGCAACTGGCCAGCTGAAGTTTGACCCGGGCTTCATCTATAAGAAAATCCCGATGAGCCAGGCACAGGAGGCATTCCAGCTGTTCAAGACACCGGGCCTTGTAAAAGGAAAGATCCTTCTTTCCAATGAGGAAGACTGATATGATCCTGACAGTAACCTTAAACGCTGCCATTGACAAGCGTTATGTAGTGGATGATTTTAAAGTGGGCGAAGTGAACCGAGTGCGTGAATGTACCTACGTTCCCGGCGGAAAGGGACTGAATGTTTCCAAGCCGGCGTCCATTTACGGTGCTGAAGTGGTTGCCACCGGCTTTGTAGGCGGCCACGCAGGCAATTATATAGAAGCTGCCCTGAAACCCTTTGGCATTAAGAGTGCTTTTTACCATGTGGATGCGGAGAGCCGCTCCTGTATCAACATCTGGGATGAGGTGAATCATGTACAGACCGAATTCCTGGAGCCGGGATTTACACTGACAGAGGCAGATTTTGAGGGCTTTGAGAAAAAATTCCGCCAGCTTGTAAAAGACGCTTCTGTTGTGGCGATGTCCGGCAGCGTGCCGAAGGGACTTGACGGAAGTGCCTACCAGCGCCTTGTGAAGATTGTGAAAGACGCCGGAAAACCGGTGATCCTGGATACCAGCGGCAAGCTTCTGGAAGAGGGAATCAAGGCAGCACCGACACTGATCAAGCCTAACATTGATGAGATCCGTATGCTGACAGGCAAGCATTGTGACGATATCAACGATATCATTGAAGCAGCGAAAGCCATCCATGCCGGTGGTGTGGAGATCGTGGCGGTTTCGCTTGGAGCAGATGGTTCCCTGGCAGTCGGAGAGGAAGGGATTTTCCGTGCGGTGGTTCCGAAGATTGATGCGGTAAATACCGTAGGCTGCGGAGATTCCATGATCGCAGGCTTTGCCCTTGGATTAAGTGAGGGACTTTCCCTAGAAGAGACTCTGCAAAGAGCCAGTGCGATCTCAGCGGCGGCAGCCATGCGCGAGGAAACGGGCTTCTTTGTGATGGAGGATATGGAGGCTCTTCTTCCGAAGATCGAGATCAGGCGTTTATAAGATAAGCTTATAATAAGAAAATTTTTATAAAAAAGGAGATGTAAAGATGGCAGAAGTTATCAATCCGGCAATTGTGCCGAAAGTGACACTTCCTTCCGGCGAGCAGGTTCCGTGTGTCGGAATGGGAACATTCGGTTCCGACCGTGTATCCGCAGAGGATGTATCTGCAGCTGTTGCAGGCGCGATCCGCAGTGGCTACCGTATGTTTGACTGTGCCGCATGCTACGGAAATGAACATGAGATCGGCCAGGTATTTAAGGACGCTTTTGACGAAGGTGTTGTAGAGCGTAAGGATCTTTTTATCATGACAAAGGTATGGAATGACATGCACAGAAGAGTAGAGGAAGCCTGTGACAAGAGCATTAAGGATCTTCAGTGCGATTATGTGGATATGTATTTCATCCACTGGCCATTCCCGAACTATCATGCACCGGGATGTGATGTGGATTCCAGAAATCCGGATTCCAAACCCTTCAGTGTGGAGGAGTTTATGGATACATACCGTCAGTGTGAGGCGTTGGTAGAAAAAGGAAAGATCCGTTACATCGGTATTTCCAATATGACCATTCCGAAGCTTGAGGCAGTTCTTCCGCTTATGAAGATCAAACCTGCAACCTGTGAGCTTGAGCTTCATGTATGCTTCCAGCAGCAGGAGCTTTATGATTATCTGGTAGAGCATAACATCCAGCCGGTAGGCTATATGCCAATCGGTTCTCCACGCAGACCGGAGAGAGATATCTGCCCGGAGGATGTTGCGGATCTGGAGGTTCCGGAGATGCAGGCGATCGCAAAGGCACATGGTGTTCATCCGGCTCTGATCGCTCTGAAGTGGGCACATCAGAGAGGAGAGATCTCCATTCCGTTCTCTGTGCACAACTATGCAAGCAACCTGAAATGTGTCACAGAGGATCCCCTTACAGAGAAAGAAATGGCAACCATCGCAACTCTGGAAAAAGGCAACCGTCTTGTAAAAGGACAGGTATTTCTGTGGCATGGTGCAAATGACTGGCATGACCTCTGGGATGAGGATGGCGTTATCGTAAAATAATAAAAATATGCAGGAAAATCCCGTATCCCATATGTTGGATGCGGGATTTCTTTGTATTTAATTTGGACTAAGAAACTCCGTTGTAAATTTTAACCAAACATGTTAACATATAAAAAGAATTAATAGTTATTGTTTACAGAAAGGACAGTAATCTTACCAATGAAAATGACAGAGACGGGGGAAGGATCTGTCAGGGGGATGTGCAATAAAAACAACAGAAACTGATCAGAGGGGGACAACAGAAATTATGTATCGTATTTTACTGGTAGATGATGAGATACTTGTTCGAGATGCGATCCGGGAGAATATTGACTGGAAAGCAATGGACTGTGAGCTGGTAGGAGACTGTGATAACGGGAAAGCAGCAGCGGAATTTGTACAGAACCATCCGGTGGATATCGTGCTTACAGATATCCTTATGCCATATATGGATGGTATGGAACTGAGCCGTTTTCTCCATGATAATTATCCGGACATCGTGATCGTGATCTTCAGCGGATTTGGAGAATTCGAGTATGCCAAGAAGGCAATCCAGTATGGTGTCAGTGAATATATGCTGAAGCCGGTGACAGCCATGGAACTCAGAAATGTTATCGGAAAAATGAAGGAGAAGGTGGACCAGCAAAGAAAAGAAAAAGAGAAGCTGGAACGTCTGACACAGACTTCCGAGAATTATCAGAAAAACGCCATTGTGATCCGTTCCAGAGCGCTGCAGGGCTTTGTGGATAATATCAAGACACGGCAGGAAAGTCTGGAAGAGCTTGCAGCACTGGGAATCGATCTTGAGGCAGCATGCTATCGTGTGGCTGTTTTTGATCTGGATCTGTATTCGGACGGCAGTCAGCTTACTGCGGAGAAACGCCAGGAGAGTGCACTGATGTCTTTTGTCCTTTTTAATATCAGCGATGAGATCATCAGCAAAGAAAAAGCAGGAGTGGCATATCAGGCCGGAAATAACAAGGTCGGTGCTCTTTTCATGGGAAACCGTACCAGAGAGTTTGAACACAAGATCATGGAGATCTGCAGGACGATCCAGGATAAGCTGAAGGAACTGATGTCGCTGGATATTTCTATCGGTGTGGGAAGCTGGGCCAGAACTCAGCAGGAGCTTCGTGTATCCCATGAACTTGCAGAGAAAGCTATTGAATATCGTTATCTTCTTGGCGGAAGCCTTCTTATTGATATGGAAGAACAGCCGGAGGAAAAAAATCTTTCCATTAAAGCTTATGTAGAGAAGCTGCCAGCTGCTCTGAAAGCGGGTAAAAAGGAAAACGCAGAGCATATTCTGGAACAGATCTCTTCTGAGATCAAGGAAGCGCGGGTGGATAAGAGTCGTGCCTGCGTGTATCTTCAGCAGATCATCCGTGCAGCAGATGAAACCTGTGAGGATATGGTTCCGGACAACAGGCTTTTTTCCAAAAGAGAAGCACTTCTGCAGCAGGTTACGGAGCAGAATTCTTTTGACAGTGCTGTTGAACTGGTCAGGAATCATATCGGAGAGATTTTCCAGACACTTTCCGATGCAAACAGCTCCAGCGGACAGCGTCAGGCCAGACTTGCCCTGGATTATATCCAGAAGAATTATATGGATCCGGATTTAAGCCTGAACAGTATCTGTTCCTATCTGAATATCAGTACAAGCTATTTCAGTACGATCTTTAAGGATCTTACGGGAGAGACTTTTACAGAGGTTCTGATCCGTACCCGTATGGAGAAGGCGAAGGAACTTCTGGAGAATACAACTATGAAGAATTATGAAATTGCCGAGAAAGTCGGATTTGCAGATCCCCATTATTTTGGGATCTCCTTCAAAAAAATGACCGGCTGCACACCAACAGAATATGCAAGGGAGAAACGTAAATGAGAGATATCCGGTTTGCGGCAAAGATCATAGGAAAATTTAAGAGTATCCAGAGTGCGATCTTTGCGGTAGTGACGGTGCTGCTTTTAAGTGCGGTGCTGGTCATAACAGGTGTTTCCATGAGATATACCCGCAATTCTATTTTTGAAAATTCTGCTGTCTACACCCAGAATATCGTGCAGCAGATGAATCAGAATATTGATTCCTATATTGATTACATGGAAAATATAGCCTATATGATCTCCAGTAACGAGGATGTACAGCAATATCTTTTTGGTGAAAATGTGGACAATGGAACAAGAGAGCGTCTGATCAATCAGTTCAAGACTATTCTGGATGGACGAAGTGATATCCGAAATCTTGGGATCATTGGAAGTAATGGACGGAAGCTGATCAACGACGGCAAACAGTCTGTGAATCCGGATCTGAAGCTTTCCACCCAGGAGTGGTATCTGGAAGCTTTACAGAAGCCGGAAGGCCCGCTTCTTACATCTTCTCATGTACAGCACATCATCAGCGGAGAGCGTCCGTGGGTGATCACTTTAAGCAGGGGGATCCGTAATTTTTCCAACAGTGGTGAGAAAGAGGGAGTCTTTTTTATTGATCTGAATTACAGTGCCATCAGTGAACTTTGTGATCAGAATACGATCGGGAAAAAGGGATACGCATTCATTCTGGATGAAAGCGGAAATATTGTATACCATCCCCAACAGCAGCAGCTTTATAATGAATTGCAGACTGAGAATATCGACCTGATCGTGAAATCAAAAGAAGATACGGTGCGTACCGAAAAGGGAAATAGAGGAAAGCTGTATTCCATTTCCAGATCAAATAAAACCGGATGGACCGTTGTGGGCTGTATGAGCGTCAGCGAGCTTCTGCGCAAAAGCAATCAGGCACAGAGTATTTATGTGCTTATTTCCGCACTTCTGATGATCGTGGCACTGCTTTTTTCCAGATTTCTGGCAAAGAGTCTTACATATCCTCTTCAGCGTCTCAGAGATTCCATGTCCAGAGTGCAGGAAGGGCATTTTGACGGAGCAGATGTGGAGATCGATTCAGAGAATGAGATCGGAAGCCTGACGAAATCTTTCAATGTGATGACACATAGGATACAGGATCTTATGGAGCAGAACGTGAAGGAACAGGAAGCAAAGAGAAAAAGTGAGCTTAAGGCCCTTCAGTCCCAGATCAATCCTCATTTTCTCTACAATACCCTGGATTCGATCATCTGGATGGCAGAGGGCAGAAAGTACGAAGAGGTTGTTCTGATGACAGCATCCCTGGCGCGTCTTCTTCGTCAGAGCATCAGTAATGAAGATGAAGTGGTTCCTCTTGCAAGGGAAGTGGAGTATGCCAAGGGTTATCTTACGATCCAGAAGATGCGTTACAAGGACAAGCTGGAATTCGAGATCGATGTAGAACCTTCTATATTAAATATCCCTCTGATCAAGCTGGTTCTCCAGCCGATCATTGAAAATGCCATCTATCATGGACTGAAATATAAAGAGAGTAAGGGACTTTTGCAGGTAAAAGGCTTTATGAAGGACGGAAATGCAGTTCTTCAGGTGATCGACAACGGTGTAGGTATGGATGAGGAAACATTGTCACATATTTATGATAAGCATAAGGTGAATTATCATTCCAATGGTGTGGGTGTTTACAATGTACAGAAACGTCTGAAGCTTTATTATGGAGAAAATTACGGGATCACCTATGAAAGTGAAAAAGGTGTCGGAACCACTGCCACGATCACCATTCCGGGAATACAGGAGGAATCAATATGAAAAAACATAGAAAACTCCTGACTTTAGGAGTGGTCATCTGCCTTGTGGCGGGGCTTGTAGCCGGAATAGTCTATTATAAACAGGTAGAAGAAGAGAGAAAACTATCGCTGATCTATATTCCGAAGGTTGTGGACGGTACCAACGATTTCTGGACATCACTGATCCAGGGGGCGGAGATGGCTGCAAAGGAATATAATGCAGATATCCGCGTATGGGCACCTGAGGAAGAGAATGATGTGGCTGGGCAGAACAAGCTGATCGAAAGGGCAATAGAAGAAAAACCGGACGCGATCCTGATCTCGCCGTCCAGCTTCACTGAATCCGACCAGCTTTTGAAGAAGGCAAAGGAACAGGGAATACATATCGCATTTATTGATTCCTACACACAGGAAGAGGTCCAGGATCTTACCGTTGCGACCGATAATCTGGAAGCGGGACAGATCCTTGGCAGGTTTGCGAAGGATCTTGTGGGAACGGATGATCAGATTGCGATCGTTTCACATGTAAAGGGTGTATCTACGGCAGTTGAAAGAGAAAAAGGTTTCCGGACAGGACTTGGCAGTCTGAAGGATAATATCGTAGATGTGGTATACTGTGATTCTCAGTATGACAAGTCCTATGAGCTTACAAAAGAGCTGATGAAAAAATATCCGGATCTCAAGATGATCGCGGGAATGAATGAATATTCCTCTGTAGGTGCTGCAAGAGCAGTAAAGGCAGCAAAAGCAGAGAATCGGATCAGGGTGGTGGGAGTAGACAGCTCACAGGAGGCCGTCCAGCTGATGGAACACGGAATCTTCCAGGGAATCGTTGTACAGAAGGCATTTAAAATGGGGTATGTGGGTGTTCGGGAAACTGTTAAGATGCTGCGTGGAGAAGACTATAAGAAGAATATTAATTCCGGGTGCCAGCTGGTGACTCCTGACAATATGTATACCAGTGAGATCGAAAAACTGCTTTTCCCGTTTAATACGTTAAAAACATATGGTGATCTTACACCGTAAATAGTCATAAATGCACAAAGAAAAGGGTTAAATATTTACCATACAGTAAATATTTAACCTTTTTTTGAAAGATATTCTATTACAATTATTGATTTTTGACGGTATTATAATAACCAAGAAAACACAAGATACGTGCAAAACGTGAGGAGGGTAAAAATTGGAAAACTTAAAACAAAATCCAATCGTTAAGAAGCTCGGATTGAACAGAATACTTCTTGTCTGTGTTCTGATTCTTATGTTCCTGGTTTTTAAAGTAGTTCTTGGAAACAAGTTTCCGGCTGTTGATAGTATCAAGTCTACTTTGAACTATGTGTACTTCCTGGGCTTCTTGTCACTTGGCGTTACATTCGTAATCGCTACAGGAGGAATTGATTTCTCCATCGGACCTGTAATGTTCTGCTGTGCACTGGTATCCGGTTACTGCATGACATCTTACAAGGTTCCCTGTGCAGTTGCCATGATCCTTTGCATTCTGATCGGTCTCTGCTTTGGTATTTTCAATGGCTGGATGGTTTCTTACATGTCAGTGCCACCATTCATTATTTCCATGGCATCCATGAACATTGCAAAAGGTATTGCTTCTGTATTCACAAAAACACAGTCTGTAAGCTGGCCGGCAGCCAGCGATGCAAACGGCTGGTTCCGTAATATCGTTTCTGTAAACGGCTTCCCTGTAGGAATCATTATCTTCCTGGGAATGGCAGTTATCTGCGGTATCGTTCTTTACAACACAAAACCGGGACGTTACATCCTCTGCCTTGGTTCCAACAAAGAGGCTGTCCGCCTTTCCGGTGTTAACACAAAGAAATGGGAAATGCTTGCTTATGTGATCTGCGGATTCCTGGTAGGTATTGGAGCACTCTTCTTTGTAGCTACATACACAACTGTTCAGCCTGGTTATGGCGATCAGTACAACAATGAGGCTATTGCAGGCTGCGTTATGGGTGGTACATCCATGGTTGGTGGACTTGCTTCCATCGGCGGTACTGTAATCGGCGTATTTATCATCTCTCTTCTTCAGCAGGGCATCATGGCATTTGGCCTTGGTAAAGGACAGCAGATGATCATCACAGGTATCATCGTTATCGTTGCAGTTTATATCGACGTTTCTGCAAGACGCAGAAAGAACTGATCTTAGAGGGAGGATGCGACAATGGGTGAAGTTATTTTAACTATGAAGGACATTGATAAGTCCTTTCCTGGAGTTCATGCTCTGGATCACGTTAATTTCGAAGTAAAACGCGGCGAAGTACATGCACTTATGGGAGAAAACGGTGCCGGTAAATCAACACTGATGAAGGTTCTTACCGGTATTTATCAGAAGGATTCAGGTTCCATCGTTTACAAAGGACAGGAAACAGAATTCCACAATACACGTGAGGCACAGGATGCCGGCGTTGTAATCGTACATCAGGAGCTGAACATGGTAGGTGATCTTACCGTTGCTCAGAACATCTTCATCGGACGTGAACCGAAAAAAGGTTTCCGCATTGATGACAAAAAGATGATCGAGGATTCAAAGAAGCTTTTCCAGGATTTGAACATTGAGATCAATCCGAAGGAAAAGATGAAAAACCTGACAGTCGGAAAACAGCAGATGTGTGAGATCGCAAAAGCAATCTCTCATAAAGCTGAGGTCATCATCTTCGATGAGCCTTCCGCAGCACTTACCGAGAAAGAGATCGCGGATCTGTTCGAGATCATCCGTGACCTTCGTAAGAAAAATCTTGGTATCGTGTATATCTCACACCGTATGGATGAGATTAAAACCATCACAGACCGTGTAACAGTCATGCGAGATGGTGGTTACGTAGGAACCCTCATCACAAAAGACAGTACAAAAGAAGATATCATCAACATGATGGTTGGTCGTGTTATTTATGAGGATCCGAAGCAGGAGAGTGCGGTTCCGGCAGATGCACCGGTAGTTCTTAAGGTTGAACATCTGAACGCAGGAAAGATGGTTCAAGATGTAAGCTTTGAACTGAAGAAAGGTGAGATCCTTGGTTTCTCAGGACTGATGGGCGCAGGACGTACCGAGACAGCCAGAGCACTGTTCGGAGCAGATCCGAAGCAGAGTGGTAAGATCTCCATTATGGGTAAAGACGGTCAGCTTCATGAGGTGACCATCAACAGCCCGCAGGATGCTGTTAAATGTGGTATCGGTTATCTGTCAGAGGACAGAAGAAGATACGGCTGTGTTGTACAGAAATCTGTAACAGAGAATACAACACTGGCAACAATGGAAGAGTTTACCAATGGTATCTTTATCAACAAAGCAAAAGAGAAAAAAGTTGCTGAGAAATATGTAAACGAACTTGCAACTAAGACACCTACTACAGACCAGCTGGTAGTTAACCTTTCCGGTGGTAACCAGCAGAAGGTAGTTATCGCAAAATGGCTGACACGAGACAGTGACATCCTTATTTTCGATGAGCCTACCAGAGGTATCGATGTTGGTGCTAAGAACGAAATCTACAAATTAATGAACAGACTGGCAGCAGAAGGAAAATCCATTATCATGATTTCTTCTGAGATGACGGAAGTTCTCCGAATGAGTGACCGTATCATCATCATGTGTGAGGGTAAAGTTACCGGATGTATTGATATCTCCGAGGCAACCCAGGAAAACATCATGGACAAGGCCACACGGAATATCGATTAAGGAGGAAAGTCATGACTAAGAAGAAAAAAAGTATTTTAAGTGATCAGAGATTTATTGTTTTGCTCGTTATCATTGTCCTGTGTGCAATATTCTCAGGCTTGAGTAAAGAATTCAGACAGTACACCACGATCCTGAGTATGCTGGATTTCTCATATTACGATCTTCTTATGGCGATCGGAGTTACATTCCCGCTTATCACTGGTGGTGTTGACCTGTCAATCGGAACTGGTATGGTAGCTTACGCACTGATCGCAGGAACACTGATCAGAAACAACAACTGCCCGGTAGCACTTGCTATGATCATCTGTATCGTACTTGGTATCGCAGTTGGTGCATTAAACGGTGTACTTATTGGTGTTATGAACCTGCCGCCATTCCTTGCAACGCTTTGTACATGTATGATTACCCGTGGTGCCGGATCTCTTTGCAGTGCAACACCTTGGCCGGGACTTACACAGCCGGGTGGATGGTTCCACAGCATCTTCAAGGTAACCGTTGGTACAGGAAGAAGTGCTTCACGTTATCCGCTCGGTTTCCTGTGGATGATCATTCTGGTTCTTCTTATGGAGTACATCCTGAACCACACCAAATTCGGTCGTTACACAATTGCAATCGGTTCCAACAAAGAGGCAGCAGCCCTTTCTGGAATCAATACAAAGTTCTATCACGTAATGGTATACGTTGTCTGCGGTCTGTTTACAGGTCTTGCAGCAATCGCATACGCAGCAGTAACACCTACTGTACAGCCTGGTACTGGTGCCGGACTTGAGATGGATGCTATCGGTGGTGTATTCGTTGGTGGTGTAGCAGCTACCGGTGGATATGGTTCCGTGATCGGTACATTCGTTGGTATCTTCGTCATCATGCTTCTGAAAACAGGTCTTCCATATATCGGCCTGCAGGCAAACTGGCAGCAGATCATCACTGGTATCGTTCTGATCGTAGCCGTTCTGATCGATATCCTGAAAGAGAAAAAAGCAGCACACTGATATTAAGAAGTGTGTATAATAAGTAAGGGTGCTGTTTACAGAGAAATGTGAACAGCACCCGATAATCAAAGATGTGAAACGCCAAGGGGTAGCAACGGCGTATGAACATAAAAAACTATATAATATATTTTAAGGAGGAAATATTATATGAAAGCAAAAAAGGTTATGGCATTAATGCTCTGTGCAGCAATGGTAACAAGCATGAGTGCAACTGCAGCTTTTGCAGCTGAGGAGAAAGAAGATGCAGCAACAGAGAAATCTGCAGATTCCACAGCAGCTGAGGATCCTACTGCACAGTTCGACGGACTGAAAGCAAACGAAGCTTATGTGTTCCCGATGATGGTTAAATCTTTCCAGTCCACATACTGGGATGCAGCTCAGGAAGGTATGAAGAAAGCATCTAAGGAGCTGGGCGTTGATTATAAACCACAGGGACCGAACAGTGAGTCCGATATCGCTGACCAGGTTAACATGATCAACACAGCTATCGCTTCCAATCCTGTTGGATTAGGACTTGCAGCTTGTGATACATCTTCCGTTACAGATGCACTTAAGACATGTGCAGAAAAAGGAATCCCGGTTGTAACATTCGATACAGGTATCGCTGATGCTCCAGAGGGATCTGTAGTATGCGAGGTTTGTACAGACAACGCACAGGCTGGTGCAGTAGCAGCTGAGAATATGTACAACAGCATTAAAGACGTTGTTAAAGATGCTGACGGACAGGTTGTAATCGGTGAGGTTAACCAGGATGCAACAGCTCAGAATATCCAGCAGCGTGGTACAGGATTCATCAACAAGATGATCGAGCTTCTTCAGGCTGATGGAAAGACAGTTGCAGTAAGCGGCAACGAGTTCTATGTAAACGCAGCAGAGGGTGCTGACGCAGACGCTAAAGACGCTGACGTTGTTATCCAGGTAGCTGTTCCGGCACAGACAACTGTAGAGCTCTGCTCCACAGAGGCACAGGCAATCCTTTCCCAGGAGAACTGTATTGCAATCTTCGGTTCCAACCAGGTTTCCGCAGAGGGTGTTCTTGCAGCAAATGCTAACCTTAACGTTCTTGGTTCTGACCCGGCAAACGGTGATGTAGTTGGTGTTGGTTTCGATGCTGGTTCTATCATCAAAGCAGCTGTTAAAGATGGCACACTCGTTGGTGCTGTTACACAGTCTCCTCTTATGATGGGATACTATGCAATCTACGCTCTGACAGCAGCAGCAAACGGCCAGAAGCTTGAGGATGTTCCTACAGAGGGTTACTGGTATGATGCAACAAATATGGAAGACGAGAATATCGCTCCTAACCTTTATGACTAATCAAATCATATAATTGATAAGATCGTGAAGTTATAATGAACGCGGATTGCGTTCACGGACGTATGAAATAAGAGATCCGCTGGCTGATTCAGTCAGCGGATTTTTTAAACAAATAATGTAGTAGTTCATAAATAATCGCTGTATTATTGGCAAATAAAGACACTTTTTTTGACAAAAGAGGTTCTTATCACCGGAAGGATCCTGATGTATGATAAATACAACATCAGATATGAAAGTGATCAGAAGCTTACATATTGAGGAGGATTTAAAAATGGCAACATATTATTTAGCAGTAGATATCGGAGCATCCAGTGGACGTCACATTCTGGGACATATGGAAAACGGAAAAATGATCCTGGAAGAAATCTATCGTTTTGAGAACGGCATGGTTAAGAAGGATGGAGAGCTCTGCTGGGAGTTTGACCGCCTTTTCAACGAGATCGTAAATGGTCTTAAGAAATGTAAAGAGATCGGCAAGATCCCGGTAAGCATGGGTGTTGATACCTGGGGTGTTGACTTCGTGCTTCTAGACAAGGATGACAAGGTTCTTGGCAACACGGTAGGCTACCGTGATCATCGTACAGAGGGAATGGACGAGGAAGTTTATAAGACAATTTCCCTGAAGGATCTGTATGCAAGAACCGGTATCCAGAAAGCGATCTATAATACAGTATATCAGCTGATGGCAGTGAAGAAGAAACATCCTGAGTATCTGGAGCAGGCTGAGACACTTCTTCATGTACCGGACTACTTCCATTTTCTTCTTACAGGCGAAAAAACTTGCGAGTACACAGAGGCAACCACAGGACAGCTTGTATGCCCGACAACCAAGGACTGGGATTATGAGCTGATCGATATGCTGGGATATCCAAGAAAGATATTCCAGAAGCTGATCATGCCTAGCACAAGCATCGGACATTTAACAGACGCAGTGAAGGAAGCAGTTGGCTTTGATCTTGAGGTTGTAGCACCGGCTACACATGATACAGGGTCTGCAGTTCTGGCTGTGCCTGCAAATGATGACGATTTCATTTATATCAGTTCCGGAACATGGTCTCTGATGGGAATCGAGAGAAAAGAAGCAGACTGCTCTGAGAAGAGCTGTGAGATGAACTTCACAAACGAGGGTGGATATGCAGGACGTTTCCGTTATCTGAAGAACATCATGGGTCTCTGGATGATCCAGTCTGTACGTCATGAGTTTGATGATGCGTACAGCTTTGCACAGATCTGCGAGATGGCTGAGGAGGCAAAAGACTTCCCGTCAAGAGTAAACGCAAACGATGAGTGCTTCCTTTCTCCTGAGAACATGACAAAAGAGGTTCAGGACTACTGCCGCAGAACAGGACAGCAGGTTCCGGAAACTCTTGGCGAGATTGCAACCGTTATCTATACAAGCCTTGCAGATTGCTACGCTAAGATCGCAAAAGAAATTGAGGAGATGACAGGAAGAACCTACAGCCGTATCCATATCGTAGGCGGTGGTTCCAATGCAGGATACTTAAATGAGCTGACTGCAAAAGCTACAAAGAAAGAAATCCATGCAGGCCCTGGTGAGGCTACTGCAATCGGTAATATCACAGCACAGATGCTGAAGGCCGAGGAGTTTAAAACGATCGAGGAGGCTCGTACAACCATCCATGAGTCCTTCGGTATCAAAGTATACAAAGCATAAATAAAAATAACTGGAGGTTTTATTATGTTAGTTAACACAAAGGCAAAAGTTGGTGTATTTTCAATTGCTTTAGGCGCATATCTTCCGCAGTTCCCGTCACTGGTGCCGGAATTTGAGGCACAGTACGACGCATTCAAGAAAACGATCCCGGATACAGTAGAGATCGTTGACGGCGGAATGGTGACAACAAAAGAGCAGGCAATGGTGGCAGGAGATAAGTTCCGTGCAGCAGATGTTGACCTTGTATTTCTTCAGATGCTGACATACGCAACATCCTACAACATGCTTCCGGCGATCCGTGATCTGGATGTTCCGGTTGTTCTTGTAAACGTTCAGAAGATCAAAGCGCTGGATTATGAGCACACTGACATTGCCTCCTGGCTGGGTGAAGGCTATGCATGCGGTGCTGTAGGCGAGGCAGTTGCTGACCTTGAGAGAGCAGGCAAGAGACATGCGGTTATCACAGGCGTTGTAGAAGGCGGAGATCCTGCAGTTCAGGCTGAGATCGAAGACTGGTGCAAGGCTGCTCAGGTAAGAAGAAGATTCCGTGAGACTAACATTGCGCAGATCGGCAGACCCTATCCGGGAATGATGGATCTGTATATCGATGAAACCAATCTTTACAACCGGATGGGACTTTATACGAAACAGTTCGACTGGGAGAAAATATGGGCAATCGCGGATCCTGTTACAGATGAGGCCGCAATCCGCGCCAAGGCAGAGGAGATTCTGGATACCTTTGACATCGAGGGCGGTGCAACGGTAGAGACCGTATGGGATATGGCAAAATATGTCGTTGCTTTTGAAGAATGGGTAAAAAAAGAAGATCTTGGTATGGTGGCATCCCATTATGACGGCTTTGCAAAAGGGGTTGCCGGAAAACTGGACAGCATGCTGATCCCGGCATTTTCCATGCTGATCAAACAGGGTACAGCCTGTGCCGTAGAGGGTGATATGAAAGTTGCAATGGCAATGAGCATTCTGAAAACAATCGCCGGAACCGGTCAGCTTTCTGAGATGTATTCGATCGATTTCAATGAGGATATCTGTATTATCGGCCACTCCGGATCGGGAGATGCTGATATTTCGCAGGCGAAAAAACCGTCCATGAAAATCGTTGATGTTTTTCATGGCAAGACGGGCGGCGGATATCTGACGCAGTTTTATCCGCCGGTCGGAGATGTTACATATCTTGGAATTACGCAGGATAAAGACGGTCATTTTAAATTTGTTGCTGCAGAGGGTGTCAATGAGGATGGTCCGATCTTTACCTTTGGCGATACCAATATGAGAACACGTTTCTCCATTGGGGCAAGAGAGTTCTGCAACAGATGGAGTGAGGCGGGACCAACACATCATATGGCAGCTGCTGTCGGACATCATATTGATACGATTCTGAAAGTGGCAAAAATCCTGGATGTGCCGGTAGACGTTGTATGCCGGTAAATACCGATAAAATAAGAGAAAAGAGAGAAAGAAGAGGAAAATAACATGAAATTTTTAGATGCAGAATTTGTAAAAGGCTTTATCCGTATGGCAAATGATGGCTGGGAGCAGGGATGGCATGAGAGAAACGGCGGAAACCTTTCTTACCGTGTGAAACCGGAAGAGGTTGAAGAGGTAAAAGAAAATTTTGAGGCCAGAGAGTGGAATTCGATCGGAACCGCCGTTCCAAATCTTGCGGGAGAGTATTTCCTGGTAACCGGAAGCGGAAAATATTTCCGAAATGTCACAATCAAACCGGAAGACAGCATCTGTATGATTGAGCTGGATGAAAAAGGTGAAAATTACCGCATCGTCTGGGGTCTCGTCAACGGAGGACGTCCGACCTCAGAGCTTCCGAGCCATCTGATGAACCTGGAGGTAAAAAAACTGCAGGACGAAAGATACCGCGTTGTGTACCATGCACATACCACCAACGTGATCGCGCTTACCTTTGTTCTGCCGCTGGAAGATAAAGTATTTACCCGTGAACTCTGGGAGATGGCAACCGAG
>ENA-OPBF01000554-OPBF01000554.1-human-gut-metagenome-genome-assembly--contig:-NODE-554-length-28376-cov-5.151760_pt1 | contig 28376 bp, 34 predicted proteins | sample MGYA00241067_ERZ501450 | MGnify/ENA primary metagenome ERZ501450 (study PRJEB25962, sample SAMEA2042516) | human gut metagenome | biome: human gut; feature: human-associated habitat; material: faeces... | reverse complement strand
TAACAATGGAACTGATAATAATTCTAATAATGGACTAAAAGGCATTATATCAAGAGCAAAATCATTTATAAATCCAGTAACAAACTTATCGGATGAGAAAGATTACAATGGAAATATAAATCCTATAAGGGATGTAATAACACCTACAAAGGAAAATAAACAGGAAAATGTAACAATGCCTAAATCAAAAATAGATAACAAAGATAATATAAGCAATGGAAAAATAACTCCAAAATCAGTAGTTAAGAATGTTGCAAATGTTGGATTAAAAGGAACAAAAGCATATTTGAGTGTAGGTGCAAAAATGGCTGAAGGCGATTTTAGTTCATATAAATATAAAAAGCAAACATCTTATAACAATAAAAATAAGTCTATGCAAAATACTGAATATTTAAACAATATAAGCAATTTGCAGAAAGGGGCTGAAAATGAGTTTAAAGGAAAAAACGAAGAATGAAATTAAAAAGAAATTCAAAAAAATCGTTTTTAAAATAATTAAACCATTTATTCCTTTTATTATAGTAATTTTTTTAATTGTTTTAGCAGTATGCACAGTAGTAGACTCTATGTTTACAACAGAAGATGATATGCAAATGGCAGAAAAACTTTCAAGTGAAGATTACGAAGCACAATATGCAGAATGGCTAAAAGATAAAGAAACAACACCCAGCACTGTAATAATTGATGGTAAAAGTCTTGTTCCTACTCGGTATGTTTACTTGGCCAATACCTGGTTATACATTAATTACATCACATTTTGGAATGCGAACTCATCCAATTACAGGAGTTTATAAATTACATAGTGGTACAGATGTTGGAGCACCTATTCGGAGCAGATTTTGTAGCAATGGCTGATGGTACTGTTATATCTGCTAAATATAGCAATTCTTATGGGAATATGGTAATGATAGACCATCGGAAATAATATTGTAACTTTATATGCACATGGTTCTGAAATCTTAGTACAAACAGGACAAGTAGTAAAACAAGGAGAGCCAGTTTTAAAAGTTGGCTCAACTGGTTACTCAACAGGTGCTCATGCACATTTTGAGGTTAGAATAAATGGGAGTTTTGTAAATCCTGAAACTTATTTTAAATAGGAGGTCTAAAAAATGGTTTTAATTTTCACAGATAATGAAATATTAAACAAAGATTTGAACAAAAATATTGAAAATAGTAGAGTTGTATATTATCCAGATTACATATTGGAAGAAAAAGAAGCAAATGTCTTAATTGCTACATTACAACCCAATAAGTACAATTTTAAAGACTTTATGTTTAAAGTTAGAGAAAAAAATATAAGAGTAATTTTAATTCTTGAAAATGAACAAATCCCTGAATTAAAAGATGCTCTTTTTTTAGGCATATATGACTTTATTTTTGATCCTTTTGAAATTGAAGATATAAAAAGAAAAGTGGCTATTTCTACACCATTTTCTGAAATTTCAAAATATATAGAAAAATACTTAAATTAAAGTATTATAACTATTCTAATTGAAAGGCGGTGATACAACTACATTTCAAAATTTTAATGGAAGGAGGATTTTTAGTCTTGAACAAAAAAGTAATTATAATATCAGTTACGGTTACTTTTATGATTATTGCAGTAATATCAACGTTTTTTGTGGTTAAGTATTTTATGAATAAGAACAAAATAGACTATGTGTATGAAGAATATTCAAGCGATAATACCCAAAACAGATTAGATACTGAAAATAATAATAATGAAACTGATTCAACTGATAATTTAATGTTACAAATTGATGGAGAAAATATACTTGGTGTTATTAAAATTGATAAAATAAATTTTGAAGGATTAATTTATGAAGGTACTTCTATGCAAACCCTTGCAAAAGGTGTTGGTCATTTTACAAATACACCATATCTTGAGGGAAATGTATGCCTAGCAGCACATAATACTAATTCATATTGGGCTAAATTACATACTTTGTCTAACGGAGATAAGATACAGTACACTTGCTTTTTAGGCACAAAAGAATACGAAGTAAGTAATGTTTCAAAAATTAGTGAAACAGATTGGGACTCTTTGAAAAATACTGACACTAATGTATTGACACTTATTACTTGTGTAAAAGGACAAAAAGATTTAAGACTTTGTGTTCAAGCAAAAGAAATAAAATAAAAAATTTTTTCTTTTGAGCATTGTCAAAATAATATAAATGATGTTACCCTAGAAATAATAAAAAATATGAAAGGGTGATGTTTTATGAATAAGAAAAAAATTAGCATAGTAATTATTAGTGTTTTGGCTTTTATAATTATTATTTGTGTAGCTTTATTTTTATATAGCAGAAATAATCAAAATTTAGAAAGTAGTGATTTACCACAAAATGAAGTAATACCAAATGAAGTAGTAGAAAATACAACTGATATACAAACAGCAGAAGTTCAAGAAGATAATAATGCAGTAACTGTGGCTGAAGAACAAATGGAAGTTCAAACTACTCCTACTCAAGAAGAAAGTAATACTTCAAATAAGCCTACTGAAACCAAGCCACAAGTTTCATCAGAAAAACAAAATAATAAACCAGTAGAAACAAAGCCAAAAGCAACAACACAAATTGAAACTAAAAAAGTAGAAACTCCTAAAAATACAGAAAATAAATCTACGGTTACTTCTACTACTGAAACACCTAAAAAAGAGGAAACAAAAGAAGATTCAAAACCTACTCAAACTGCAACACCAACTAATACTGAAAAATATGTAAGAAATGATGAAATGATAAATAAAATCAGGAGTGTTATGCAAAACAATGAATCAGATTTTATGAAACAATATGGTTACAACATAGTTGTGGATAGTTCAATAAAAGCACAAACAAATCAATTTACTTATACAGAAAGTAGAGTAATAAATTATTTGAAATACAAATTTGGAACAATACGAATTTACGCTGAAGATTATTATAAAAATGGAAATTTAATAATGACTATGTGTTATATTTTATAACTAAGAAAGCTCTATTTAAGGGGCTTTTTTATATAGTGTTTTCTCTTATATTAAAGCCTTTCTAAATAAATATAGGAGGAATTTTTAATATGTTAAAATCAATTACAAAAAAGAGTATTGCCTTAATAATGGTACTACTAACAATATTATCTGCATTTTCAAACTTTACTTATGCTACAGAAATCAGTTCTGCTTATGTCCAAAATGGTGGAGATTGTGGTTACCATTTACAATTTTATAATAGTGCAAAAAATGTATGGTCTTATATCATTACAACGTTTGCATATTATGAAAATGGTGGCGTTCAATATCCTGCATACTGTTTAAATAGAGACTTACCCGGTGTTGGTGGTCAAGCTGCAGGAGATGCTTATTCTGTTAATGTAAATCAAGTTATAAATGATGTTAGAATTTGGAGAGTTGCAATAAATTCTTATCCATATCAAAGTCCTGAAAGTCTAGGATTAGAAAATAAGTATGATGCTTTTGTTGCTACTAAACAAAGTATCTATTGTATAATTTATGGAACGGACCCAACCACATATTATAGAGGTGGAGATTCCAGAGGTGAAGCAATAAAAAATGCTATTGTTAGATTAGTAGATATTGGTAGAAATGGCTCACAAACACCAGCTAATACAGAAGTATCTGCAAATAAAGTTGGTGGATTTACAGAAGATGGAGATTATTATTCGCAAGAATATAGTATAAATAGTCCAGTAGAAACAAGTCAGTATATAATTACTGCAACAAATGGATTGCCTAATGGAAGCAAAATAACAAATATGTCAAATAATGAACAAAATTCATTTGCTGGAAGTGAACATTTTAAAATTAAAGTTCCAAAAACTGAACTTAATAAAGACATTGATGTTACAATAACTTTACAAGCAAAATGCAAAACATACCCAGTATTTTATGGAGAGACAACTGTACCAGGAACACAAAATTACTTACTTACATTTGATCCATTTGGCGATGTAACTGGTATGGCAAAATTAAATGTTAAAACAAACACAGGAAAAATAAAAATAGTAAAAAATGATGTAGATACTAACCAACCAATAGAAGGAGTTACATTCCAACTAACAAAAAAAGATGGAACTGTAATTGCTAATAGTACAACTAATAAAAATGGTGAAGCATCTTTTTCAAATTTATATCAAGAAAAATATGTTTTAAAGGAAATATCTACAAATTCAAATTACATATTAAGTGAAAAGTCATTTGATGTAAATGTAGAATATAACCAAACGAATACACAAACTATTAAAAATGAACACAAAAAAGGAAATATTAAAGTATATAAAATAGATAAAGATAATAAAAAGGTTGTATTAGGAAATGTAGAATTTAAACTATATTCCGAAGAATTTAATAAAATTATTGGAACATATTATACTGATGTAAATGGAGAATTAGAAATAAAGAATCTTCGTACAGGAAATTATAAACTAATAGAAACAAAAACAAATAAATGGTACAATCTCGCTAATGATACAGAAATAAAGGTAGAATGGGACAAAGAAACAACAAAAAATATTGAAAATGAACTTAAAAAAGGTCAAGTAAAAGTGATAAAAGTTGACAAAGATAATAACGAAGTAAAACTTGAAGGCGTTGAATTTGAAGTATTAGATGAAAATGACAAAGTATTAGAAAAAATTATTACTGATGAAAACGGTGAAGCCTTAACTTCAAGATATGCAATAAGAGATTTTGCTAAACTAAAATTAAGAGAAACTAAAACATTAGATACTTATGTTTTATCTGATAAAGTAGAAACAATAGAATTAAAAGAAAATCAAATTACAAATATCAAATTTGAAAACGAAAGAATAAAAGGAAAAGTTGAAATTACAAAGGTTGATTCAAAAGATGAAAATAAAAAATTAGAAGGTGCAAAATTTGGATTATATGACGAAAATAACAATTTAATTGAAACATTAGTTACAGACAAAGATGGTATTGCAACAAGTCAAGATTTATACAAAGGAAAATACTACTTAAAAGAATTAGAAACAGGATCAAATTATTATTTATTGAATGAAGATACATTTGAATTTGAAATTGCTAAAAATGGTGAAACTATTAAGAAAACAATTAAAAATGAGCCAACTGATATAACTGTAGATGTAGATAAAACAGGAACTACTGAAATAAAACCAGGTGAAAATGTAAATTATGAATTTTCTAATGTAGCCAATAACTCTAATGTTTATTTAGACAATTTTAAATGGTATGATTATATTCCAACAGATTATATAAGATTACAAAAAATGACTACTGGTACTTGGAATCAAGACTTAACTTATAAAGTATATTATAAGACAAATAAAACAGATGATTATGTTCTATTTAAAGAAAATTTAAGTACAAATGAAAATTACGATTTAGATTTTACACAAATTACACTTGCAGATGATGAATACATTACAGAAACAATGTTTGATTTTGGAAAAGTTGAAAAAGGATTTAGAGAAAGTACATCTCCAACAATGAATTGTAAGTCTTTTGATACACTAAAAGAAAATGATACTTTTACAAATCACACAAAAAGCATTGGTACATATTTTGGAGTAACTGCTGAAGCTAATAGCAAATGGACTACAATTACACATATTCCAGAAGAAAAACATGAAGTTGTATTGCCTAGAACAGGTAAATAAAATAAGTTTTTAATCTTCCTTAAAATTGCCCTTCAAAAATAAATTTATAGGAGGATTTGTATTATGGAAATTACAGATATTAAAATTTTTAAAATTGAAAAAAGGGGAGCTTTAATAGGATATGCAAATATTGTTTTTAATAACTCTTTCATTATTAGAGGTATTAAAATATTAGAAAATGAAAGAAATGGAAGATTTGTTGCAATGCCTTCAAGAAGATTAAGACAAGAAAAACGAGCATATAGAGATTTGTGCCATCCACTTAATCAAGAAACAAGAGAATTATTGACAAAAGAAATTTTTGAAGCTTATGATGCACTAGAAGAAAAAGAAGAATAGTAATTATCTTAAATTTGCCCTATCATATTTAGAAAGGACCTTTTTATGATTTTAACGAAAGATTTATTAGATGATTTATTAAGTTTAGAAAATAGCATACATTCACTTACATTAGCACAAAATCCAAATAATTTACAAATAGAATCATTTTTAAGAAATTTAGAAAAAAGAAGATACAGCATATTAAACCAAATCAAGTTGTATAATAGAACAGTAACCTATGGAACTCAAAAAATAGAAACTATTAGTAATGAGTATAAAGCAAAATATGAAGATAATATACTTAAAATTTACATACCAGAGGTTATGCCATCATACAAAAATTTAAAAACACACGCATATAAAAATATTCTTTTGAATATTGCAGATAAAGTAAAAGATTATGAGGGCATATTTAAAAATCAAATATTTATCTATATTAAGATTTTTGATAAAGTGGAAAAATGGGATATTGATAATAAATTTATAAAACCTATCTTTGATAGTTTAATAATAAGTAATGTAATTGAAGATGATAATATAAATAAAGTTTTTTATTGTGCGAAAGGAGAAATTGGAGAAAATCCGCATACAGAAGTATATATTACAGATGTAAATAATTCAGTAAATTTGTTTAAAAGTATGTTAGTTTAAAATGTCATTTTTTTAGTAAATTAAAAAACTAAAATTAGGACATTTTTTATTGTATTAAAAGCCTTTGATTTCAATACTTTTAGAAAAAAACAGGACATATTTTTCTTCATAGGGTAGGTGTGTGTGAGCGTAAGCTCTCACATTGCTACCCACTGAACCATTATGAGAAATAATTTATAAGGCAGGTGGTTAAAATTAAAAGTATATTTCCGACAGATAAAAATGAGATAGATTTAGTTAAATTTATAAATACATATCAGTATCTTTCACCAAAAGATTTGCCATACTTTTTTAATACAACATATTACCCAAAAAGAATTGCAAAACTTATTCAAAATAATATTTTAAGAAGGTACAAAAGATTTCTCGTACTTGGTGAAGATGGCTATAATTTTATGAAGATACTAGGTCTTGAAACAAATAAACTAAGATATCAAGAAAAATACGCTAATAGACTAAAATTTATGAGCCATTTAGCAGCTTATTTTAGATATTCAAATGTAACCTTTACTCCATCTTTCTTAATTAAAGATAAAACCGCATTTACAGAAAGCTCCAGAAAATATATTGGAGTTTCAAATATATTTGGTACAAAGTATTTAACATATCATATCTCAAATGAGCATACTGATAAATATCTAAATTCTGTTATATATGATCTTCAAAAAGAATTAAAATACAAAAATGTAATTATTCTTATTGATGATATAGCCAGAATTGATTTTTTAAAATTTTCTTTTGGACTTAATTCTGTAATCATTTGTGGAGATACAGACAAAGCATTAGATAAAATAAAATATCTACAGCAAATAAATTGGACTAAAGTTATACAAACAGAGTTTAAAGAAAAATTAACCTTATCAGAATTTAATTTTTGTGATTATACTAATAATAAAAATTTGTATGTTTCTTGTTTCTATTTTGTAGATACTGAAAAAATAAATAGAATTAGTACATTTATGCAAAACAATACAAACAGAAAAGTAGATATTATATGTCCAAAATCTATTGTTAAATATCTCGGAAGTGAACTTGCTACTTGTAATTTTCACTTAATAGATATTGATAAGTTTATAGAAAAGGAAATAAATTTTTATGAATAAGAAAATTATTATATATACTTTTGCAATAATATTGGTGATTATAAATTTTGTAATAGATTTTAATATAAATTCATATATAAAAATATTAAATAAATGTTTTAATCAAAATATTATTATTAGCAATTTATATTATGCCATTATTTGTTCCATAATTGCTCTTATTTCAATTTTAATAATGGTATGTATAAAATTAGTTATCTGTTACAAAAAAGATGAAATAAAGGGCATTAAATTAAAAAAAGAAGATGGAACACATGGAACTGCAGATTGGATGTCAGAAGATGAAATTGAAAAAGTCTTAGGAAAAAATGAAACACCAGGTATTATACTGGGAAAATCAAATAATGATATTGTTAAATTACCTTTTGATAGTTACTTCAATAAAAATATAGCTGTGTTTGGCTCCAGCGGCAGTATGAAAACAATAGGATTTTTAATAACTAATTTGCTTGAGCTTTTTAAATACAAAAAATCTATCATTGTTACTGATGCAAAGGGCGAAATTTATAGAAAAACAAATAAATTATTTAGAGATGATGGATATGTTGTAAAAGTATTTAATCTTAATAATATGGCTCACTCGGACAGGTGGAATCCATTAGGCGAAAACGAAGATATTACAGACATACAAACAAGTTCAAATGTGATAATTAGTGGTACACAAAAGAAAACTGGAAAAGATGATTTCTGGCCAAGAGCTGAAGAAAATTTACTGAAAGCATTTGAGTTCTACTTTATGGAGAATAAATTAGAGCAAAATACATTGACTGATATTTATAAAATCATTGCAAGTGGAGATATTGCAACACTTGATACAATGTTCAAAAGACTTCCACAAGAAAGTCCTGCAAGAATGAGTTACAATATATTTGCTAGTCGGTTCCGATACAATAAAAGCATCTGTTTTGACAGGTCTTGGTACTAGACTGCAAGCATTTCAAAATAAAGAATTACAAGAACTTACTAATCATACAGACATTGATTTGACTTTGCCAGGAAAAGAGCCTTGTATTTATTATGTAATAACAAGTGATATGGATTCAAGTAGAGATTTTTTAGTCTCTCTATTTTTTACATTTTTGTTTATAAAGCTTGTAAAATATGCTGATTCAACTGAAAGTGGAAGATGTAAAGTTGATGTATTCTTCTTTTTAGATGAGTTTGCGAATATTTGTCAAATACCAGATTTCAATAAAAAAATATCAACAGTTCGTAGTAGACGGACTTGCCTTAATTCCAATACTCCAAAATATTGGTCAATTAAACAATCGTTATCCAAATGGATTAGCAGATGAAATACTTGGTAATACAGATTTAAAACTTAATTTAGGTACGACAGATACCTTAACTGCAATGTATTTTTGTGATTTGCTTGGTGTTGCAACAGCAGAAACCCAAAGTATAAAAAAAGAAGTTGGTATTGATGGGGAATTAGAATTTGGACAAAAAAATATATCTACATTAGAAAGAAATTTATTAAATCCTGATGAAATAATTAGAATACCAAGTTTTAAGCTAATGGCTATTATTAGAGGTAATAAACCATTATTATTACAGAAAATGATATATACAGAGCATCCACTTTCAAAAAAACTGCAAGATGTTTCTGTTCTAACATATATTCCAGAATGGAATAACAATATAGAAATTACTAAAGTAATCCCTAAAAAGAAGGAAAAAGAAAATATTACTGAAGAAAAAAAAGCAAGAAAAAAGCAAGAATATGAAGAAATTACATTTGATAATTTCTAAATTTCAAACATTTATCAATAATGATAGATGCTTTTAAGGTGGTGAAATATTGGAAGATACACATATAAAAGAGATTTTTAGAAGTAAAGAAGAAAAAAGAATACTAACACGGAATGATTACAGGTATTGAAGATGAATATTATCTAAAAAATGAACATATTTCCTGTGCCATTGTTTGGTACTATGATATAAAAATTCTTATTCCTGTAAATTTGTTAGTGCAAAAAAGTACAAGTAAATCAATAATCAGAGGAATGTTAGGAGCAGAAATTGATTTTATTGTACTTGAATATGACAGTATTTCAAATATAGCAATAGCAAGTAGAATTGATGCAATGGAATTAAGATCAAATATAGAAATTCCAAAATTAAAACAAAATGATACAATAAAAGTACGAATTATTGCAGTTGGAGTTAAACATATTTTAGTCGACATGTATGGAAAAGAAGTAATTATAAGGGCACAAAATTTGCAACATATTTATATTGTAAATTGCAAAGACATATACAAAGTTGGAGAATATTTAAGAGTAAAAATAAAAAAGTTAGATATATCAAATAATGTATACGAATTATCTGCAAAAGAATTTGAAGAAAATCCATTTAAAAATATACGAAAATATATTGTTCTTAATGGCGAATACACAGGAACAGTAATTGCATTTCCAAAAGGTAATTCTGGAATATTAGTACAATTAGATAATTCAAAAGTTACAACATTGTGTAGAGTTCCTGCAAGATTTAACAATTATCCACATTTTAAGGATAAAGTGTTAATAAAAATTACAGAAATCAACGAAAATAAGAAATTCGTATATAGTTATTTAATGAGAATAATTTAGTTTTATACAGGAGGTTTTTAATGAATGATGAATTAAAAATTATAAATTTTATACAGGATTTTGGATGTGTTACATTAAAACAATTACAAATATTATTTAATAGGCCAAACGATAATTTTAAGAACATATTATCAAGTAACATTATCAGTAAAAAGAATGATATATTTGTTCATAATACTGCTACTATTGATATGAAAATGATATATGCAATAGATATTTTGTGTAAATATAAAAATAGATTTAAGTATTTTCATAAAGGATTTGATCCTGTGTATATTACTTTTCTAAGTAAAGAAAACTTGCTATACAATATAATTGTAACAGATAAAGCAAGCGAAAAAGGTATTTTAAAACTATTAAAAATAAATAGTCCTTCTATTCCTGAAGCAGATAGACTAATTTTATTATTCCAAGACGATAGCTGTTTGAATAATGTTATTTGTAATACACAATTTGCTTATTGCGTTTATCCTGAGATGAAAATATTAAATAAAAGAAAAAAATAACCTATAAAAAACCATAAAAAACCATAATTTAGTTTCATTCTAAAAATAAGTATTAAAATAATAAAAAAATGTTTAGGAGGTTTAATATGGATACAGAATTTTTAAAAATTTTTAATAAAATATCTGCTACATTAAGCATTATTTCTACAACATTAACATCATTTTTTGGAATAGAATGGATTTTATTTTTGGGATATCTTATATTAAATATATTAGACTATGTAACAGGAACTATAAAATCGAAAGTAACTCATACAGAAAGTTCTAATAAAGGGCTATTGGGAATTGTAAAAAAAGTTTGCTATTGGATTCTAATACTAATTGCTTTTTTGATTTCCTTTTTGTTGATGCAAATTGGTTCAAAATTAAATATTAATTTAGAGTTTGTGATGCTTTTTGGATGGTTCACATTAGCATGTTTGATTATAAATGAGAGCAGAAGTATAATTGAAAATTTAGTCGAAATTGGAATTGATGTACCAGAAATACTTACCAAAGGATTAAATGTATATGAATCTGTTTTAAAAAGCAAATCAAAAGCATTAACAAATGATGACAGAAAAGAAGGCGAATAGCTTTCTTTTTTTGGTTTCAATCCACAAAAGACTACTTTTTAAGAAAAATTAAAATTTGAAATTATAATAGTTTTATAGAATATAAAAATTCTAAATATATAAAGAAAGAAGGTTTGATAGACATGAGTAAAAACAATATGTTTAATCAAAAATTAGAACAAATTGGAGGTGAAAATATAGTAGATGGAATAACTTTAAAAAGTGAAGATAAAGAAAAAATTTTAAACTTTATAAATGCTAACACAAACCAAAATTATATATTAAATGACAATAAACTAGAAAAAGAAAAAAATGAACAAGAAATAAAAAATACTTTGCTTGACGAAGAAATAGATTGTGCAATAAAAGAAAACAGAAAAATATTAATAGCATTAAGTGAAAATGTTGAAAATGTTATTGAAATGTATATTTCTGAAGATAATACAGAAAGACTTATTTTAATTGATAAAGATTTTTGTGAAAAAGATAATTTAGAAGATATTGCATTAGCTGATAGATTAACAAAAGCACTTTTTATAACACATGAAAATGATGGAATTGCTTTGTTATCTTCAACAGCAGTAAAAGCAGTTATATCAACTAGCTCAAATGTATATCATGGACCAGATTCAAGTAATTATGCAAAAGTCGGAAGTATAGATGCTGGAGAAGATCCTGTATATATATTGGCTACATCTATGGACTGGTATCACATTGAATATGTTGTAACAAGTACAGGAAAACATAAAACAGGATATATTCCAAAGAGTGTTGTTTCATCTTATTCTGGAGGAGAATTGACAGAAGAAGATTTTTATGGTGGATATTGTTATGCAACAACAGAATTAGATGTTAGAACATGTGATGATTTTAGTTTAACTGCTCCAGTAGGAACTTTATTCAAACTAGAAGGATGTACATTCTTATTTTCTTATGAATTTAATGGAAATAATATTGCATTCATTGAATATGCAACTTCAAGTGGAACAAAAAGAGGTTATGTATATGCAAAATACTTAAAATTCCCTTGTGAGACAATTGTTTGTATTGCAAAAGAAAATATTTCTGTATATGGTGGTCCATCTAATAGTGATTATGCACGCTTTGGAACGATTTATCAAAACGAATTAATGAGTTTATTAGCCAAAGAAGGAAACTGGATATATGTAGAATATAATACAACAAAAGGAAGAAAAAGAGGATATGTTGATTGGACTAAAGTTAACCCAAGAGACTACACTGCTGGAACATATTTTAATGATTTTTATGTGGCACCAAGTAATTCTGCATGTCATATAAATGATGAAGTTGTTTCTGTATATGGTGGACCAAATAAAAATTATGCTAACATTGGATCTGTAAATTGTGAAAATGTTACTTGCTTCTGGACTAATGATTCTATATTTGATTTCACTTGTATAGAATACGTGGTAACTGCTACTGGATTGTTAAAAAGAGGATATATTCCATCTAGTAAAGTTAATGAAGGAACATTAGCTTTGGAAAATAATAGTATAGAAAATTTTGATACAAGTTTCAGTTACTTTACAAAAATAGGTTATGGTAAAACACAATTAGGAAAACTAATGTCATATTTTAAGACAGGTACAGGAAACGATCATTTATTTTTAACTTTTGGACTTCATGGATGGGAAGATGGAACAAAAAGTGATGGAACATATTATCATGGTGATGGAAATATGCTATTAAAAATAGCAAAAAGATTTATGCAAGATTTTGCTAATCTACCAGAAGAGAAAAGAACAGCAATTCAAAAAAGATGGACAATTTTTGTATATCCTGGAATTAATTTGGATGGAATAGTTAATGGCTATAATAACAATGCATTTGGAAGATGTTTGTATAGCGGTCTTGATCCAAATAGAAACTGGGGAGGAAATTTTGTGGTTAATACAACTAGCCCAAGATACAGAACAGGTTCTAAATATTTTGGAAACGAATCTGATGGTTCAGATGCGATAGAGCTAATTAATTTAAGAAATACATTAAGAGGAAATAAGGGCTCAGGTCAAAATGTTTTAATTGATGTTCATGGCTGGTATAATCAAACCGTTGGAAATGCAGATTTAGGAAAGCATTATTGGAATTCATTTGGTATTCCATCATCAAGACACAGCTATAGTTATGGTCAAGGATATTTAATAGCTTGGGCTAAAAATTCTTCTAAAATTTCAACAACATCAAGCAATTATCCCGGAATAGGTGCAAAAACATGTTTACTTGAATTACCACCTACAACAAATTATAGTGATTCAAATATGCAAGCCTATGGTGACAAATTCTTTGTTGGTACTATGACAATGCTTGAAAGTATTTCAGATATAACCACACCTGTAAATGACTATGAAAAATTATATGATCAATTAGAAAGTATATATAATCTTGCGGGTGTTTATAAATTCGGTGCTGATACTAAAACAAGGAATAAACTTGTTTTGCAATATTTAAGACATCTTGATTATGATGGAATGGATTTTAATTATTTGTATGGATTTATAGATAATGATTTTGTATCATATGTGAATTCAAATGCTCCTAATGAAGAGTATCTTAATCCTGAAAATATTTTGGTTCCAGATTCTGTTTCTGAAAAAATTAAGATTTCTCATTTAGCAGCTTCTTTGAATGGCTATCTACATGGTTGGTTTACTGCTCTTTGGGGTAAAGAACAAAACGCACTTGGTTGCTGGGCAGGAGATTTAGTTCAAATGGGAAAAGCCTTAGAAGATAAAGATATAGATATAAATTCAAGCGAAGCTTATAACTTAATTGGAACAACAAATCATGACTTAGTGCACAAATATGGATTTAATACCCCAGATGAGACTGGATATGGTTGGGCTGATTGGACACATGATATAGATGCCTCTTGTATGGCTGAAGATTTAAAAGATACTCCTATCCATACCGTATTTAGAAATTTTTATTCATCACCAAATGCATATAATAATAGATATCATACATTTATTAGTAAAGAAATGCCTAATGGTTCAAATGACAGAAAAAAGATATTAGCATATGTAAAGAAATTTGTAAATAAATCTATGCTTACTTCATGGGGATTTGGTACAATATTTAAATATAATGAAAGAAATGCTAATGAATTAGCAGAAGGATTTACAGATAAACTTTTATATTATTACAACAAAGAATAATATATATAATTCAATAAAATAAGGGAAATATTCCCTTATTTTATTGAAAACATATTCTTTATATGATATACTATATTAATATAAGGAGTGCAATTATATGAGAAAGATAAAACAGAATAGTATTATATTTGTTATTTTATATGGACTTATTTTTTATTCTATAAATTTTATATTAAGTATTAATAATATAGTATTTATGAATTGGATTTATTATTTTTCAAATGGTATAATTATTCTAGGTTCTATAATAGGTATATATCAATTAATTTTAAAAATAAAAAATAAAATTAAAAAAAATGTGTTTATTATAATAATGACTATTTTTTCAAGTATAGTTATATGTATGTATATATATATATCATTGATTAGTTATACTCCAGAATATATAATAATTAAAGACGGGAAAAAAATGGTAGCTGATGTAGAAGGTTTTCATCATACATATATTTACTATTATGAATACATTAATATTTTGGTTAGAAAAAAAAGTACTGTAGATATAGAACATTACTCAAGCGGAAGCCATAATCCATTCAAAACAGATATAAATTATATAGAATTATTAAAATAATATAAAAGCAATAAAGCTTATACAATAGAATATATAAAAAATGTTTTCACATTAATATTTTTATTGTATTAGTATTAGGAAATACTGCATATGATATAGTAACCCACAAAATATATGTCTTACAGAGATATAGTTCTTTTATCTCCTCTGGTAGTGCTAGATGCAGTTCAATAACATTTGTAAATACTGATTTATTAACATACAATCATAAAAATCACACAATTTATGTTAGATGGTAGTAATTAATAAAATACCAATATTATTTTTAGCTAATAATAAATTAAATATAGATATAAAAACAAGTGAGATTAATTCTCACTTGTTTTTTTGAAAGGAGGTTTTTATATGATAAAAGGTATTGATATATCCGAACATGATGGAAATGTAGATATGTTGCAAGTAAAAAAATCAGGAATACAATTTATCATATTAAGATTTGGATATGGAAAAAATTCAAATCAAATTGATAAAAAATTTAAAATAAATTATGAAAATGCTATAAATAATAATATTCCTATTGGACTATATCACTATTCATATGCTACTAATATAGAAGATGCACAAAAAGAAGCTGAATTTGTCCTTAGAAATATTAAAAACTTAAAAATTGAATATCCTATATTTTTGGATATGGAAGACGCTGATGGATACAAAAGTAAAAGAAATGTTAGTAATGAAACTTGTATAAATATATGTGAAAGATTTTGTAGTATTATCGAAAGTGCTGGTTACTATACCGGTATATATGCTAGTTTAGATTGGCTTAATAATCGAATAAATAGTGAAAAATTAGATAGATTTGACAAATGGGTTGCTCAATGGGGAAATAATTGTACCTATAATAAAAGTTATGGTATGTGGCAATTTTCTGATAAAGGAAAAGTTGCAGGAATTTCTGGAAATGTTGATCTAAATTATTCTATATATGATTATAAAAATATAATTAAAAAAGCTAATTTAAACCATTTAAACAATAGTACTAATTCTATATATCATATTGTTGTAGAAGGCGATACACTTTCCTTACTAGCAAAAAAATATAATGTAAATTGGGAAAAAATTTATGAACTAAATAAGGACATAATTGGAGATGATCCGAATCAAATTTACCCAGGACAAAACCTACTTATTAAGGAGGAGTAATATGAATGATAATGATATAAAAAAATTTATATATAACGAACTTTCAAAATTTAATTTTAAAAGAGAAACAAAAGGCTTTAAATATTTATGTGATGCAATATTTATATGCATAAAAGATGAGAACGCATTAGATAATCTAAGTAAAAATGTTTTTCCTCAAATAGCAAAAAAATATAATGAAAAATCTTTCTTTAAAGTTAAATGGTGTATTGAACAAGTATTAAAAACAATGTATAATAATACAAAAATAAGTATTATTAATAACTATTTTTCTATTGATGAAAATTTAAAACCAAGTTTGAAATTTATTATTTATACAATAGTATGCAAGTTTAATAAAAAAATCAATTAGCAAATATTGGTATAAAACTCAAAAAAATAGCTTACTCTAAAATAAGAGTAGGCTATTTTTATAATTCTTTTTACACATAATTATGCGACTTTCCTTAATGAATATAATGTTAGAAAATCTTTATCTAACACATCTTTAAAATCTTTTATAGGTTTAGTTTCAAGATTATAGCCAAGTGGTATTAAATCTTTAAAAATTCTATTTATAATATAGTCTAAATTATCATTTTGACCAATTTTAAAAGAAAAAATAATATTATCAACATTAGTAGATTCAATAACTTTTAATATTTGATAGGAATTACTAATATTAGAAAATGCAATCATTGGCACATTCAAACTTGCCTTAATATAGTTTCCTAACAAGAAATTATCAGTTAGTACAACAGTATTCGTATTTTCATCAATGTTATTTTTACTTAACACATTTTTAGTACTTGTTCCATTGATCTTATCTTTGCTAGAAAACCACATATCTTTTGTATTATTAAAAGGTTTATCCAAATGTATTGATAATGCTTGTATTTTATGACTTTCATCAAATATTGGTATAAATATCCCTTTACCTGCAGAAAAGGTCCATTTAAAATCTGCCTCTTGATAAAATCCTGGTATTCCAGATAAATCATAAATTTTTGACAATCTATGTGCTATTAATCTTCTATGAATGTTTTTATTCGGTATTGTTCTATACATTTGTTCTTCAATAGTAGAATTTAAAAATCCAAGTCTATTTAGTGCTAATCTTGAGCTTTTTTCAAGTTTTAACATATTTAAAAAAGTTCTATAAACTGTATCTCTTTTATCTATATCTGCAATTTCATTTATAGGACTTATTGTTATGTTACTCTTTTGAATAGAAAAACATTCTCTATCCAACAATTCTCTATATGCTTTCTTATTATCTATACCTTTAACACGAGCATATAATCCTACTGAATATCCGTCCAGCACCACAACGCCTACAACAATATTTGTTGTTTGTAGTATTTAAACTTAATGTGGCAATTTTTGAATTTTTATTATATCCACAAAATGGACAAATTGCTTTAACTTCTGTATGTTTATCGTCTGTTATTTCTAAGCATAAATGATATGCTACATTTAATATATTTATATGCCTTGCGACTTCTATATAATCTTCTATTTGCATTTTTACAAATCCTTTCTATACAGCTATTCGTATATTTCTATTATTGATATCATCTTCTAATCTTTTTATAAATTTATTAGCTGTTTTTTGTATTTTATCTCCTAATTCCATAAGTATTTTTATATCATCTTTTACATAAGATGTAATATAATTAAAACTACATATTGATGTATCTAAATTAAAATAATCAGCTACAATGTAAGCAACTGATTCAACAAATGTTTCTGATAAATTTCTATCTTTTTTATAGTCAAAATCATCGTATAATGCATGAGTAAGTTCATGAAGTAGTGTAGCAACTTTATCATCAATAGATAAATCTTTTTTTAGTGCAATATATTTTCCTTTTGGACTCCAATAACCTTGTGTACTACCAAAAATTTCAATTTCTTTAATAGGGAATGGGGAAAAGGACTTTAAATAATTAAATAGTTCTATGTTATTATTTGTATTTAATTTATCATCTTCCATTGGCAATGATTCGCCAACTGTTTGTGAGATATCATAAACATAAGTTGCTCTATAAGTTAGATATTCTATTGTTTGCTTTTTCTCTTTTTCATCACTATTTAATAAGCTATTTTGACCTTCAATAGTAGTATTTTTTTCATATTTTCGTTTAATAGGGTATATTATTTGTATTCCTTTTGATCCATATTTTAATTTTCTTCCCATACTTTGCCAAGTTTTAAATCCAGCAACTTTTGTTGCATTTGGCATTTGAGAATATATAAGAACAATATTATTAAAACTATAAGAATGAAAATTTTTACTAAACTTTAAAAATTTTGCATACTCTCCAGATTCTATTATATTTGTTACTCCAGTTTGAATTTTATTAAATATATCTTTTATTTTTGTCTCTTTATTGTTTGATTTTGTGGTCATATTAAGCAGCTCCTTTCAATACATTTTGTTCCCAACTTTTTAAAAATTGTAATTGTTGGTCTGTTGGACATTTATTATTTTTAATTCTACTTTGCACTACCTTATTATGTCGTACTTCAACTGTTACAAGGGATTTGTCAGGCTTCTTAGCATTTCTCATAAAATAAATATCACAAAAACCTTCAGCATATTTTTCTGCATATGTTCGTACACAATTATTTTGTTGTGAACTTTCATTTTGTAAATCTTTTATGCTTGTTGCAGGAAGTACAATAAATTTGCCATCATTGAATGTATTTTTCAACAATTCATTACTTCGTTTTACTATTGCCAAATTTATAATTTTTTTATTGTTAATTTCGTATTGTTTTTCTAATTCATCATGGGATTCTTTTAAATTTTTAGGGAAAGCATATCTATTATTTTTTAAGTCTAGTCCTAATAATTTAGCAAATCGTAAATAGTCTTTATACATATGAATATCTATTTTATGGTGTTTCATTTTTGAATATTGTATAAAACGGTCTAATTTTATATATTTTGAAATTTCTTCAAAAGTATCTATTTCATCATTATAATAACTAGCAAAAGTTTCTAAATAATGAATCTTTTTTATATTGGGTTCTTGTAATAATCTAAGTATTTTTAATTGTCTATATGTAATGTTATTTCGTTTCATAAACGGATAAAAAGTTTTAGGAACACCAAAAATTGATTGAAAACTGCCTTTAGGATTACACCAATAGGCATTTAATGCTAACTTATATAATTTTAATTTTGCTAACATTTCTACTTTTGATATTTCAGATGTATTTTGTATTAGTTTTGCTAAATCTATATAAAATGGTGAATGTTTTACAACATTCCATATATTGCTATATTTAAATGGTGTATCTTTTACAATGTTCTTTATATTATTAGGAAATGCAATAGAATAATCAATAAGTGAATAATTACGAGTATATTCTCTCCAATTGTTTTCATCACAATAATTACTATGGCTTATAAAAATACATCCTTGACATCTGGAAACTCTATCGTTTACATATACCGCTCTATTTCGTGTTTTATCCGGGATTTCTCTGCCAAACTCAACAACTGATGATGTTGCATTATGATTAGCATCTATGATTGTTCTCAGTTCAAAATATCGTACAACTAAAGTGTCATTTGCTTTATCCAAAATTGACAAATAATCCTTAAATTTATAATGTTTTAAATTGCTTCTTTTTATTAAATATTTGTTATTGCAGTTAGGGCATTTAATTTCTTCATTTACTTTTTTTGTGCTAATAAATGTGGTATGACAATTTGTGCAATAACATTGATTTTTACTAGATTTAATAATTAAATTATGGAAAATTGCTTGTTCTTTTACAAATTTATCCCAACCATTAGGAAAATATGAAATAGAGTCTAATTGTCTTAAAATTTTTCTATGTGCTACTGTGATATAACCCATTATTTTTTCACCTCCTCAAACAAAGAAACTTGATTATCTTTTTTTTCTTCCTTCTTTTCTTCTTGTGATTCTTCTTTTTTTACTTCAGTTTTCTTTGTTTCCTTTTTGGGAGTTGATACTTTTTTATTTATTCCTAATTCTTCATTAGTTTTATTGAAATAGGCCATAGCCCATAGATATACAATATTGTCTTGAACCATTGCTACATTATTTTGAGAAACGGTCCTTGCCTTATTACATATAAATTCATACATACCTTTTATAGTTTTTTCTTCATTATTAAATTTATCTCGTAAACTTTCTTTTTCTTTTATATAATTAAAAATTAAAATAACATTATGATTATTCATTTCTACTGCTTCTTTTTCCAATCTTTCTAAACCATCCATAAATTTCTCCTTCCAAATTTAAGCTACCATTTTAAATCTATTAAATAGCTTATTTTCTTGTTTTTCTTTTTCCATATATAATTTGTAATTCTCTAAACCATATTTTTTTATTTTTGATTCTCGTTCTTTTTGGACCATATTTAATAGTTGTGGCAATTCTTCAAAGGTATAAAAATAAGAGATAAGATTTTTAAAATAAATAATCTTATCCCCACAATAACCTTTTACAACATTAAATCTATAATGATATTTCTTTTTTCCATTATGATCAGCAATTCTAATTCCACAACATACTCCATAATCCAATTTCAAATAAATAGAATTTGTTGTTACTGCATTATATCTGTGCACAGTAAATCCCATATCAAGCAATTTTTGTACTAAAACTTTTGCAATTTGCTTTTCGTTCATTATGCTGCATCTTCCTGAATCTCATAAAAATTGATGTATCTATTTCTATTTATTTTACGAGTAATTGTTTTCATATATGGTTTAATATTTATAATTTCGTTCTCTGGTACATTTATTCTAGTTACTTTTGCTATTTTGGTACCATATTTTGTTGGTGCCTCAACTAAATCTCCAATATTTAATATTTTGTTTGTGTAATATGAATATTCTCTACCATTAAAAGTACGAGGACAGAAGTCGTCCTCATACTTAATACTTATAATATTAGTATTCATTCCTGTTAGCCTCCATTTCTTGCATTCTTTGAAATTCAATATCGTCAAGTTCAGCGTTCATTCTACTTAATAATCCAGAAACACTGATAAAGTCTCCTAAATCTGATCCATTCGTTTCATTAAATTTTAAGAGTACAACCAAAGCATTTGCTAAAATTTGCAATTCATTTTCTGTAAATATCATTTCATTACTATTCATTTGTTTTTTCCCTCCAATTCATTGTAATAATCCTTTAAATCTTTATATAATGTATATTTATCTTGTAGTACATAGAAACCTGCCATTGGGTGATTATACAGTCCTATTACATTATTTTTGTTACGATACTCTTTTTGTATTTCTTCTATTAGTGAATTTGCTTCTTCAACTATAAAATCTCTATTTTCCTCATCAATATCATTGTGTGGATTTTCTACATAATAGATTTGGTCTTGAAGATTTTTAATAATATCTTTTGCTTTACCAATAATAGCATTTTCATCATTTCTAAAAAATTTAGTATTACTTAATTTTTGAAAATACTTATTTATAAAAAACTGCTTAAACATAAATAGCCCTCCTTCTAAAATGGCAAATCATCACCATTACATATAAAATCAGATGTATCATCATTTTTATTTATAGGAGTGGGTGAGTTTAGTATTGCCTCATTATTTTGTTTGTTTTTACTTCCTATAAAATCTATTTCTTCAGCAATAACTTCTGTTACATAATGCTTTTGACCGTTTGGGTCATCCCAAGACCTTGTTTCTAATCTACCAGAAATCGCAACTTGATTTCCTTTAAATAAATATTTTGAAATATTTTCTGCAAGTTTATTCCATGCAATAATATTAAAAAAATCAGCTTGTCTTTCTTCACCAGGTTTAACAAATTTACGATTTACAGCGAGGCTAAAAGAAGCAACAGCTGTATTATTTGTTTGAGTGTATCTAAGTTCTACATCTTTTGTAAGTCTACCAATTAAAATTACTTTGTTCATATTTTTTATTTCCTTTCCTTATTCATCAATTTTTACTGTAATAAATTTTAAAACTTCATCTGTAATTCTATATAGTCGTTCTAGTTCAGAAATACATTGAGGTTTTGCTTCAAAATCTATCTCATAGTAATATGCTTGTTTCTGCTTTCTTATTTCGTAAGCTAAAGTTCTCTTTCCAATGTTTTTAATATCGTTTATTTTTCCAAAATCCGAAATACATTTTATTAGTTTATCTAATATCTTTTTTTGATCCTTTTCTAATAATTTTATATTTAGTAAAAATATTGTTTCATATTTATTCATTTTTTAAATCATCCTTTCCTTATTTATGCGGCATCTCTAAAGATAAACTCTTTATTATGCTCTCTATTTTTTTCTTTCATTTTTCTTTGATTAAAGTAATATTCTTCTAAAAATTCTTCTTTAAAGAGATTTACTTTCTTTTCATGCTTTGATAGTTTGAACATATTAGTATATTTTCTAATATCTCTTTTTTTCATCGAAACCCTTTTATTATTTTTTATAGATACAATCAAAAAAGTCCCAATTAAAATGTAACCATCAAAAAGCCTGTTATATTCTGTATAATCCGTTTGCTTTGATAAATAAATAATTGTATTTTCATTTACTCTTATTTTTTGTAGGTCTTCTCCTAATAGTGATTTTATAAATTTTATATTTGCAGGAATTTTTACTTTTTGTACTTCTTTTCCTGGCATTACTAATAAACTTTTAATTTTCATAAGTGTTCCTCCATTATTTTATTAAGACTATGCAGCAATTTGCATAGTCTCTATATTTTGATAATTTGATATTTCTAAATTTTGTCCTTTTTCTACTTTTGCAATAAGAATTTGAGTATCATTTGAAAAATCCTCAATAAAATTATAATCTGCACAAGATTCGCTATCATCAACAAATAGTGGCAAATTAACACCAGAAATTTTATTTAACATATTGCTAATTTCAAGTGATGTAGCAATAGTTTCAGACCTAGACAAATTTTTAAATTCGTTGCCTTTATATGTAATAATAAAATCCTGTTTAATTTCTCCACTATCTTTTAAAATAGTATAATATTTAATACCGACATTTTTTAAATGTTTTGTTGCATGTTGCATTTTTGCTTCAATATAATTAATTAGTAATTTCTGAGCAATATCTTTTGCTTTTTTATTAGAATCAAGACTATTATATAATTCATCAATATTTTTGTTAAATATTTGTATATCTGCCTTTGCTTTTTGTATATTTTCTCTCTTAACATTTATTGAAGTATTGTATTGGTCTATTTCAGACTTTTCTTTTTCTAATACTTTGATTTGATTTTCTACTTCTGTAATTCGTGTTTTTTGTTTATCTGCATTGTCATTTCCTAGTGCATATAATTTACATTTTTCAACCGCTAGATTTTTCTTTATTTCTTGTAATTCTGTTTCAAGTTTTATTTTATTTGAATAGTCATTTTCTAAATCAGTTTTCATATTTTGTATGGTATTCAAGCGACCTTTATCAGATAATTGTTGTTTGCACATTGGACAATATGATATAGGTTCATTTTTTATTGAAAGATATGTCTTTTTTCCATTTATCATATTGGTAGTTAATGTTTCTATTTGATTTTGATATAAGTTTATTTGACTGTTAAGATTTTCAACAATTTTTAATTGCTTATTTCTCGCTTCAGCTTTTTGGTCAGTCTTTAAGAATGATAATTCCTGCTGTGCAAGTGATAATTCTTCTTGCTTATCGAATGTTTTTAGGGTATCTAGTTTTTCACCAATAAAGTTTTCTGCATAAGCAATTTTTCCTTGTAGATTTTTTATTTTATCTTCGTACATTTTTTTATCATCATTTAACTCTTGAATATATTTTGTAACATTTTTTGGGCATCCTTCTAAAATACTTTTTTCTTCTTTATCTAGCTTATTATAAATTTCTTTAATATCAATTTCAGGCAAGTATTTATCAAGTAATGCTTTTTGGTCTGCAGGTGAACGACTAATAAAATAATTTGAATTTACAATAGATAAAAATAGCTTTTTATCACTGTAATAAGATGTTAATTCATCTTGGCTGATTTGCTTTTCATCTAATAATAAAAAATTCTTTTTGTTATTATACTTATTTTTTAATCTTTTAAGTGTGTGATTAACTCCTAAATTATCAATAAAATGTATTTCTACATAGCAATTATCTGTATTTTTATTTCCAATATATACTTTGTCATCTCCAGTTAGATTACAACCTAAAAATCCCCAAATAACTGCATATAAAATGTTAGTTTTTCCTTTTGCATTTCCACCAGTAATTGATGTAACATCGAATAAATCTGTTTCAAATTCATTCTCAAATTTTCTAAAACCAATGGTTTTTAAATATGTAATTTTCATTTTTAAAATTCTCCTTCCAACTTTTCTAAGCATTTTCCATCAATCCAATCCTCAGTACCATCATTAAACTTAATATTATAATCAAAATAAAAAGGATCACGACAAATAACTTTTGCAATCCTATTTTTATAAATAGTTCCGTTTTCTTTTCCAATGCCATTAACTATAACCATCTCATCTATTTTAAATTTATTGTGCATAGAAATTCCTTTAATTTTTTTATTTTGAGTATTGACATTTTTAGTATTGTTCCTATATAGTATAGGTATAGTGTGAAATTAAAATTTGTGGTAGCAAGATTTATCTATGCTGCTACTTTTTTTGGCATAATGTTCACGAACTCAATATGTTTTGATATAATATTATCTTTAAATTTTTCTAGTTCAATAATCAATTCTGTTCCAATATCGCATTTTTCCATTTCTGCTCTAAATTCTGGTTTTACTATTACATCTGTTGTTTTATCGTTTATATCAGTTACTTTAGCGATTAAATATTCTGTATCTTTTCCAGCTTTTTTAAATGTTTTATATTCTGTGTCATATAAAAAGCAATGTTCCTTGTATGTTTCAGTTTTTTGCTTATTTTGTTCATTTGTTGTTTGCGATTGTTCTGCTTGAGAATCAACTTTTTCATTTTCTGTAATTGGTACAACATTATCAGTATTGACTTTTGTAGATTTTTTTGTAGTGTTTTTTGTTTGGCTATTAGTTTCTTTTTTAGTTGTTTTTACTATTTCTGCTTGATTTTGAATAGGATTATCAACAGTTTTTTGACTTTCTGTGGATACAATAGAATTATTAGTATTTTTTTGATAATTTGAATTAAAATTTTCTGCTTTTACAATATCAATAACAAAATTATTGAATTTTTTTCCTTCAGAATTAGTTTGTTCAATTTGATTTAAGAATATTGTATAAGTTCCTTTTAAAGAATTTCCTAAATATTTTTGAAAATTTATGTATTCTTCTAAATTTGATATAGATTGTTGACCTGTAATTTTCATAATCCAAATTCTGTCCTTACTTATTTCAGGTAATAAAAATTTTAGAGTACCTTCATAATTACAAGCTGGTTTACTAGCACCTTTTTGTTTAATGCAATATTGGCAATCAGAACTACATTCAATGTCTTGCCATTTATTAGACACTTTTTGTTTTCCCTTTGAAGTTCCAGCCATACAATAACAAACAGCTCCGCCTTGATTATATCTAGCTTTACGAATTGATAACGGTTCTTCGTCAAAAAATTGAATATTTAAAGATGTTTGTTTTGGGTATTTTTCATTAAATCTATTCAACATAAAATTCATATTATTATTTTTAGTTGTTGCAATAAAATATCCTAATTCTGTTACTCTTTTTCTTTGATTTACAATTTGTTGCATTCCATGTTGGATTCTACCGACTATTGGTAAATTTGTTTTTGTTACTTGTTCCATATTATTTCATCCTTTCATTTTTATTTATGCTGCAAGTAATTCAGTTTCATAATACCTTTGGCTATTTATTTTTGAAAAATTTATTTTGTAAATAGGGTAAAAGACATTATCAATGATGCACATTTTGATTTTTTCTGCTAAAATTCCTAGTTTCTCTAATTGTGGTACTAATGTAGGTTTAAATTTGTTGTCAACAATAATTGTGTCATCTGTTAAGTTAACAACATTTTGATTCAAAGTAATGTCTGCAAAATGTGATATTTGATTTACATTTGCATCTAAACCATAAAGACTTAATTGTAAATTTCCATTTTTATATGAAGAACTTTCTATAAAACAATTTTTAAATGTTTCTCCATATAATTCCAAATCGAAACCACTTCTCATAATAAAAATCTCCTTCCAATTTTAATTGAATATTTGTGTAAAAAGATTTTTTAAAAATCCTCCTTTCCTTTTATTTATGGGCAAAAAAAGAGAAAGTAAACTAAGCTAAGGGGGCCAGCTTGATTTTACTTTCTTATTTATTAAGCATAACAAATAATCTATATATAAGTTATGTTGTAACCCAAAATTATGCTGTATTTTAATAAATACAGATGTGTTTATTACTAACTTATTTTAGTAATTATGCTATAAAGATAATTCTTTATAGGTAGTTATAGTAAAAACTATAACATAATCTTAATACACATTTATATTTTATTAAGTTTTATAATTTATTTCAATAATTAGTTTCAAAAAAATATTTTTGTTTATATATCAATATTTTCCTTATCTTTTTATGTCTTTTTTTTAGAAAAATATTTTTTTAAATTTTATTCTTTTCAACGTTCCTTTTTTAGATTTTATTTTATACAATATTTGAAAACAAAAAGATGGGAGTTGATATTATGGATAAAAAGAAATGTGATTATTTCATACAAAAGATTTTTGAGATGCAGGAAAAATCAGATTCTTTAAATATGGAAGATGAAGAAATGGTATTAAACCAAAACAAAGTAGCATCAAAATCAAAAGAAATGTATGACTTTATGGCTGATAACCTAGCACCAGATGAAAAAGAAATTTTAAAGGGAATGATGACTAGAAGAAATGATGCAATAGAAACTGCTCATTCAAGAGAAAGTTTTTTATTTTACAAAAATGGCTTTTTAGATGGTATGGGATTTTTACTAAATGCTGTAAGGTATATGTAAAATAATTTTGCTCTATTATATATAGAGCAAAAAATTACTATTAAAAAAATGTAACATAATTGCGATTATGATACATTTTAAGGCAATATTTTAAAAAATATATATATAAAATGTAACATAATCATAAAAAATCATTATGCAAAAATGTAACATAATCAAAAAGGAGTGATTTTATGCTAGAGGGATTTAAGGAATTTATGGAGAATGAGTTAAGATTATCTGAAAATTCTATAAATAGTTATTATAGTGATGTGAAGTTGTATGAGAAATATTATAAAGAATCTTACGCTGAAGAATTGAAGGAATTAGTTTATGCAGATGTTAAAATGTATAAGCAATATTTATTGAACAAAAGTACATCTCCAAAAACAATAAATAGAAAATTGACATCACTTCGTACATATAATGAATTTTTGATTCAAGAAAAACTACAGACAGAAATGGTAATAAAGGATCGTGATTTTATAAGGATACAAAAAACAAAATTAAATAATAACATAATTTCTGTTCAAGATGTAAATAAAATTAAACATTATGCCGCCAAAGACATAAAGGCTTCTAAAAGAGATTTTTGTTTCATATCAATTTTATGTTATGGTGGGTTACGAGCAAGTGAAATAACAAATATAAAGATTGGGGATATAAGACTAAATGAAAGAGAACTTTACATTGTAGGAAAAGGCGAAAAGTTTAGAACAGTTGTTATAAATAATATAATGTATTTTGCTATAAAAGATTATTTGGAAGAAAGACAACAAATAAATACTAAAAATCCATATTTATTCGTTAGTCAAAAAAGTATAAATACTAAGAAACCAGTAAATAGAAATTTCTGCAATAGATTATTGGATAAATATAAAGATGCTTGTAAATTAAATGAATTGCATCCACATTTATTACGACATTTTTATGGAACGAATGCTTTGCATAATGCTGGATATACAATAGAACAGGTTGCAAGTCAAATGGGTCATAGTAATATAAACACAACAAAGGAGTATTTGGATACAGAAAAAGAGGATATGATGGCATTAGCAAATAAATTATAGTGCAAAAATAACAGGCTTCTAAACCTGTTATTTTGGTACTAACTAATATATCGCATGAGCTCTATAACTTGTAATTTATCTAACAAGTTTCTCTATCGAATTGTATTCATCTCCACTTATTTG
>ENA-OPBF01000524-OPBF01000524.1-human-gut-metagenome-genome-assembly--contig:-NODE-524-length-29418-cov-8.827232_pt1 | contig 29418 bp, 28 predicted proteins | sample MGYA00241067_ERZ501450 | MGnify/ENA primary metagenome ERZ501450 (study PRJEB25962, sample SAMEA2042516) | human gut metagenome | biome: human gut; feature: human-associated habitat; material: faeces... | reverse complement strand
TGCCGCACCTCGCTCGCCGTATCGGCACTTAGAATTATGCGGTATTGCCTTAATGGTATTCGGAACAAGGTTTCGGAACGGTCAAGACTGTTCCCTACAGAAGCTTTTTTAGCATGTGGTGGATGATTTATCTTCCTCAAGGACGGGATGAGGGCATCCCACCCTACAGTGCCTAAATAAAAGTACAACACAAAAGCGCACCGCACACCCTATCCAAGGGGTTGCGATGCGCCTTTTATTATTCATTGCTTTCTTGATGGAAAATAATATTATTAAAGCTTCTGCTTCCTTCTTTTCAAAGAAGGAACAAAAACCCCCGTAAATCAATGCAGATGCAGATGGCGGGGCACGCCGTCGATGTAGATGGGGGTCAGCTCGGCCTGGATGAGGGGGCGGGCATAGTGATGGAATGCTTCGGTCACATGCATGCCGTCCGGGCTGATCCAGTCATCCGGCACGCGCTTTTCCAGGTTGGCAACCTTCTGCACATCTACCATCTCGGTTTCGGTGCGGTACGGCATATCCGAAATGCGGCGGATGGCGCACATCTTACCGGTTTCGCCGCGGTAAGCAGCTTCCACCGAAGCACCGCCCACTTGGTATGCCTCGGTAATGTCGGTGCGGCTTGCCAGATGGGAGGCACAGCGCTGCAGGGTAGAGAACTCGATCGCGCGGGTCTTGCAGCCCAGGCGCACATGGATCAAATCCGCCAGGTAGCGGCTGGTGCCGGACAAAATGGCTTTATGGCCAAAAGCATCCAGCTGGCCTGCTGTGGATACCAAATCACACAGGAAAACGCCGTCCTTGTTTTTTACGCCCTCGCTGGCCGCAATGATGACATTGTGGCGGTCTTTTTCAAGCTGGGCTACTTTTTCCAGGAACACATTCTCGTCAAAGGGGCGCTCCGGCAGCAGAATGATGTCCGGGCCGTTGCAGTCAGCCCCGGCAGCCAGGCTGGCGGCACCGGCCAGCCGGTATGGCGGCCCATGATCTCGGCCACCGTTACGCTGCGGATGTTATACACGCTGGAATCGCAGATGACCTCTTTCAGGATGGTGGCAATGTACTTGGCGGCACTGCCGTAACCGGGGGTGTGGTCGGTGTACATCAGGTCGTTGTCAATGGTTTTGGGCACGCCGATAAAGCGGATCTCGCTGCCCTTGGCAGCCCCGTAAGCGGAAAGCTTGGCAATGGTGTCCATCGAATCATTGCCGCCAATGTAGAACACAGCCCCAATGCAGTACTTGGCAAACAGCTCAAACAGCTGCACAAAGGGGCGTTCGTCCGTGGCGGGGTTGGGCAGCTTGAACCGGCAGCTGCCCAGGTAACTGGACGGCGTGCGCTTGAGCAGCTCAATTTCCATCTTGTCGTCAAGGCGGTCATCCAGGTCCACAATCTTGCCCTGCAAAAGCCCTTGAATGCCATACTCCATGCCGTATACATGGGCGGCGCCCAGAGCTTTGGCAGCTTCATACACACCGGCCAGGCTGGAATTGATCACAGCAGTCGGCCCGCCGGACTGGCCGACCAGTACATTTGTTCCCCAAGACATAAGAAAGCCCTCCTTATTTTTGCAGCCATCATGCTATCTTAATATGATACACCCTAGTGTACACGAAAGTACGACTTAAAGCAAGTACTTTGCGCACCGGAGGTTTTACAGCTTCACGCCCATTTTTTCCAGCGCAAACAGCGCTGCGCCCAGGCTGCCGCACAGTTGGCTGTACTCGCTGACCTCCACCGGGGCTTTCAGGGCGGTTTCCAGCTCTTTCACAACGCCGCGGTTGCGGGCTACACCGCCTGTCATCATAAAGGGGGCCACGCCGCCGGTGCGGCGGGCCAGGGCAGCGGTTTTGCCCGCAACAGATTTGTTCAGGCCGTGGATGATATCCGCCGGTGCGGTGCTGCGGGCAATCAGGCTGACGACCTCACTTTCCGCAAACACGGTACACATGCTGGAAATGGTCACATCGTTGTGCCAGTCCAGGCCAAGCTCGCTCATCTCCGGCAGCTTCATCTGCAGGGTGCGGGCCATCATCTCCAAAAAACGGCCGGTACCGGCGGCGCATTTGTCGTTCATCGCAAAGGTTTCAACAGCGCCGCTTTCGCTCAGGCGGATCACCTTGGAATCCTGCCCGCCAATGTCGATCACGGTGCGCACGGCGGGGTCCAGATGATGAGCCCCGCGGGCATGGCAGGTGATCTCGGTCACGGCTGCGCCGTCATCGCCCAGGAACTCGCGCCCGTAGCCGGTGTATACCTTGGAACCCAGGTCGCTTTCGGCAATGCCTGCCATCGTCAGGGCCTGTTCCAGTGCCTGGCGGGCGCCGGTTGCAGCCCCGGCGCCGGTGGGCACAATGGCCCAGCCGCAGATCTTTCCGCTGCGATCCAGGATCACGGCATCGGTGCTGGCAGAGCCGCTGTCGATGCCGGCGGCATATTGTGCGTTGGTGTTCATGGCGGGGGCCTCCTTGTTTTCGGTATCGGGAACGGCGTTCAGGCTTTCGGCAAATGCGCCCAGGCGGGTGCTCAGCTGCCCGCCGCCGCTGGTAAAGGTCTGGCGGGAACAGTCGGTTTCAATTTTTAATACCGGCAGATGGAACTGCTCCGGCGCGGTCAGGCCGGGGGCGTAATAATCACAGAACTGCACGGTGTGGTACACAATGCCAACGGTCTGGCCGTCCACCAGGGCGGCGCGCTCACTGACCGGGGCATCCATCCGCATGCAGGGCATCTGGCCCAGCAGGGCGGCGGCGTAACCGGGCAAAAAGTCCTCCAGTGCGGCGGGGGCAACATCGGCAAGCTCACGGTTGCCGGTGCAGGTAGCATCCACCACGGGCAGGGCAAAGGCTTTCTGCACGGTATCATACAGCACGCTGCCGCCATGGGCACCCAGCAGGGTCAAATGCGGACCCTCGGCGTGTGGTTTGTGCACAAAAAAGGCGTGGGCGCGCTGGGCGTCGAATTCCTGCCCGGTGTACCGCTGCAGGGCATCCGCCAGCCTGCGCAGGTCCCGCGCAAAGCGGGCGCGGGTGGCCGGGGTGCTCTGGTGGGGGACGGGCAGCAGCTGCAAAAATTCCATCTTACCACTGGCAGCCAGCACATCGTAAACGCGCAGCATGGCATCGCAGCAGTTGGTCAGCACCAAAGCCCGGATGCCGGATTGCTCCACCTGTTCCAGCACAGCCTTGGCGTAACCGCACAGGTTGGCGTGGGCGCAGCGCTCCGCGCAGGAAAAACTTTCCGCCAGCGGATCCAGCGCCGAGAAGGTGGCCCCATACCCGGCAAACAGCTCCAGCGGGGCGTATTTGCAGGCATAATAAATCGTTTTGCTCATACCAGCGCCTCCTGTTTGCTGTGCAGCATCTCCAGGAAAGCATCCAGCCGGGTGGCGGTCTGGCCGTCCATCGTATTGGCGCGGTCGCAGCCATCGCCGTCCAGCAGCAGCACCGGGTAGCCCTCGGCTTCCAGTGCGCTCTTGAACAGCTGTGCGGCCCCCATCGTCTGCTTGCAGCCCCATTGGCAGAAGTAGACCACCCCGTCGATCTGCTGCATGCGGCACAGCTCCAGCGCGCGCTGGATGCGGTGCTGGGCGCTGCCGTTAAAGATGTTGTTCACCAGCCGCGCGGCCATGCTCTCAAACGGTTTGTCCGGATCCATGCAGCAGCCTAAGGTATCGGCGTTCATATCGCAGGTAATAAGCTGGTTTTCTGCCGAGAAATTCAGCCGCTCCCGCACGGGCGCCTGATAAAACGGCACGGCGTGCGCCCACAGCAGCCGAGTGCCGCCACCCATGGGGCTGGCCTCGATATCCGCCAGCAGCTTGCGGGCGTACTGTTCAGCCTGCGGGGTGCCCAGCATGGTGTGGGTCACAAACACTTCGTAAAATTCGGAGGTGACATCGTTGTGCAGGTTCCGCCCGGCCTTGGCGGCCTGTGCCTGCTGCAATAGTTCCAGCGTGCGGCCGCTGTGGGCGACTGCCTGCTGCAGGGCCGCTTCGTCCAGCTTCTGGTGGGTCGCATCCTCCAAAAAGGCGGCGAACTCTCGCAGGCGGTCGGAAACTTCGGCCACAGCGTACTCGTCGTGGTCATAGGGCACATCCAGATAAAAGTGGGGGATGCCGTAATGCTGCGCCAGCCGCCGGAAGGTCAGGTTGTTGGCATCGCAGGCAATGGAGGTGCAGGCAGTGAACAGCGGCTTGCCCGCCGTGCCGGAAAGCCCCATGCCCAGCAAAGCCTTGTGGTAGCTGCACAGCGTGGGGCTGATGCCTGCGCTCTCGGCATAATGGATAAAGCCGCGCTCGGCTGCGGCACCGTTCAGGTAACAGGCGGTGGCTTCGGCAAACATCGGCAGCAGGTGGAAGGCGTGCAGCAGTTCACAGGGCATAAAGATATTGACCAGCGCCGCCCGCTGCGGGTGGGCCAGGGGCGCAATCATGGCGTCCATGGCGATCTGTGCCGCATACTGCCGCGCGGGGGTGAGCTCTTTTTCCGGGGCAAGCAGCAGCTGCACATCCTTGGCGCGGTAGCCCAACAGCAGCAGCTGGCGGGCAAGCTCCGGCTTGGGAATGGCGTCATCCACCAGCTGGCCAAAGCGGTCAACGATATTTGGCATAGGGGGTTATCCTTTCAACACATAGGTTTCAATGGCCTTGGCAACGCCGTCATGGTTGTTGTCGTCCGTTACATAGCGGGCGGCGGCCAGAACATCCGGTGTGGCGTTGCCCATCGCAATGCCGTACCCGGCGGCCTGGATCATGGCAAGGTCGTTGCCGGAATCGCCGCAGGCCATCACCTGGTTCATCGCCAGGCCCAGGGTATCGGCCAGCGTTTTTAATCCGCTGCCCTTGGTCACGCCGGGGGCGTTGATCTCCATGTTGTTGGGAATGCTGGAAGTAATCTCAACATTAAACCGGCTGGCAACAGCCTGCCAGGCGGCATCGCGGGCGGCATTGTCCCGATAGGTGATGCTGAACTTTTCCACCTCGTGCGGGTGGGCGGCGAACACTGCGTGCATGTCATCCACCACAATGCGGCTGTCGCGCAGGTAGCGGCGCAGGGCAGGGGGCATCAGGGCAAGGCCGTCATTGGCACCAAAATAATCGGTGTAGGCTTTGCCGCCGATAAAAATGCCCATGGCACCGCCCGTTGCGGCCACGATATCATAAATGTCGCTGGCAAGGGCAGCATCAAACGGCAGGTTGACCAGCGGTTTGCCGGTGGAAAGCTCCACCACGCTGGCCCCGTTGGAAGTCAGGGCATACCGCACGCCGGGAATGCGCAAAAACGCTTCCGGCACACCCGATGCCACACGCCCCGTTGCGGGGATGACATCAACCCCTTTAGTAATGGCAGCGCGGATGGCTTCCAGCGTGCGGGGTGTGATCTCTTTTTCATCATTGAATACGGTGCCGTCCAGATCCAATGCAACAAGACGGATATCGGGCATAACGGACCCCTCCTTTGTTATATTTCACCAAAGATTTTAGCGCATTTTCGGTCATTTTGCAAGGGCGCCTTGCATTTGCTATGCCAAGTATGGTAAAGTGACATCAGCCCTTTGCATATTGGCACAGGGCAGGGAGGGGAACGCGATGCAAACCGAACAACAGTCGTTGCGTGCGGCAGCCGGGCAGCGCTTTTGGCAGATCGATGCCCTGCGCGGGCTGGCACTGCTGAATATGCTGGTTTACCATGCCATGTATGACTGGGTGTATATTTTTGGCCATGCCAGCGGCTGGTACGATATCTGGTCCACGCACTGCCATGTGTGGCAGCAGTATATCTGCTGGAGCTTTATTCTGCTTTCGGGTTACAGCTTTACCCTATCCCGCCGCCCGCTCAAGAACGGCCTGCTCACGGCGGCCTGCGCGGTGGTGCTGACCGTGGCAACCGCCGTTGCCATGCCGGAGGAAGTCATCTGGTTCGGCGTGCTGCACCTGCTGGGCTGTGCGGCCCTGCTGACCTGTCTGCTGCACCCCGCGCTGGAAAAGCTGCCCCCGCTGGCAGGGGTTACGGGCAGCGCGGTGCTGTTTGCCCTGCTGAACCAGCTGCCGCAGGGCTGGCTGGGGTTTGAGGGAACGCACCTGGCGGCCCTACCCGCCGCCTGGTACAAGCCGAATCTTTTCTGGCTGGGTCTGCCAGATCTGACGGTGTTTTCCTCATCGGATTATTTCCCGCTTTTGCCGTGGGTGTTTTTGTATTGGGTGGGGTACTTTTTTGCGCGGTGCTTCCGCGCCCGCTGCACCGCGCAGCCCGGCCTGCCGCCCAAAGCCCTGCGCCCCCTGTGCGCCGTGGGCAGCCGCACGCTGCTGATTTATATGCTGCACCAGCCGGTGATTTACGGTGCTTTGCTGGGGCTGCACGCATTGGGGTTGGCATAAAGTTTGGGTAAAGAAAAAAGAAGAAAGAATAATGAATAATGGATGTGTGCCGCCCACGGCGTCACATTTTAACCAAGTCAGTTGCTCCGGCAAAAAGCATTCCAGCCAGAGCAGCCAACCTATTTTATTTGCGCCGCTGCGGGCGGCGCACCAGCATTATTCTTTATTCATTATTATTTATTATTTTGTATAAACTATTGCCCAGACCCCGCGTATGAGGGCAAAAAACTGAACTTTTTATGAAATTTCAAAAAGTGGGCCAGAACGCGTAAAATCGTGGTTGACAGGAGCCTATAAAGTATAGTATAATTTCAGTTACTGGTTGATTGTAATTTTGATTGACCGGCAAACTCCTGTCTCAGACCAAGGGAGGGAAAAAGATGTCGGAGATCCGTGTCAAAGAGGGCGAATCCCTTGAGAGCGCCCTGCGCCGTTTCAAGCGCAGCACTGCCCGCAGCGGTGTTCTTGCTGAGGTGCGCAAGCGCGAGGCTTATGAGAAGCCGTCTGTGCGTCGCAAGAAGAAGTCCGAAGCCGCCCGCAAGCGCAAGTTTAAGTAATCCGGAGCCATCGCAGCGGCTATGCCGCCGTTTTCGATAACCGTGTTTACCCAAAGGAACGGCAGAACAGGTTCGCAGAGATGCGGGCCTGTTCTTTCTTTATATCTAAAACCCGGGGTGGCGCTTGCCCGCTGCCCCGCGCTTATAATAAGGTAGTTTGTCTATGCTTCTTACCCCTGAATATATTTTCCGTGCCATTGAGGCCATCACGCCGGAGTTCCTGCGCCAGCACGGTATCACCGCCCTGGTGCTGGATGTGGATAATACCTTGACGGGGGATGGCAGCCAGCAGCTGGATGCCACCGTGCAGCAATGGCTGGATACTATGCGTGCCGCGGGTGTGCGGTTGACGATTGTTTCCAACAATACCGCCGCCCGCGTGCGCCCCTTTGCGGACCGTGTGGGCCTGGCTTGGGTGCCGCTGGCCTGCAAGCCGCTGCCGGTCGGCCTGGCCGTTGCCCGCCGCCGCCTTGGCGTTCGCAAAAATCAGATGGCCATGGTGGGCGACCAGATCTTTACGGACCGCCTTGCCGCGGGGCTGTACGGCATCTCCTGCCTGTATACCATGCCGCGTGGGGGCGACCACCAGCGCGGTGTGCAGTTCAAGCGCAGGTTTGAACCCTACTGGCTGGACCGGTATTACCAAAAAGGGGGCCGCCTGTATGAGTGAAGCACCGCGCTTTGGCACGGCTGGGCTTTCGGACAGCTACCGTGTCCGCAGCTTTGACCCGCAGGCCATGGCGGAGTATACGGCTTCCTTTGGGCTGACGGCGTTTGAATACCAGTGTGGGCGCGGTGTGCGCCTGGGGCTGGATAAAGCCGCCGCCTTAAAAGAAGCGTTTGATGCAAAAGGCATCACTTTCTCGGTCCATGCGCCGTACTACATCAGCATGAGCAGCCTGGAGGAGGACAAGCGGCTGAACAGCGTGAACTATCTGCTGCAAAGCTGCGCACTGGTCAAGGCACTGGGCGGCCGCAGGGTCATCTTCCACGCGGGCAGCTGCGGCAAGCAGAGCCGGGAAGCCGCACTGGAAAAGGCGCTGGACACCATGCGCCGCGCCGTTCAGGCCGTGGATGAAGCCGGTTATGGCGACTGTATCCTTTGCCCTGAAACGATGGGCAAGGTGAACCAGCTGGGCACGCTGGATGAAGTGCTGGCCCTTTGCAGTGTGGATGAACGCATTATTCCCTGCGTGGATTTTGGCCACCTGTATGCCCGCAGCCAGGGCACCGAGCTGAACGATGAGACCGCCCCGGCAGATTACGCCGCCATCCTGGATGCCATTGCCGCAGCCTTGCCGGGGGAGCGGGCCAAAAAGTTCCACGCGCATTTTTCCCGCATTGCCTACACCAAGGGTGGGGAAAAATGCCACCTGACTTTTGCGGATACCGAGTTTGGCCCGCCGCCTGCCCCGCTGATGCAGCTGCTGAAAACCCGTGGCCTGGCGCCCACCATTATCTGTGAATCCGCCGGAACCCAGGCCGAGGATGCGGCGGCGCTGAAAAAACTGTATGAACAAGGCTGAGAAAGCCCAAAAACAGCCAACAAAAGCCGAAAAAAACCAAAATATCACCCGAAAATCCCGCTAACCTCTTGCAATACTGGCGCTTTTCGGGTAAAATACTTACAGGTATGACAATGCAATGGCATTGCTTGATGGGCGGCGGGGCCGCTTTTTCAAACAGGCCCGATTCTAAAATTATGGAGGAGTTCCTATATGATCTCTGCAGGCGAATTTCGTAACGGTGTAACTTTTGAGCAGGACGGCCAGGTCCTTCAGGTCGTTGAGTTCCAGCATGTTAAGCCCGGCAAGGGCGCTGCTTTTGTGCGCACTAAGACCAAGAACGTGATTACCGGTTCCGTTGTTGAAACCAGCTACAACCCGACCGCTAAGTTCCCCCAGGCTTTCATTGAGCGCCGTGAGGTTACCTACTCTTACGAGGATGGCGACCTGTACTATTTCATGGATAATGAAACCTACGAGCAGATCCCCGTTGCCGCTGCCGATGTGCCGGAAAACTTCAAGTTCTGCAAAGAAAACGAAATCTGCAAACTGCTGTCCTACAAGGGCAAGGTTTTCAGCGTTGAAATCCCCAACTTCATCGAGCTGGAAGTTACCGAGACTGAGCCTGGCTTCAAGGGCAACACCGCTACCAACACCCTGAAGCCCGCTAAGGTTGAGACTGGTGCCGAGATCCGCGTGCCCCTGTTCATCAACGAGGGCGACAAGATCCGCATCGATACCCGCACCGGCGAGTATATGGAGCGCGTCTGATCTTAAAACAAATGGCCGGGCCGTGGTTTTTGCCGCGTCCCGGCTTTTTTGGAAAATTGCAAAAACAAACACCCTGTTTACAGTGCGTGAAGGAGGTTTTCCCTTATGGCTATGGATCTGAATGCAAAGGCCGCTTACATCCGCGGTATGATGAAAGGGATGGAGTTTGACCCCACCACCCAGGAAGGCAAGATCATTGTTGCAATGATGGACCTGCTGGAAGAGATGGCCGATGTTGTGAGCGAGCATGACGATGCCCTGGATCAGGCTTTTGACGAGCTGGACGCCATTGATGAAGATATGGATGATCTGGTGGACAGCATCTTCGGCGATGACGATGAGGACGAAGATGAGGACGAGGATGACGACGGCGCATTTGAAACCAGCTATGAAGTCACCTGCCCCAACTGCGGTACCGTCAACATTGTGGATGAAGACACCCTGATGGACAGCGATAAGATCGTCTGCGCAGAGTGCGGCGCAGCTTTCGATGTGGAAGTTCTGCCCGACGATGCCGAGATGCCCGCCGATGCAGAAGCCGAAAGTACCGATGTGACCATCGAGTAAGCGGTTAAGTGCACGAAATAGAATAACAGATAGAAAATCACCCCTGTGGCCGGATTATTCTGGCCGCAGGGGTGATTTTTTGATTATTGGGGAAGAAAGTAATTTGCAGCGAGGTTGCAAACGCTGCCATAAACCTGTAGACGATGCGTAGGGGACGATACTTGACCGTTCCGAAACCGTAAGACAATATATCATTATAAAATTTGTGATGCTCAATGATGTAAAAGCTCCGGCGTGGTCAGGTAGCAACGCCCTGCGGCACAGGGATGAAGTACAACAAAAACAGCCCGGTCCAAACGGACCGGGCATTGTGGGTTCCTGTTTACTTTTTCTCGTTCTTCAGCTGGTTGCGCAGCATGATATCGCCAAAGGTCAGGGCGTTGAACAAACCGCCGGCCTTGTTGGCCTGGCGCACAATGCGCGCCGGCAGAGGCTTGCTTTCATCGGTGGAAAGCAATACAATGTGAACCTTATCGGCCACGTCGGCATTGCCTTCCTTTTTGGTGGTCAGCACCTGCAGGTACACAACATAGGGGTCATGCATAGAACCATAGTAAATATCGTTGCCGCAGCGCACCAGCGGGCGGCCCTTATAGGTCAGACTGGGGGTAAAAGCCATCTCTTACAACCTTCTTTCGCTGTTGTTGTATCCGAAAAGCCAAAAATATAGCCTGTTTCTACAAACACAGCCGAATTTTGCCTTAAATCCGCCTTGCGTTTGCGAAATATGCGTCATTTTCTTTGTTTTCAGCTACACCTTAATCAATAAAAAATATTATACCATACAAGATAGGGGATTACAAATCTAATTTTTCGCTTTCGATCTTTTCTTCGTTCAAGGCAACGCGCTGGGTCAAAATGCGCACCTTGCTGTCCAGCTGACTGAGCCGGATGGACATAAAAAACTGTTTGGCCAGCAGCAAAAAGATGATGACGATATAAACAAAATTGATGGGGCTCTGGAACCCAAGCAGATACGCCGCCCAGTAGGCAATGCCGGGAAAGATGGCCAAAATCAGCAGAATGCCGCTGAACAGAAGCCAGAAAATGGTATCTTCGATCTGCACCTTAGCCAAACGCACGCGGCGCAGAATATAGGTTGCGGTGATCAGGCTGCCCAACACAAGGCATACACGGATAATTGGCTGATCAAACATGGCTTACAGGCTCCTTTCCGGGTAAGGCGTTTCGGTGTCCCGCTTGCGGAACCACTGAATCAGCAAAATGGAGATGGACATTTTGACCATATATTCAATGCTGCGCCAAAAGGTCAGGTAGCTTTGACCGGCCTCGCGCTCGCCCATTGTAACTTGTACTTCGCGTACCACAGCGCCGTTTTTGATCAGGTAACTGATGGTATCCGGCTCCGGGCCATAGTTCAAATTTTGGGCAAATTCTTCCACCATGGCGCGGTTGAACAGCCGCATGCCGCTGGTGGGGTCGCAGATGGCACGGCCGGTGGTCAGCCGGATGGACCAGCTGATGATGTAACTTCCCAGCATGCGCAGGCTTTTGGGCTTTTTCACCGTCAAAAAGCGGCTGCCAATCACGATGTCGGCCCCGCTTTCCAGCTCTTCCAGCATGGCGGCGATATATTCCGGTCGGTGCTGGCCGTCAGCATCCAGCTGCATGGCGCAGTCATACCCGTTTTCGGCGGCATAGCGCAGCCCGGTCTGGAATGCACCTGCCAGCCCCAGGTTGACCGGCAGATCGATCAAGCGGAACCCATGTTCCCGGCAGATGGCCGCGGTTTTATCACGGCTGCCATCGTTGACTACAACATAGTCATACTGCGGGTAGTTCTTGACAATGCCGTTGACGACCTTGACAATATTGGCTTCCTCATTATATGCAGGAATAACAATCAGCAATTTTGACATAACAAATGTTCCTTATCCACTTGCCCGGCAAACACCGGGCAGATGTCAGCTTTGGTTTATGATCCCCATCATTTTATCAAATACGGCATCCCATGTAAAGTGCGCGTACACATTGCGGTACGCCGCCTCGGCACAGGCATGGGCGCGGGCGGGATCATCCAGCAGGGTCTGCAGCCCGGCGCGGATGGTTTCCACCGTGGCGTCCTGTGGCTGGCCGGGCAGCACAATGCCGTGGGTATCGTCCGGCAGCAGCTCCTCGGTTCCGGCGGTACGGGTGCACACGATGGGGCAGCGGCAGGCCGCGGCTTCCAGCAAGGTGGTGGGAAAGCCCTCGGCATACCGGGTGGGCAGACAGTATACATCTGCCTGCCGCAGCAGCTGAACCACCGCATCATGCGGCAGGGCACCGGGGGTAACGGCCCCAAGGTCCGCCAGTTCCTGCTGCTGCGGACCGCTGCCAGCCGCCACCAGAACAACGCCCGGCAGCTGGGCCACGGCCTGGGCTAATAATCCGGCACCCTTTTCGGGAATCAGGCGGCCCACAAACAGCACGATCTTACGGTCGCCAAGGTTCAGCTTGGCGCGCCAGTCTGGCGCGTGGGCGGCTTCCTGTTCCAAAGCAGCGGGGTCAATGGCGTTGGGCATGGTTCCTGCAGCCGTAATGCCAAAGGTGTGCAGCCAGCGGCAGGCAGCGGCGGAAACGCCATAGAACGGCGCGCCGGTGCCGCGCACCAGACGGCAGGCAACCTGCTCATACAGCCGCCCGCAGGTCCCCAGCAGGCCGTTGCCCATCGGCATGTATCCGGTGGAATGGTCAATAACCAGCATAGGGATACCGCGGCGCTTGGCCGCGCGGGCAGCCCAGACGCTTTGGGTGTACATGCGGGTCTGCACCACGCAGAAATCGAGCTTTTGCGCCCAGATTTGCGCGGTCAGCGCGTGGAAGCGCGCCCCCGGCTTGATAACGGGAAAGCGCCCGTTCATGACAGGCCAGACGGGCAGGCGGTAAATTTCAATGCCATCCCCGTCAATTTCGTGCTCCGGCAGGTTGGGCAGAGCACTGGTAACCACAATGGCGCGGTGCCCGGCGGCAACAGCGCGGCGGGCGAGGTTCCAGGTGTAGCGCTCCACACCACCCACCGTGGGCAGGTACTGCGCAGAAAAGTAACAAATCGTCATCGGGCAATCACCGCAAGCATGGCGTTCAGCAATACCCCGGCGTTGACTACGCACAGGCAGCAGACCAGGGTACAGGCGGACTGTTTGCCGCTGGCAACCTGGACCCGGCGGGGCAGGCAGGTAAGCAGGAACAACGGCAGCACGGGCAGAAGATACCGCCCCTGGAAGCCGTAAACGGTCTGGTAATAGGTCGGGGTCCACACAAGGCAGCCGGCAAAGGCCAACGCGGCGCACAGCAGCGCGGCCAGCGCACACCACACCCGGTAGCGCCCCTGGGGCAGCCCCGGCACGGGAACATCCTGCGCCGGAACGGCGGCATACCACAGCAGCAGGTAGAGCGCCAACACCCAGAACCAGGCCAGGTCCAGCGAGCTGTAGCTTAAGCTGCCGCCCACAAGGCCGCGCACCCAGTTGTCGGCATCCTGCACCACGCTGCGTACCAGCAGCATAGCCACGGCGGGCAGATTGTGCAGAATGTAACCGGGGGTAAAGGTGGTCTGGTCTTCCTCGCTGGGGGTGCTCTGGCTGTCCCGCACGGTACGGACAGTTTCGATCTCTTTGATCAGCACATTGCGGTCCAGCGGGTAGCGGTCATCCTCCACGCCGGGGTAGATCTGGCAGGCGGAAAGCAGCTCTGCACATTCATCACTGCTGAACATGGATTTGAAAAAGTCACGGCGGTCAGCAGGGGCCAGCCGTTCCCGGCACATTTCGGCGTCGGTGGTCATCAGGTCGCGGTCCAGGTAAACCAGGGAAGCCGCACTCATGAATTCATCATCGGTCAGGCTGGAATGCTCCACTTCCTCCGGGCTGAAGAAAAAGCTCTGGCCCAGAACGGCGGCGGTCACATCGCCCTCCTGCAAGGCCTGCACCCAGAACTCCAGCTCCTTCTGCGGGATCTCGGTCACGCCCTCCACGCAGTAATACAGGCGGCGCACAAAGTTGGAAGCCGTGTTTTCGCGGTACTCGGCAGGCATGTTGGCAAACCGGTTGGAGGTTTTGCCGTCACCCGCGGCAGGGGCGGCATGCAGAGTACGATTGTCAGCTGTCTCTGTTGCTGTATAAGAAACCGCGGCAGCCGGGGTAGAACCCTGTGCGGAGGTGGTTTCCGTCTGAGTAGTCTGATTTTCAAACCCGGCAGAACCGGCCACCGAGGTGACCAGCACAGCGCGGTTGATGCTGAGCGCCAGCAGCACGCATCCAGCCAGATAAGCGGCTTTTTTGGTTGCGGCGCTCTGGCCAAAGCGGCTGTTGGGAATCAGCAGGAACAACGCTGCCAGCGGCAGGTAAACCAGTTTGGCCGGTGCCAGCAGGATGCCGAACACCGCCAGCGGCAGCCACAGCCGCACCGGCAGCACCGTGCCGTCCTTGCAGCCAAAAATCGCCTGCATGCACAGCGCAGTAAAGGCAAACGCCAGCCCCAGCAGCAGGGAATCCCGGCTGAAAGAAGCCGCCAGATGCAGCGTCATGGGCAGCAGGGCCGCCGCAGCGAATACCCGCTTGCCAAACGGCGCGGCTTTAACGGCCAGCGTCGCTAACAAAGCGAACACAATTAAATTTGCTGTGCGCCCCAGCATCAGCGCCGGAACAAAGCCAAGGTGAAAAACATATGCCAGGAACACCGCCGCCGCGCTGAACAGGTACAGCGTGGGATTGCGGTCAGTCTGCAGTTCTTCCAGCGCAGTGTGGCTGTCAAAACTGTCAGGGGTGGTGGTGAACAGGTTTTCGCTCAGTTCCTGCCAGCTGAACACGGTGGTCTTTTCGTTTTGCAGCAGGGGGTCAAAGTCGTGCTCGCGGCGGTAGGTCATATCCAGCGGCACATTGCCCATCCGCCATTCATCCGGCGAGAGCATGTTGGCCCATTTGCAGGCTAAAGTAAAGGACTGGTTGATGTGGTATTTTTCGTCCGGCGCGGCATAGGGCGGCAGCACAAAGCTGTACAGTATGCCAAAGCAGAGCACCAGCACAAACACCAGCCGGTGCAGCGGCATGCGGCCCCGCATGGCAAAATAAATGCCAAGGAACACCACAACGCTGGCCAGCAGCCCGACCAGCAAAAAGAACCGGGTCAAAAATCCGCCAATCTGTTTGTAAGTCACCAGCAGCGCCAGCGTGCCGTCCACGGCTTCGCCGTTTACGGTAAAGGTATCATTCCACAGCACAGCGCCGTTGCTGCAGCCCACGGTCAACCGGCCGGAACCGGTATACTCCGGTTTCAGGGTCACGCGGTAGCGGCGGCCTGCGCTGCCGGTCACGGGGGTATCCAGCCCCATGCCGGTGTACTGCCCGGCCACAATGTTCGCCATATCGCCGGTGGAGCGGGCCAGCACCTCGCCGGTGTCGGCATCGGCAAGTTCCAGGTGCAGCTCACCGGTGGGTTGGCCGTTGCTGGTGCCAAACACAAAGGCCATGGCCAGCAGGTCATTGTCGGTATCAAAGGTCTGGGCAGCGCCGTTGGCTTCGTCCAGCTCGGCGCTGTACTGGCTGTAATCATCGCTGATGCGCTCCGACAGGCTCTTGTCATTGTTGGGGCGCACCGCGGCCAACCAAACCAGCACCACGGCCAGCAGGCAGGCAGCAGCGGCGCACAAGGCGGTGCCCAGCGGGCTTTTCAGAAAATCCTTTATTTTGCTCATACGGGCTCCTCCCGGTTTTGGTGGTTCAGCGTTCAGGGGGTGTCCAAAACAAACACCGGAATATTTAACGTTTCAGCCGCACCCATCAAATCTTTGCGCCAAAGGCTTTTTTAACGGCGGCAGGCAGGCGGCCGTCCCGCAGCAGGATCTCTTCCGCTGTGCCGCGCACAGCGCCCTCGCCGCCTTTTTGGCGGCAGATGAAATACGCCCCCCCTGAATGTCTATGAAAATATTGTCCTGCCGGTGGCAGGCCACAAAGCCGCACAGGGCCATGGCGGTCAAATCGTTCAGGTCATCGCCGCAATAGGCAACATCCTGCTTGGTCAGGCTGTGCTCAGCCATAAACTTGCTCAAAAAGGCGGCTTTGTCGTGTACGTTCTGGAACAGATAGTCAATGTGCAGGTCCTGGGCACGGCAGCGCACGGCTTCACATTCGCGCCCAGTGCAGATCATAACCTGCATCCCTGCCGCGCGGGCCAGCACGATCCCGGCCCCATCCTTGATGGCAAACTTTTTCAGCTCGTTGCCGGTGGAATCATAGTACACGCCGCCGTCTGTCATGGTGCCGTCTACATCCAGAACCAAAAGTCGAATCATGGGCAAACCTCGTTATTTTGCGTATTCGCTTGGGGTGATAAAGGTCACATCCAGCCCGCAGGCTTTGATGGCACCTGCCATGGCGGTGTTGAACGCAGCTCCGCGCCCGGTGTGGGCGTGCAGCAGGCTGTCGGCATAGGCGGGGGTACCGGGCTTGTAGCCATCGGCCCCGGCCAGCAGCACGGCCTTGGCACCGCACAGCCGCAGCAGCCGCAGCAGCATCAGTACACTGTTGCTCCCAAGGGATGCATTCTGCACATCCGGGGCAGCCAGCCGGTCATAATTGACCGCCAGCGCCCCCTGCGGCAGCGGCCGCAGGTTGGAGGTGAGCACAACAGGGCAGGGCAGGGCAGCAAGGTCCAGCTTTTCAAACCGCTTGCTGTTGGTAAAAAATGCGTAATCCGGCTGGCAGAATTCCGGGCAGAAGTTGGCTGAAACAATGCAGTCCGCCTTGGCGGCGGCCACAGCGCTGCGCCCAGCTTCCTCCGCCAGGCTGGCACCGGGGGCCAGCACCAGCACGGTCTTGCCGCCAAACGCGGTGCGCAGGGTATCCAGCGCGGCGGTGTCGTCAATGGCACGGTTCTGGTATTCGCGGTACAGGCGGTCGGCATAGTCTTTATCGTATGCGGTGGCCTTGCTGCGGTCAAAACCGGCCAGAATATGGTTGATGTCCCGGTTGGTCAAATCGCCTTTGTCCAGATAATGCTCGGCGTAATCGCGGTGCAGGTTGTACCGTGCGCTCAGGAAGTAAGCCGGGGTGTACCCCCAAGCTGTCTCGCCTTTCAGCGGGGCGATATGATCCTGGATGGCGTCCATCATCTCGTCAATGTCATAATGGCAGCCAAGGGTCTCGTTCATATAGTCGGCAATCAGCTCAATGGGCAGGTTGCCGGGAATGCGCCCCATGCCCATCAGGCTGCCGTCCACAGTGGTATCGCGGCCCAGGTGCTTGTCCAGAAATTCCTGCGCCAGGCAGAAAGAGAGCGCCATGTTCTCATGCAGGTGCAGCCCCACGCGGATATCCGGGGCCAGGTTGTGGTCCACCAGGCTGACGATGCGCTCTAAGTCACGCCGCCGCATGCTGCCGAAGGTATCCACAATGGAGAACTGGTACGGGTGAATCTCGTTTACCTGGTCTAAAATCCACAGCAAGTCTTTGTCGGCATAGCCCATAATGTTGATGGGGTTGATGGACAGCTTGTACCCGCGGGCCTTGACTTCGCGGGCAAAATCCATGCCTTCGCGGATATCGTAATCGTGGGCGGTAATGCGCAGCATCTCAATGCCGTGCCCCTCATAAGGGGACAGCTTGGCAATATCATAATTGGAGCGCATGGCCATGCCGCTGTACATGGTGCTGCCGGTGTGGGCAGGCAGCAGTCTGTTCAGCTCTTCAATGGTGTTGCAGACGGTCACATCGGGGTTGTAGCCATCCACATTGCGCAGAAAGCCCACTTCCACAATGTCAGTCCCGGCGCGGGTCAGCGAGGCGATAATATCTTTGGCTGCAGCAAAGCCCCAGTTCCAGCTGTTCACATAGCCGCCATCACGCAGGGTGCAGTCCAACAGTTTAATATCGGGCATTTATTCTTTTCCTTTCAGGATTTCGCTCACAAGGGCAAGGTCCTTGGGGGTGTCAACGCTCACAGTCTTGTACGGGCTGACGATGGCATGTACCTTGTGGCCGTTTTCCACAAAGCGCATCATATCGTTCTCTTCGGCTTTTTCCAGAATGGACTTCGGTGTTTCGTGGTAGAACGCCAGCGCCCGGCGGGAGTACAGCTGGATGCCGGTCACCTTCTCGTATTCAAAATCCAGCGTGCCTTTGGGGTAGGGAATGGGGCTGCGGGAGATCATCAAAATTTCCCGTGCGGCGTTGGTCACGACCTTCTGGTTGGAAAAATCGATCACATCCGCGGGGTGCTCCATCCGGTTGGTCAGCACGGCAACATAATACGGGTCCTCCGGCAGGGTATCCGGCAGAATCAAATCAAACGCCTTTACGTTGATCAGCGGCTCGTCACCCATGATCTGCAGATACAGGTCGGCTTCTACCTTGGTGGAAACCTCCCAGATGCGCCCGGTGGGGGTGTCATGGTCGGGGCTGGTCATGCAGTATTCCATGCCGTAGGTGCGGCAGGCTTCGGCAATGCGCTCATCGTCGGTGGCGATAAACACATCATCGAGCTTTTTGCACTTTTTGGCTTCCTGGTACACCCACCAGATCATGGGCTTGCCCAAAATATCCGCCAGCGGCTTGCCCGGCATCCGCGTGCTGGCATAACGGGCGGGAATAACGCCGATAAGTTTCATAGTAAGCAACCTCCTAAAAGAAGCATTGGCTCCCCTTTGAGGGGAGCTGTCCGCGCAGCGGACTGAGGGGTGGTTCCCTAAGAAAGAGTTATAGGGCAATACCGCATAATTCTAAGTGCCGATACGGCGAGCGAGGTGCGGCAGATGCCAAGCCAAAAGCGCAGATAATACTGGATGTCTTATCGAGCATTTTGGCAACGCAGATGCCGTGCCGCAGCTGCCGGAGCGGTGCTTAAGCCGCAAGGCGGGAATTGTGCGGTGTTGCCATAGATTGTTATGAAAATCTATTTGGATATCCGCATCAGAATCGTACGCTCAATTTCGGCTGCAACACCCTCCAAATTGAGAAGAACGTCCCGGTTGGAAAACCGCAGAACAAAAATACCAAACGCCTGCAAATAAGCAGTTCGGGCAGCATCCTGCTGCTGCCCCTGCGGTTCGTAATGCTGCGAACCGTCAATTTCAACTGCCAACTGAGCAGAAGCACAATAAAAATCAAGGATATAGGGCCCAACGCTCTTTTGGCGTGTGAATTTGTAGGGGCAGGGACGCAGATATTCATACCATAATTTGCGCTCCGCATCGGTCATATTTTTGCGCAGAGAACGAACATAGGCAAGATTGTTGGAATTATGCGGCAGGCGCATAGAATGGTACGTCCCCTTCCGGCTTATCATTTAGGCGGCAGTAAGGGAGCCACCTCTCCGACCTCGCTTGCGCTCGGCCACCTCCCCTCAAAGGGGAGGCATTACCCCTGCACCAACTTTTCTGCCTCTTCCAGCCCCACAAACACCTTTTCTTCCGCGGCGGTAAAGCCGCGCAGGACCCAGCTTTGCACGGTGACGGCGCGCTGGAATTTGAAGGGCAGGCAGAAATTGAGAACCTCGCTTGGCATGGTGCGGGGCAGGATAACAGCAGTAGGGAACAGCTTGGAATAATCCGTGGTATCCCGCGGGTGGGTTTTGATAAACAGCGGTTCTGTGCAGTATTTCTTGGCAACAGCCGCAAACATGGCGTCCTGGGTGGGCTGATCCATCAGGCCGTCCAGCACAAAGCTGCGGGGCAAAAGCAGGCAGGCACCCTGCACATGCTCCGGCAGGGGAACGGCCAAAAACACCCGGCGGATGATGGCTTTTTCTTCCTCCGTCAGGCTTTCCAGCAGCTGCGCTTTGGATACCGTTACCAGCTTGTCTACGCCAAAAATGCTGCACCGCGCGGCGTCTTCGCTTTCCACCGTGCGGCAGCAGGGGCTGTCGCCCCAGTAGCGGTAGGGGCCGCGGGGGTTGGTACGCTGCTCGTCCAGCAGGTGCTGATCAGGGTCCAACGTGCCGCCAAAGGTATCTTCGCACAGGGTATAAACCCGGCGCTCCCGCTGCAGGTAGCGCCCTAAAGCGCTCCAGTCATTGCTGATGTACACATGCCCCTTGGGCAGCGTAAAATACGGCTTGCGGAACGGGTGGCGCAGGCGGTAAAAGTCGCTTTCGCTGTTCTGTGCGTCCAGCTTTTCCTCGTCCACGATCAAAACAGCGTCCCACAGATCCGGCGCGGTGTCCAGCAATTTAGCGCGCAGGGTTTCGGCTTCCGGCACACAGGTGCTCAGCACAAGGGTGGACTTGCCGGGGCGGCTGCGCAGCGCGCGCACCAGCGCGATTAACACATGATACAGCGTGTGGCAGATGAAAATATCACCCATCGTATCCATTCTCCAACACTTTGACCGGCGGGAAGTGGATGCGGCCCCAGCCCGGTGCCCATTCCGGCATGGTCAAATCGCCGGAGGTTACCTCAAACGCAAACTCGGTCACTGGCTTGTCCAGGCAGACAGCCTGGGTCAACACGCCGTCAAACACATCCACATAGAAGAAATACTGGCCTTCGCCCAGCAGGCTGGGGTCAAACTCAAACTCGGTGGTATACAGCTTGCCGGGCACGGCGGCGCCCAGGTTGACCGGGTGGGTAATGCCCACGGGGGTCGAATCCCGGAAATGCAGGTTCAGCTTTAAGTGTACCCCGGCAAACGGCTCCGAAACACGCCAGGTAATGCGCACCCGAATTTTTTCGGTGTCCGCAAACACACTGGATTCCTTGCCCACAAAGTCCAGCGTTTCCAGCCGCATCCGCTTGCCTGCGCTGGCGTTCATGCGGGAAACATCCAGCAGGTCATAGTGGACCACGTTCACATCGGTGGTTTCCATATACACGGCAATGGCCTGTTCTACATCGCCGTCAAAGATCACGCGGCCCTGGTCCAGCACCACGCAGCGGGTGCACAGTTGGCGGATGGTGCTCATGTTGTGGCTGACGTACAGGACGGTGCGGCCCTCCTGTCCGGCAACATCGCTCATTTTGCCCAGGCATTTCTGCTGGAACTTCATATCGCCCACGGCCAGCACTTCGTCCATTACCATGATCTCGCTGTCCAGGTGGGCGGCAACGGAAAACGCCAGCTTGACGAACATGCCGCTGGAATACCGCTTGACGGGGGTATCAATAAAATCTCCGCACTCCGAAAATTCAATGATCTGGTCGATCTTGGAATCGACCTCGGCGCGGGTCATGCCCAGAATAGCGCCGTTCATGTAGATGTTCTCGCGGCCGGTCATCTCGTTGTTAAAGCCGGTGCCCACTTCCAGCATGGAAGCCACCCGCCCGCGCAGCCGGATCTCGCCCTCGGTGGGGGCGGTAATGCGGGACAAAATTTTGAGCAGGGTGGATTTGCCTGCGCCGTTGCGGCCGATAATGCCCAGTGCTTCGCCTTTGTACACGGTCAGGTCTACGCCGTTCAGCGCCATAAAGGTTTTGCCAAACAGGCGGGCGTCCGTGCCAATCACGGTGTTGGGGTCCTCTTTGCCGCGCACACGGGCCCACCAGCTTTGCAGGTCATGCGTCAAAGTGCCGCCGCCAATCTGGCCCAGTTTGTATTGCTTTTTCAAGCCCGATACCTGAATGACGGGTACGCGCTGGTTTTGTGCATGTGTCTGGTTTTCCATCTGCGCCCCTCCTTACACGGTATCCATAAAGGTTTTTTCAATGCGGCTGAACAGCACCACGCCCAGCACAAGGGCGGCTGCGGTAACAATCAGGCTGTAGATCAGGCTGCCCACTTCCACGGTGCCGGTGCCAAGGGTGCCCATGCGGAACACCTCGATCGGTGCAGTCATCGGGTTCAAGCGCATCAGCATCTGCAGCCGGGGGGATTCCTCCAAGCTGGAAAGGGGATAGACCACAGGGGAAATGTACATCCACAGCTGCACGCCAAAGCTCACAGCAATGGCAAGGTCACGGTACTTGGTGGTCAGGGCGGAAACGATAATGCCCACGCCCAGACCCAGCAGCATGACTTCCAGCACCACCAGCGGCACGGCAAACGCCCAGGCCGTCAGGTGTACACCGGACCCGGTCACGGCAAAGTAGACCCAGAACAGAATGTACATGACAAACTGGATAAAGAAGTTGATCAGGCTGGTCAATACCTGGCTGATGGGGGTGGTAAGCCGTGGGAAATACACCTTGCCGAACACCTGGCTGTTGGCCACAAAGGTGTTGGCCGTGCCGTTGATGCAGGAGGCAAAAAAGGTCCACACCGTATTGCCTGCCATGTAGAACAAAAAGCTCGGCGTACCGTCTGTAGAAAGCCCGGCAATGCCGCCGAACACCACGTTGAACAGCACCGTGGTGATAAGCGGGTTCAGGATGATCCACAGCGGCCCCAGGATGGTCTGCTTGTACATGACGGTAAAGTTGCGCTTGACGAACATGACAATCAGGTCACGGTAGCGCCACAGCTCTTCCAGGTCCACATCAAACCAGCCGGTGCGCGGCCGAATGATGGTGGTCCATTGCGTGTTATCCCCGGCAGGGGTCTGGTTGCGTTGCTCTGCCATAAAAAGCCCTTTCAAAAATAGATATTTCAGGGGAATCCCCGATACATACTTATAGACAATTCATTGTACCATAATCCGCGGTAAAAAACAATGTTTGCACTGTGCAGAAAGCGCTGCCAAAACAAAAACCGCCCTGCAGGCCCGGAACAGGGGATGCAGAACGGTTCAAAGAGTTTATTTTGCGGTCAGCCTGCGCCAGCCGGTGCGCAGCAATGTCCAGCAGCCAAGCAGCAGCAGGGAAAGCAGGATGTCCCACCCGATGCGGCAGGGCAGCGTGAACAGAAGGCGGTCTTTTTGCCAGATGGCACTGGTAAACACATCCATATGGTGCACAAAGAACAGCCACAGGCTGTGCCGCCCCAAAAAGCTGAGCGCCGGCCGCAAAGCGTTATTGGCGTTCAGTTCACGGCACAGATGGCAGAAGATCCAGATGCCGCATACACTGATGGAAGCGCACAAAATGTAATTGGAGTATGTGCGGGAAGCAAGTTCAATATAAATGCCCTGCTGGCAGCACCATGCCCAGGGGATCAGCATGGCAAGGAAAAGCGGGACCCGGTAACGGTCCAACAGTGCCTGATGCTGGCGGAACAGCTGCCCCAATGTGAGGTACATGACAACGACCATTGCAACATCCAGACATTGGGGAAGATACTGTACCTGCCCGATGTATGCCCCGAACAGCATGACAATGAAACTGACGGCAAAATCCCCTTTGGGGAACAAAAGCCCCAACAGCTCCCAGATCAGCTTGCCCCAGAACAGTGCAAACAAAAACCATGGCATGCCGCAGCTGGGAATGCCGTCGGCAGGGTTACCGCTGGCCCAGAACAGGGTGATGGCATTGTAGCGGGCAATATCCCACAGGTTGGTCAGGCTTCTGTCATCAGAAAGGAAAAAGTTCAGCAAAACGTTGAACACCTGCACCACACCCAGCACGGGAACGATCAGTGCAACAAAGTCCTTCCTGACCCGGCGGGCAAAACCCTGCCAGGTATCCGGGCGGCGGGCCGTATAGCCGGTTAGAAAGAAAAAGGCCGGCATGTGGAACGAAAAAATGAAATTGCGCATCAGGTTGCCGTAGGGCAGGGTGTGCCCCACAATCACCAGAATCATGCACAGACCTTTGGCGGTATCAATCCAGTCAATGCGCTGGCGCACGGCAGGGTGCGGAGCGGCGGATTGTTGAACAGCAGTCATACGGCGGTCTCCTTCGGTCTGGACATCACTGCTGCTTGGGCGGGTTCTTTTTCTGTTTGTCATTGCAGTGTTCCTGGCAGCTGGCGCAGTTGCCGGTGCAGCCGCCGTGCCAGCCCTTTTCGCTGTTGGCAATAAAACCGATGGCAACGCCGAGCAGAACAAAAATAATAACCAGAACAAGGATACTTTGAAGTGACATGGAAAAAACCTCCCTATGGGTTAAGCGAAAACAAAGTGACAGGTGAATACGCTGCCCTTATGCCAACCCCAGCAAAACCCCTACACAGTGCACGGCAAACGCCACAACCCAGGCAATGCCGCACTGCATCAGTACCACACCCAGTGCAGCCCGGCCACCGCCCAGTTCCCGCTTGACAGCGGCAATGGCTGCAACACAGGGGGTATACAACAGCGTAAAGATCAGGAAAACCAGCGCAGTAAACGGGGTGAACAGCATGTTCAGCGCGCCGGTATCGCCGCCCAGCAGGACGGTCAGGGTGGAAACAACGCTTTCCTTGGCGGTAAAGCCGGTGATCAACGCAGTGGAAATGCGCCAGTCGCCAAAGCCAAGGGGCTTGAAGATGGGGGTGATCAGGCTGCCAACCAAAGCCAGAAGGCTGGAATCCGGGGTGGCAGCAACATTCAGGCGGGTGTCGAACGTCTGCAGGAACCAGATCACGACGGTTGCAACAAAGATAATTGTAAAGGCACGCTGAATAAAATCACGGGCCTTTTCCCAAATCAGCTGGCCGACGCTTTTGGGCGAAGGCAGGCGGTAGTTGGGCAGCTCCATCACAAAGGGTACCGGTTCACCGCGGAAACAGGTCTGCTTGAGGATCAGCGAATACAGTATACCACACAAAATGCCGAAAAGATAGAGGAAAATCATGACCGGTGCACGCCATACCCGCGGGAAAAACGCGGCGGTGAACAGCGCATAAATGGGCAGCTTGGCGGAACAGCTCATGAACGGGGTCAGCAAAATCGTCATGCGGCGGTCACGCTCACTGGAAAGGGTGCGGGTTGCCATAATGGCGGGAACCGAGCAGCCGAAGCCCACCAGCATGGGCACAAAGCTGCGGCCCGAAAGCCCAATGCGGCGCAGCAGTTTGTCCATAACAAAGGCCACGCGGGCCATATAACCGGTATCTTCCAGGATGGACAAAAAGAAGAACAGGATAACGATCGTGGGCAAAAAGCTCAGCACGCTGCCCACACCGGCAAAAATGCCGTCGATCACAAGGCTGTGCACCACCGGGTTGATCTGATACGCCGTCAGGGCGCGGTCCACAACGCCGGTAAAGCAGTCGATGCCAAGGGTCATCCAGTCCGAAAGGGTGGAGCCCACTACGCCAAAGGTCAGCCAGAAAACAAGCGCCATAATGCCCGCAAAACAGGGCAAGGCAGTGTATTTGCCGGTCAGGATCTTATCAATGGCAACGCTGCGCTTATGCTCCAAGCTTTCGCCCGGCTTCACCACCGTGGCGGAGCATAGCTTTTCAATAAAGGTAAAGCGCATGTCCGCAAGGGCGGCTTCGCGGTCCAGCCCGGTCACGGTTTCCATTTCAGCAATGGCGTGGCCCAGTATATCTGTTTCGTTGGGGTTCAGCTGCAGGGCTTTTTCAATCAGGGTGTCTCCCTCCACCAGCTTGGTGGCGGCAAAGCGCAGCGGCAGCCCGGCGGCAGCGGCATGGTCCTCAATCAAATGTCCGACAGAATGGATGCAGCGATGCACCGCGCCCCTGGGGTCTGCTGGGTCACTGCCTGCCGTGCAGAAGTCGATGCGGCCCGGCAGCTCCCGGTAGCGCGCCACATGGATGGCATGTTCGATCAGCTCGTCAATGCCCTCATTTTTGGCGGCAGAAATGGGAACAACCGGAATGCCCAGCATTTCTTCCAGCTGGTTTACCATGATGGTGCCGCCGTTGGCGCGCACTTCGTCCATCATGTTCAGCGCCAGCACCATGGGGGTATCCAGCTCCATCAGCTGCATGGTCAGGTACAGGTTGCGCTCAATGTTGGAAGCATCCACAATGTTGATAATGCCGGACGGGTGCTCGCTCAGGATAAAATCCCGCGTGACAATCTCCTCGTTGGAGTAAGGGGACAGGGAATAAATGCCCGGCAGGTCCGTTACGGTGGCTTCCTTGTGGTTGCGGATCACGCCGTCCTTGCGGTCCACCGTAACGCCGGGAAAGTTGCCCACATGCTGGTTGGAGCCGGTCAGCTGGTTGAACAGCGTGGTTTTGCCGCAGTTCTGATTGCCGGCCAGGGCAAAGGTCAGCGGTGCACCGGCGGCAATGGGGGCGCCGGCTTTGCGCTCGTGGTAGCTGGCGGCTTTGTCCAGCTCGCCAACGCCGGGGTGGGCTACCACCTTGTGGCGCTCTTCGCTGGGGGCGGCGCGGTCCGTTGCGTGCACGCTGTCAATTTCAATTTTCTGCGCATCGGCCAGGCGCAGGGTCAGCTCATAACCACGCAGCTCCACTTCAATGGGGTCCCCCATGGGGGCCGTTTTGCGCAGCGTTACCTCGGTGCCGGGGGTCAGCCCCATATCCAGCAGGTGGTGGCGCAGCTCGCCCTCACCGCCTACCACGCGGATGATTGCATCCTGCCCAATGTGCAGGTCACCTAATGTCAGCATATTGATTCCTCTTTTTTGTACGGCAAGGTAATGCAAGCCGGTTTATTTCGACTGAAAGGCATGAATTTCGCTCATGAACGCGTAAAGTTTACCACGTTTAACTTACGGCGTCAATATATCAGGAAAAACTGTGAAATTCAGGCTTGAAAAATGCACAATTTCTGGTGGGGCGGGCAGCCATCTTGCCGCAAAATGCTGAATCCAATATTTATGCATTGACTTTGAATATTTATGTATTATACTAGAATTTATCCTGATGCAGCTCCGGAAAGAGGGAAAGTTCCGCCGCTGCGCTAGGGTGTATCTGAAAAGTCGAAAGTATCGTCTATTTCTACAAACGCAGCCGGATTTTGCGTTAAAAAGCCTTGGGCAATACCGCATAATTCTAAGTGCCGATACGGCGAGCGAGGTGCGGCAGCTGCTAAGCCAAAAGCGCAGATAATACTGGATGTCTTATCGAGCATTTTGGCAACGCAGATGCCGTGCCGCAGCCGCCGAAGCGGTGCTTAAGCCGTCAGGCGGGAATTGTGCGGTGTTGCCCTTGGAATCCACAAAGGATTCCTGCGGCTCTTTGCCTTACATCCTGCTTGTGTTTGCGAAATGTCCGTCATTTTCCCTGTTTTCAGATACGCCTTGAAAATCAGAGAACCATGAACAAAGAAGGTATATTGTAATGAAAAAAGCATTGTCTTTGATGACTGCCGCTGCCTTGGTCCTGAGCCTGGCTGCCTGCGGTTCCACCGCTTCTTCTGCTGCATCTTCCGAAGCCGCTTCCCCCGAGGCCGCTTCCAGCGATGCTGCATCTTCCGAGGCTGCTTCCTCTGAAGCAGCCAGCGAGACTGAAACTGCTGAGCTGTCCACCGTTGAGCCGGGCAAGCTGATCATGTCCACCAACGCAGCCTTCCCCCCGTACGAGATGACCACCGATTCCGGCGAATTTGAGGGCATCGACATTGAGACCGCACAGGCTATTGCTGACAAGCTGGGCCTGGAGCTGCAGATCGATGATATGGACTTTGACGCTGCACTGCTGGCTGTACAGCAGGGCAAGGCCGATATGGTTATGGCTGGCGTTACCGTTACCGACGAGCGCCAGAACGTGATGGACTTCACCGACTCTTACGCAACCGGCATCCAGTCCATCATCGTCAAGGAAGATTCCGATATTGCCAGCGTGGATGACCTGGCTGGCAAGAAAATCGGCACCCAGCGCGGTACCACCGGCTACCTGTACTGCTCTGACGACTTTGGCGATGAGAACGTTGTTGCTTACGACAACGGCCTGACTGCCGTGCAGATGCTGAACAACGGCCAGGTTGACTGCGTTGTTATTGATAACGCTCCCGCTAAGGAATTTATTGCTGCCAACCCCGGCCTGAAGCTGCTGGACACCGCTTACGTGGAAGAAAGCTACGCAATCGGCGTTGGTAAGGGCAACACCGAACTGAAGGATGCCATCAACACCGCTCTGGAAGAGCTGAAGGCCGACGGCACCCTGCAGGCTATCGTGGACAAGTACATCACTGCTGAATAAAGCAGCTTTTTCACAAGTGCCACAGGGAGGTGGCCCGCAGGGGCGCCTCCCTTTTGTTGGTAAGACCGTAAAATAAACGCCCGGCGCCCTGGTGCCGGAACACAGGAAAGGTGTGGAATGCGGATGGCCGCACAATACGAAATGCTGACCCAGCTGGCGAAAGCTGGTACAAAGCTGGATTTCGGGCAGGATCTGTTCGTCAAATTCTACCAGGCATTTATTGCCTCAAACCGCTGGCAGCAATACCTCAAAGGGGTCATCCCCACGCTGTATGTAACGGCAATTGCTTTGACAATCGGCGTGGTGCTGGGCAGCGTGGTTGCCCTGGTGCGTGTTGCGCATGACCAGCAGCGCCGCGGCCACCACGACCCGGCTCTTGCCGTTGCCAACGCTGTATGCAAGCTATACGCCACTGTGATCCGCGGCACCCCCATGATGGTGCAGATGCTGATTATGAGCATGGTTATCTTTGCCAACAGCCGCAACTTTACCATGGTCGGCGCGCTGGCACTGGGCATTAACTCCGGTGCGTATGTTTCGGAGATCATCCGCGGCGGTCTGATGGCCGTTGACCCCGGCCAGATGGAAGCCGGCCGCAGCCTGGGCCTGAACTACATGACAACCATGGTGCTGATCGTGATTCCGCAGGCCATCCGCTCGGTGCTGCCTGCCCTGGGCAATGAGTTCATCGTCCTTCTCAAGGATACCTCGCTCATCACCGTTATTGGCGGCAAGGAGCTGCTGTACGCTGCACAGGGCATCATGAACCGTACTTACGAGCCGATGTTCCCGTTGTTCGGCGTGGCGCTGATGTATCTGATTCTGGTTATGATCTTTACCTGGCTGCTTGGCAAACTGGAAGGGAGGCTGGCGAAGAGTGATCGTCGTTAAGGACTTAAAAAAGAACTATAACGGTCTGGATGTGCTCAAGGGCATTGACCTGACCATCAATAAGGGCGATGTTGTCTGCCTGGTTGGGCCTTCCGGCTGCGGCAAGTCCACTTTTCTGCGCTGCCTGACCCGCCTGGAAGAACCGGACGGCGGCACGGTTATGCTGGACGGCAAAGAGATCACCGAACGCGACATTGATGCCACCCGCGCCCAGATGGGCATGGTGTTCCAGCATTTTAACCTGTTCCCCCACCTGACGGTGAAAAAGAACATCACGCTGGCTCCGGTGCGCCTGGGCCGTATGAGCCAGGCTGCTGCCGACAAGCAGGCCATGGAGCTGCTGGAGCGCATTGGCCTGGCCGATAAGGCGGATGTTTACCCCAACATGCTTTCCGGCGGCCAGAAACAGCGCATTGCCATTGTGCGTGCACTGGCCATGAACCCTGAAGTGCTGTTGTTTGACGAGCCCACCAGCGCGCTGGACCCCGAAATGGTAGGCGAAGTTCTGGAACTGATGAAAGAACTGGCCCGCGATGGCATGACCATGGTGGTGGTGACCCACGAAATGGGTTTTGCCCGCGAGGTTGCCAACCGTGTGATCTTTATTGATGAGGGTGTTATCAAGGTCGATAAGCCCCCGCAGGAGTTCTTTGAGAACCCCGACAATCCGCGCCTGAAAGCGTTTTTGTCCAAGGTACTGTAAATCAAACTTTTGTCCGCCCCGTTTAGAATGGTGAGAGCTGTTCTGGATGGGGCGGATTTTTTTAGTTAGGAGGGAGGAGGGAGGAGTTTTCGGCGGCAATTAGAAATTAGTAGTTAGTAATTATGGCAATACCGCATAATTCTAAGTGCCGATACGGCGAGCGAGGTGCGGCAGATGC